>Ga0307998_1000656_pt1 | contig 19398 bp, 14 predicted proteins | sample Davwhametageno37_FD_203147 | JGI IMG/M metagenome (GOLD analysis project Ga0307998, IMG submission 203147) | Marine microbial communities from Davis Island wharf, Antarctic Ocean - #37 | ecosystem: Environmental > Aquatic > Marine > Unclassified | place: Antarctic Ocean: Davis Island wharf... | reverse complement strand
TAATTGCACGCATGGCCCGGCCCCGTGCCCCGGGTTTGCCGATTGCACGCATGCCAACGGAGATGTCAAATCGGGTCCGAATGAGTTCGAATCGCATATCGGCAATCTTTGTCAGGCTTTCTGCCGAACCGGCATCATCACCGGTGTAGATAGATATAATTTCCCTGAAAAAGTTTGGCCGCGTGGCGGGTAGCGATTCCGCATACCGCCGCAAAGAGTCTTTTCCGTCGGTACAGCACGCCGCCCAAAGAACAAACAGCGGATCGGGGTAATCGGTTGTCATTTTTAATCGCCGTGCATCTGCGAACAATGATACCAGCGCAATACCAAATTGTTGGGCCACCTGACTCGGGCAAGACGGCCTTTATGGGCGAACTTGTCAGTCTGCTAGATCTAGAGATCTATCCCAAGCCCGGGCCAGATATATTGGAGTACGGGGTTCGAGAAGGCGACCCGGACAAAATTGCAGTTGCCACCGCGCTCCAGCTGCACCATTCGGGTAATCAGCCGGCGGGAACCGTTACGTGTGGCGGCGCGGTGCAGGCCCGAGCGTACTTTGGCCTTTATTTTGAAACCAATTCCGTGCACCCCGGGGCCTTGCTTCTGAACAAGCTCTGTGCAGAAGAATGTACACCGGCGTTGGAGACGACGCAAGTGGTGTTGCTACGGGGCGACCCTGCTACCAACACCGACCTGTGGGAAAACATGTTACATCACGCTCCACTGAACGCGATTATCATCTCAAGCCAGGAAGAGGCAGAGACCGTCCTTCAGCGACTGAACGAAAATCGCGCACCCCCACCAGCATTTCTGTAAGGGAGTGGCGCCCAAATCGCCAGGATAGTCTTGCTATAGCGGTTGCATGGTCGGTGCAGCCACACTACATGGTGTATGGAACAATCGCCGCCATTATGGCCCGGCCAGCCGAGTTCCGATATAGCTACTCAAATCGGGTGTTTAAAATTATTGAGTTTCAATCTGTTTGGGCAATCTCCGGGCTTTCCATGAGTGCCCCGGAAATGAACGGGCCCATTGATCTCACACCTGTTGCAGCATGGCTTGCTCAAAGTCTTCCAATCTCATATTTTGCAAACCTCGTAAAGTACCCCTTTATACTTCACAGAATTAAACATCTATTTACAGCACCGCGGGCAATCACCACCGCCCTTCAAGTGTCGCGGCCCGACTTGTACTGGATGGTGGCTGGCGCGTGGCGCCACATGATCGGGGTGCAATCTGCCTCATTTTGTGCAATCGAAAAGGCAACATCTATCCTAGTTGACGCAACATGGCCGGTTGCCGCCGGCACTGTGGCGTACCGCCACATTTTTGCCGCAATGAAGGCGGCGCAAATTGTTGCGGTGCGCACATCAGCAAACGCCGGGGTTACAGACATTCAGGTCGATGGTACTGGTGCCGTTAGTGTTGCTGAACGCGATAAATTTATATTGGCGTGCGTTTTAATTTGGGGGGAAGAGTTTGACTGGTACACCCACACCCCGGTGTGCGCGCCAAACGCATTAAAGGAGTTTATTGCATTTCTGAAATAAGACTAGCACGCCTGCCCAAATCGTCAAGCCCTTGCCGTGTCTGGCCATAGCGCATCGATCATATCCACCCGCTCCTTGTACTTCGCAAGCATAGCATCCCCTAGCCTCAAAACAGCTGCGCCCCCTTCATGAATCGCCCGGTCCGATGTCCGGTAGCAAACGGCCTTGCTCTCCGAATCAAGCGTGGTCATCCGCTCGTGCTGGTCTACCTGCAAATCAGACAACTTGCGATGGGCAGCAAGGGCTCGTTCTGGACCAATCAAAAGCTCCTGTTGAAAGAATAGTCGCGCGTTCGACTGGCAGAGGTTTGCTTGCAACGATTCCCGACACCCCTGAAGGTGCGTGTTAGAATACTCGACCAATTCAGGCTCTGGCGCCAACTTGATAATATCTTCGCCACATTCTTTCAAAATGAGCTTGCCCGCTCGTACTGCAATTTCAAGATCAAGGGCAATCATCTGATCTGTAAGATCCCTCTGTTGAACTTGCACCCTCCGCGTGTCATTTTGAACGATTTTAATGATGGTACCCAGAGCTTTGCAGACGAGCTTGTGTTGCCGCCAGTTGGATCGCTGGCACACTGTCGAGCAGTACATTGTCGTGCATTTCGAGCACCGAAGACAGTCTTTATTTTCATTGCAGCCCGCGCACACATGGAATGGCATTGCAGACTTTACCGGGCGCGTGTGTGTGTGTGAGAGTGTTGGAAACAACCAGCTTAGAAAGGTGTAAACCTCTAAAGTGCAAACTTGCACTTTGACAATGCTCTAAAAGCATTTATGCAACCTTCCAACACACCCACAAGCGCCAATGGTGCCTGCACTGCTGGGTTTATATGTGGTTTCATGTGTAACATGGAAAGTGTTCACGGTAACAACCGGCACTGGTCCGGCAGCACCCCGTTATCCTTTTCATATACTCGGTTGTGCTATTTACTTTGACCATTGTTGGTTAATATCGTGATCATCCGCTCTATTAGCTCAGTTGGCAGAGCATGAGACTTTTAATCTCAGGGCCGCGGGTTCAAACCCCGCATGGAGTATTTTTTTTTGTGTAACACCGCCCACAAGCATTGCGGCCGCCATACCGGCAGTGCATATGTAGTTATGTGGTTTCCATTTGACAATAGATTGGTGTGCAAGGCACCGGCGTTGCCAAAAAACGCACCCCCGGCGAATTGTACCGGGGCGAGATACCACTGCTTAAAATTATGACACACACCTCGCACTAAGGTGGAGTGCAAACGCCTCTTTGCGTGCAAATGGCGTGCACATTACCAATCTTTTTGGGCCAGGCCTAGAGTAACAAATAATGCAACCAGCGCAGGTTGTGGAAGATCTTAAAGAGCTATCTGCGGATGCTAGCAGAATTTGAAAATGTGGATGCACTTTTTATTCTGTCATCGCCGCGTATGAGTTTGATTTTATTAAAAATCAAATATTTGATAATGGGTTCTCAATAATATAATCCCATGTATATATATATATATATAGTACCGCGACCAGGGGGAAATAAAGATATTTGAAACACGAATGCATCCACTTTATTGAGGCTTAATAATTAGCAACGCAATCTCCTTTCCAGGAATAAACACTGGCGTAAAGTGAGGCGCGCTCATAAACACAAGACGCGCCGCGCCCCCCGCCATAACCGCGGAAGCCACAAACGCAGCAATCGACCCAGCCCCGGTTTCAAACGACTCGATCGCCTGGCGCTGGATCGGATCAGAGTAGTCGGCCTCCGACATTTTCGTATTCTCGGTAATACCAATGGGATGAAATGTCCCTTTCAATATCGCATTGAACCGCTGCGTAAACCTAATGTCAAACATCTTCAGCTCTGCATCAACTTTTCCGGCAAAAAACGACTGGTCAAGGGCGAGGTAAGCTGTTGGAACACCACTCATGGTCGATGCAATTGGGTGCAGTTGTGAGACCCAAAGCGAATCTAACTGCCTTAACAGTGCAAACATCCAAAGTGCAAACTTGCACTTTGAGATCAGCATAAAATTAAATGCAACTCCGTCAGGCTCAAAGTGCAAACTTGCACTTTGAAACGTGCACTGTTGTTGGCGTTTTGTCTTTCTGCCCCCGAGTTTGCCGGAATCTGATTAGTTTTGTTGGGGAAGATAAGATTTTTTGGAAAGGCTGTTTTATTGAAAATCAGGCATTCGTTTTCTACCGCGGCGCGCACATGTGGCGGTTCGAACTCCGAGACGGCGGTGGCTTGTCCTATTGCGCTGGGTATATTGTGTTGAAGCGCCCAACTTCTACATAGTATGACAATGCGCCACTTGGTAGTACGCAGGACTTGACTTTTCCGTGGCCAATGGATCGGTCGTATCGGCGGAACTTGATCCACTTTTTTGTGGATTTCACCACTGTCACAATACCGACTGAGCTTACCCCTGCGAATGGCTGCCCAGTGTACTTGCCGAGCTCAAAGGGGGCGTTCTTGCTTTTGGTCATGGTGGTGGTAGTGGGGTGGAGGGCTCTTGAAACACCACTCGTGATCGATGCAATTGGGTGAAGTTGTGAGACCCAAAGCGAATCTAACTGCCTTAACAGTGCAAACATCCAAAGTGCAAACTTGCACTTTGAGATCAGCATAAAATTAAATGCAACTCCGTCAGGCTCAAAGTGCAAACTTGCACTTTGAAACTTGCACAGTTTAAGGTGATACAGCCACTTTGAAGTATCACAATCGTCTTCCCCCCCCATACCTACTACCAAGAATGAGTAACGACACGGCTGTCACCTGGCAGTTTGCAGGCAATGGGGGGACTAAAATACTGCAATGTCATATGCTTGGTCGGATTGAGGGAATTCCCGATGCAGTGACCAAAGAGCTCACCGAGTCTGCCAAGATTATCAGTGTGTCGGAGGGGCGTCTTCCGGACAACTGGCACCACCGGTGGACGACCGGGGATATCCGCAACTCTGGGACCTTTTCGATTGTCAATGGCGAGTTTTTCAAGAAAGACCCAGACGGGGCTGTTCAAATCGTGAAGGAGTGCCCGTTTGTTAACGACGGCCGGTTTATGTTTGCGGTCGAGGGTGGTGCAACAGTGTTTGCAGAGTTAAGCACTTGTTAATTTGGTATCTGGCAATTCGTATCGTTTTCTTATTTGATAAAGCAAGCAATTGCGTGCGTTAACTACGATGCACGGAGCGTGTCAAGGCGCCTAGCACTGTCAGATGCGGCGTTTAATTCTGCGGCCGCTTCGCGCGCGCGGCTAATCACGTTCGACCGAGCAGATGGCGGGGTCATGTCAGTTACCGAAAGTAAGTCTTCAAACGCGGCGCTGTGTTCTTGAAGGGCATACTCGTGTATGCGTCGAGCCTTTTCAGACGACTGCTTATCTTGAATGGCGGTCTGCAAAAGAATGTTGATTCCCCGAAGGTTTTTGGCATTTTGTCTTTCTGCCCCCGAGTTTGCCGATGCCATGACGGAATCGCTATACGAAGGCAAGCAACACATTCGATTCAACAAATGCGAGCCGGTTGCAATCGCGGTATCGCAGCTGCTTCGGATGTCGGGAAACTGAGTGTTTAAGCCCGACATGTGGGCCAGCGCAATAACGGCCATGACCAAGGAGTTGTTTCCGTTTAAAAATGTGACTAGCGATTCGCCAACTTGGCCGCCAACAGTTGCGTTGATCTTGGCTTGAAACGGGCAGCCACCGCTCGTGCGGGCATCGACAATGCTAAACAGTGACGTGTCAAGCACGCCCTCTGCGCTAGTTGGGCCCGAGCGAATGTTGTGCGTAACAGCGCGGCATTCGGCGCTTAAAAATCGGTCGATAAAGTAGGCGGAAAACTGGGCGTATCGCGTGTCCCGCCGCGGCGTTGGATTGATTGCGCGCACAATGTCCGTTAGCGATTCCGGGGGCGCAACGCACAGCTTGAAGTACTGCTCTGACGCGTTTTGAAACAGCATGTATACCACAGCCAAATGAATCTCGCCGTCGACAATGATCGGGATTGGAATCGCCTTGATAACGTTGATAAACTGCAGGGTTGGCGATACAATGGAGCGCGTGTACGCAAGACCGCTAAACGCGCTCCGGCTGAGCGACACGCGTTTTGCCTCCATTCCCACCGGCAGTGGCGCGGGTCGCGATGCATAGTCGTATAAGACGCGCTCGCCCCCCCAGAGCAACGGGGCCAAATCACCAAGACCCGACCGGGCAGCAGCCGCCGTCTTGAGGTTGACAAATTGCTCATCAAGTCGCATCAACCGAAATACCTTGAGGTCGTTCACGCCGCAAAGATCGAGCAGGGTTGCAGTTGACACACCCGCGCCAAAGTCTGGCCATAAAACACCGCGAGCTTGCAGCGACACGGCCAGCAGCGCCGGTGGCTCCTCGTCGGCCATGAGCTTGATGTGCACCCTGACCTGTGTGATGACAAGTCCAGCCGGGCCATGCACGCCGGAACCGGACAACTTCAAAAGCGCAAGGGGCGAACCTGGGGCGAGCAGCAGCGTGTACGTAAATCCATGCTCTCCGCTCGGCACAACGAGCCCGCTGCGCAGGTACATTGGCGGGATGAGACCAAGACGGCTTGCGTTTCGAACAATAATTGCGACAAGCGGGTGCGCGCCCGACTCGTCCACGTCGCCCCATAGCGATGATCGTAGTGTGATGCCATACTTTGACGCCTTTGATAAAAACACCGACAATACCACCCAGACAGTGATTGACGATCCATCGTCCACAAAAGACAAGAGAGTGCCGGTTACAATCGTGCAGACAATGTCAAGCGCTGCGCTTCGAATAGCGATTGCCGCGCAATCGGGTTGAATCGCGGTTAGAATTGCCACCGCTGTTACGTTTGCAACCTTTGATGTGCCCCAATGCTGGCCCGCCCCCAGGTAACTCCGCACCGTGTTTGCCCAGGCCCCTGGGGCGGCCACACACGAAAGCTGCTCAAAGCAATCACTGTGCTCTTGATATTCGAGCGGCCGGGTCAAGAGAGCAGTTAGCTCGTTAACGTACGCCTTGCCAACCGATGCAAGCCGTGGGATGTTCAGATTGAACGTGTAATCTGAAGCCACCAGCTTGTGCCACGACGCGCAAACCATCACGCGGCTGTGCGTCTTTGTTCGCGCCTTTGACGCGTTGCGCACTTCGCCCAGAAAGCGCTCAAAGCACTCTGGGGAGCCATACTGCACCGATCCGATAAAGGTCTCGAGCATTGTTTTGTTAAAGGCCTGCACAAACATAAACTCGGCAGGAGTTCCGGCGTTTTTGGGCATCGTGCCTTTAACGCCGGACAAGCTTAGATGCCGGAAAGCGTACGAAAGCAGCTTGGCAGACACCGTGGCCGAGTTGTGGCCGCACTGCACAAACACGCTAAATGCAGCGTAATCCACCATCACCTGCCCGCCCGGAATAGGCGGGGACAGAAACATACTGACATTTACGTTTGCCAGGTCTGTTTTATAGCCATGGCACTTCACCGACTGGGCAATCTCGGCCTGCAAGGCCCGATGGGCGTGCGCAACCGTCCCCAGCTTGACAATGGCGGCGGTGGGCATCGCATCCGAAAGCTGCACGATTGGGTCGAGACGAACACCCAAACAGCAGTTGGGATCAGACTTGGCCGTAGAGCTCCGTCGGCCTTGGACTTGGTGCGCGCCGTGGCTGGCAAACACTGTGACTGCAAGCGGGGTTGTCACAATTTCCCGGAATTCGGCTGGCTCGGCTGGCGTGTTTACAACAGCATCAATGGCGGAATGTGTTGGCTTTCGGCTGACGTGGGCAATGGCCAGTTTGATTTTCTCGGTACCGCTGGTCATTGAAATGCCGGGCCACAGCTGACACACAACCGGCCAAAGCTCGGGCGCAACAAAGTCGGCAAGCACAGACACTGCAATGGCCGTAATTTCTTGATGAAGGGACTCAGAAACATCGGCATCGGCAGGCGACTGCACCATCGACCCAGCAGCCGTTTTGTACTTGTCTCCCTGAAGAGAAACATACGAACACATGCTTTTCATCTTCTCTGGATCAATTGGCGGAAGACGAAGAACCGCGCACTGTGTTGCCTCAAGCAGCGTCGCTGGCGTATCGACGGGCGGCGCCTCAGTTCCAATTGATCGAACAAAACAATATTTGAGCGGGCCGTCCGTGTTCGCCATGAGCTTTTCCGCGATGGTCTGGTTGACCAGCGATCGAAATGCCGGAGCCCAATGGTAATCTTGGTCAGTCGGGCTCTGACGCAATTTTTTCCGGGCTGACATGGTGAAAAGTGAAAGCCGGTTGTAGCAGCTCATTTATTTGGACGGCTCTCAAAAGTGCTTACTGTGCATAAAATGCATATTCGGTTGCATTTTTTTGGGCATACCTTCAAATTGAATTTAAATGTCAGTCGTAATTACAGCCAACGTGCTAGCGCAAAGCGGCGCGCCGTGCAGCGGGTGCGGCGTCGACGGCGTGCTCCGTTTGCCGTGCTCGCACAGCTACTGCGAATGGTGCTTTGTGGAAATGGTTCGCCGCAGGGGCTCCGCGACATGCTGCCGCTGCGGCGCAGTTACCCTCCGCGCCGCCACCGTATCCACTGCCACCCTTGGATCGTGGTGACATTTTTTAAACTTGGATAACGCCTCTTAATGTGTGCCCGCTACGGTCACAAATAAAAGTTGCCAACCGCGGCATCTTTGTATATTTGCAATGAAAATATTGCTGACAGATTATAGGCGCCGCCGAGATGCCCAAACCTTTTGCTGACTTGGCAGAGGGGGGGCTTAAGCGAGCTGCTGATGTCGAGATTACCAGGGTCGTGAAACCAAAGCACGGCTCGGCAGTGTCACCGTCGCCGTTTTGGACCGACGATCCACGCGATAGGAGAGAAGAAAGGGCTGCAAGATATTTGCGCGAAATGACAGTAGAAACATCTACAAACAACCCTGACAAAAAGCCTGAATATCGTGTTCTTGAAGCCACGCCAATGGGCACCTTTGCAGAAGCCATGAAACATATATATGAAAGCGGGAAAATGGACGCCCTTACGTTTTCCGAGCGCCAGCAAAAGTATAAAGAGTTTATAGATGCATTTTCGCATACTACACCCGAGGACATCGCGGGTCAATTGCTTGCGGGTGCTGCAAAAGCACTATATATTGGGGAAAATGGAAAAATCTTTTTGAATGATGCATTACACTATGTTGCCACAACCTTTTATAAAGCCAGCCCAAGCTGGGTTAGTGGCAAATATGATGAAGACCTTTATGACCTCGGGGAACAGCGTGCCAAAGGCGCTGAGTTGATCAGGCACCTGCAAACCAGGTTTAGCTGGTTTGAAACACTTGAACGGTATGAACTTGCTGATGGAACAGATTATGACAAGTTGTGGTCAACCCCGGGTGCCAGCGATCTAAAAGATGAGATTGCACGGCTTGTTACTTCTTTTGTGACAACCCCTGGGGCTCGCGCTCGTGAGATTTATTCCCAACTGCGAGTACTTCCCGAAGTAATCCCCACGCCCGCACTTTTCCCGGGGGCCAGCGGTGCACTTTTTCCCGAACCCGGCCTGGAATCGAAATGGAGTTGCAACGGGCCGGCGTCTTTTGAATTGGAAAAAAACGGGCAACAGTTGCCGGACACAAGATTCACAACCCACCGCTTTCTCTCCATTTTTAATAGGCCACAACGTTTTCGGGCTTTCCTACTGCCCCTAACCGAAATAACAGATGAATCATCAGAGGGCGATGTGCAGCTATGGTTACACGAATGTGGGTGTACCGGCAACGAACGCGCCAGTGTCCATGGGCAGATTCTTTCCGGGGTGAATTTCTCGACAATGACGGCTTTTGATTTTCAAAAACATTGCGGATTTGCAAAACCGCGCGCAAAGGCGCTGCATGCTGCGATGAAAGCACAAACACTCCACACTGCAATTGGTATTGCAAACGACCGTGCAATCGAAAACTTTACTAACGCCTACAACACACCTCGATGGAAGGCCGAAATAATGCTTTTGCATGCGTTAAGTGATGAGTGTCCCTATGGCGACACTGTCAACGATGTTATAAGTTCATACTGGAACCTTGATACCAGGGCCCATGAACGTGCTATTGATGCTGTGCTGGCGGGCGTGACCCCAATTGAGCGCGAACAGGGCTTGTTACCACCCTTTTTCCATCAGCTCGAGTTGCGCAGGGTTACCGCTTTTTTTCCGAGGTTTCCATCTATTGTCAGCTCCATTCTGAATGACAGCACCATTGGCTTACAAACGATAGCAGATATGCAGGTGGGGCCACAATCAACTGACATTATGAAAATGCTTGCTATTTATCACCCAGGTCGCAAAGAACGAAATGAACGATGTTTTGAATTTTGGATTAACCCTGAACTGCTCGAGTTAATATCCGACTGGTACTTTAATTGTGCACTAACTGCCACAGTGCCAGCACAACAACCTTTACTTTTGAAGGACTGGCCCTGCATTGAGATCCCGCGGTCCGAGCGCTGGTTTCAAAGTCTTCTTGGGTACAAAGTTTCCATTGAACCGGCAGGGGGTTCTGCAGTCACCCCAACATATAAAGACATTGTTCCACTACAGGCGCTCACTACTTGGGATTTAAATGATTATGACGCATATGAATTTGATAACGTTTCGACATTTCTGCACGCCGTCTTTGACCCTTTGCGTATCCACAACAAAGGCGAGCCTGTGGCACAAGATGCGGTTGGACTTATCTACCAGGGGCTTCTGGATGCGCTTGATGAACTGGATGATGACGCAACGCGTTTATCAGACGCACTGAAAACGCCGCTTGTGGAGGAGTGGGTATTAAACGAATACACCGCCGACCGTGATGATTGTCGCTATAATACCTATTTGTTTTTGCAGTCAGAACCGTTTATTGTTTTTTGTAGGACAACTGCCAACCGCGGAGATATTAACCCAATCGATACGGCACGTTGGGCGATCGCCAAGTTCCAAAGCTACCATATTGAAAAAACGACCATTAATACTAAAATATGCCAAAAACTTAAAGCAATATGGGAATCCACGGAGCAGGCTCGGCGCAGCGCCAAAAGTAACGAGGACGTGTTGGTGATCCACAGAAAAGCGATAAAGACTTGGTTTGATAAAACCTTACATACGTTATTTAATTGGCATCATACCGATGACTCCGCTCGAGAAGACCAGCTATGGGCAGGGCATTTACTGTACGGCGACGGCCAAGGTTCATCTGAAACTGGTATATATTCAGTTGAAAGCACAGTAGGCGAACTATGTTTGTGTCTTGAAGAGTATAGTTACAATATTGAACCGACAGCGTTCCGGGAAGCTTCGGGTCAGACCATCTATGAAGTATATACCAACGATGAAGTATATAACTACCGTATGCTGAAACCTTACAACGACACCGATGACATAAACAGGGGGAACCGTCTTGATTTTACCCTCCCAGACACGCGTACAACCGTGCACTTTTCGCGCAAAGGACACCGGGTGGAGAGTCGACCCGACACATGGTGTGTTCGCTTTCATACCCCGGTTCATTGGGATAGTGATCCCGACCACCACCCATTTCAAGATTGGGTTAAAGTCAATAATGAATTTGGCAAGCATTTTTTGAACATTGTTTTGCCTCAACCTCATCCGGAACTACGCAAGCACGCAGCTGTGCTTATCTTGGATGAAGAAATTAGCCAAGCTGACATTATCGAAGGGGTTGCGGACTGCACTATCTGGGACCATGTGAAAGAGAATGACACATTTTGGACGTCTGTAATTACAACCCAGTTTGAAGACCGACGCAACCGACGCAAAGGCTTTGACCGTTTTATGGACGCTACTCTAAAGACTATAATTCAGCAAGTACGCAAGTCAATCATCACGCCTATGTTTGTTGAAGTAGCCAAAGAAACGTTGCACTTGCAAAACGTACGCAATGGCAACGTGTACATGCTTGCATCGTTTACGGATCTAGCACTTTGATTGCGTCGCTGCCATCGTGGTAAATTTGACACTGCATTCTTCTATTAAAATAAACAACCGGTGCATGGGATTATATTGTAGCATCAACCAAATTTGGGTTTCGTAAAGTCGTTTATCGTGCCTGCAGGGGGCCATACCTGCAATGGGAACCATTGCCGATATCCCAGACGTTGCGTGGGTGAGGGCAGCAACTGCTGCCATTCATAGCGGACAGCGCCCCCCCGACATTTTTCCGGAAAAGGCCCTGGGTCTGCACCTAACGTTTGATTTGTGCGCACAGGGCGAAAAGATTTCAGTGGAAAGGAATGATCGCGGGTTTGCGCGAAATTTTAAGGTGGCGGCCAAGCGGCAGAAAGTTGCGCCCACCGCTACCGGCATTCAGACCCCGGCCCAAAAGCTTGTTCGGTTTCTCCGGCTTTTATCGCACCTCGGCACGGCGCCATGGGCGGCACAGCACTTTGATGCCAACGCCGACATCCTGCGAAGATTAACAGCGTCACACATCCAGCTAATTACCGGCGAAAAGAAGCCCGATCCAACATTGTATGCTTTAATTGGCCCCGGGCTTGAACGGTGCGAGAATCTGGTCTGGATCACCAACCGCCAGCAGGGCAAAACCACAACAATGGGGCGGTTTATTGCAGCGCTTTCACTGGCGTGCCAAGTGGGTGGCACGCTGGCGTGCGTATACAGCACCAAGCAGGACCGCGCCGCGGAGCTGTGCCAGGCTGCAAAAGCCTACATTTACTGGATGCAGCTGCCCACTGGCCGCCACCCCGATTGGCCATCAATTGAGTTTGATTGCGATAACCATCAGCGATACACCCTTCGCGTTGGGCCACCCGGGTCGCCGTCCGCAATGGTGTGCGCCCGCCCCAAAAACGCCGACGCGTGCCGTGGAGACGCGCCATCGGCAGCGTTCTTCGACGAAATTGCATTCACCAGCGCCAATTTCTGGTACCAGTTTGCACTCCCATTGCTCCAGATTCGCGGCCGGCGGTTTACTTGCACTACGACGCCGCCGCCGCCCCAGTCGTTCTTTGACACATTCTGCGCCGGAATTCGTCGCGCGAATGCTGAAGGTACCACCTTCTTCGAGCTAATTAATCACTCGCTGTCGTGCCAAGCGTGCATTGATGCAAATGACGCCCGAAGGTGCTGCCACAAGCTTCACCTCGTCCCGCCGTGGAAATCAATGATGCAGCTTAACAGCCTGGGTAAATTCATGCCCAAGAATCGCGCAGCAGACATGGCGGCCGAGGTCTTTGGGGTCATGCAAACGGAACGAAATTCGTTTTTGCCGATGAAACTGGTCGAGGCATGCCTGCGCGACCGCCGCGCGGTCGAGCCGCCGGTGCCCCCGGGGCCATCGGGGGCGCCTCTGACTGTCTGGATCGGAATCGATCTCGCTGGTCACACCAAGTCGGAGATGGGGCTGGTAGCAATTGTGGGTGGCTCTGGAAAGATTGTTGTAATTGGCGCCGCGTCGGTGCCATGTGGCATGTGCGAGGTTGTCGAGCTTCAAATGGTTGTGCGCGAGTTCTTGAAACGTGTTCGCGCCCACCCATGGATCCACAAGGACTCTATCTTGGTGCCGGTAATCGAATGCAATTTAAACGAGGTTGTAGCTATGTCAATGAAAGCGGTGTTTGAATCTTCAAAGCCATATTTCATGCCGTTTACATCCGAACGATTCCGCGCGCTGATTACACCCGGGGTGGGTGTTTGGACGACCGAAGACACCAAAATGGCGTCGATTCAGTGCACATACCAAGCGTTGCTAGACGGTCAGCTTTTTATTGCCGAAACCACTGTTACTGTTGGTCGCGACGCGTTTGACAACCGGGCCAAGTGCGATACCTCAGACGACGCTGTCGACACGCTGCGGGCCCAGCTTATACAGTTTAGAGCAGACGACAGAGGCAAGGTTACCGGAAAGACGGCCGACGGCCAGAACGACGACGTTGGAATGGCCTTTTTGCTGGCGTTGTACTGGAGACTTTGTGTTATGGCCGATGACCACACCATTTCATAGAACCCAACAGTTATATTTGCAAATCGGCAATTCTACCAGTTAGGGCTAGGTTTCATCCAGCATTTATATTGCCAAATCGGTAAACGAAATGCCCCATTTGCCTATTTTGCTGGCGCGGCCGACACCATCACCAATAATATGCTTGCCACCACTGGTGGCTTCATCGGCTTTGTCGATGTCATTGTATTCAGCGCTTTCTTCGCCCTTGACCTCGTCCACCCCCAGGGCGGCCCCCCCCCCCCCCTCGTCCTCTTCATAGTGTACAAACCAATCATTTGTTAGCTCGGTCTCGCCGCCCCACTCACCCTTTTCAAACAGCGCAAGTGCCGTTATTAGTTGCGTGCTGGTATTTTTGGTGGGGTCTTCAAGATTACGTATGTTCCATCTCTCTTTACCCAATGTATCTGGGTGCTGCGTCTTTGCGCAGCTTTCAACATGTTTGGCCAAATCTATCCCGCCAATAAATATTTCCGTTGAGCGAAACGACGGAATACCCCAGTTGGTCACTTCCCACTTTTTGCCAGATAGGTCTTTGAGTGTTAGCGGAAATGGCTGCACACGCGCAAATGTATTGGATTCAACAGAGGTAAAGTGTCCCGTCCAATTTCGATCAACAACCAGGCTGGTGCACCCCTCAAACGCATTGCTGCCAAGTGGTGGGATTTTATGCCTGATAAAATTTACATTGGTGAGACTGGAACACTCCTTAAAACATTCCCTTGGTATACCAGCGTCCGAGCTAATTGTAACCGTTTTGAGACCGGTGCAACCCTTAAACACACCGTCGTCGATACGACTGACATTTTTGGGAATTGTAACTTCGGTTAGATTCACGCACTCGGTGAACGATTCTTCTCCAAGACTGGATAGGTTCTCTGGAAACTCAATGCTTTCAAGGGAGACGCACCAACCAAATGCGTCGCTATCTATTTCCAATTCCCATTTGTCAGCGCGCATAATGACCGTTTTAAGGAGTCTACAGTTATGAAAGGCATCTGCCCCGATTCTCGTAACACCCTTTCCGATGGTTATCTTTGTTAGGGTCTTAAGGTTTGCAAACAATACGTTTGGGATTTCAGTAAGTGAATCTGGCAGTTCGATAGCAACAACGTTGGTTTCTAATATAAGTCGTTTATTGTCGTCGTCTGAATACTCCCATAAGACCCCAATAAAGTCACGGTCGTGAATTTCGGCCACCCCCTCGGGGACCACAATTACATAGCTATATAATTGTGCCCATGTATGGGCATTAATCTCTTCAGCAATTTCCCAAAGGCGGTCGCGATCGATATTTCCCCGCATAGGCAACTCAAGATGACGGACATCTTTCTCGTCCGACGACATCGTGGTGCCATAAACACCCGGACACAGTTGACCTGCTCATATACGTAGAGTTCATATCTAGCAAACCCATCATCATGATGGTGGAAGGCACAGCAAGACCACTTGTGGACGCGGCAACTCTGTCAGTTTCATTTTGAAGCACCTACGCTTTCGTGAATTGCAACCGTGCCGGACGCGTTAGCAAGCCATTCCACAATGGTGGTGGCGCCAAACGGCTTAAACAGCTTTTGCTTTTCTGGGCCCGCAATGCCCGGCCGCGTTGCATCCTGCCACATGTAGTACCGCCAGCAAAAGACAAGCGAGTCGAGCTCTTCGCAAAATGCGGCCACATCCGTGTTTCGGCGTTTAGATTTTCGTCGGGCGCCCAGAACCTTTGCCAGCGCGGCAACGTCTAGCGTTCGTTCGTCGGCAAAGATGCGAGCGATGCCGACAGATTGCGATTCCTGAGCGATTGCAATGCACGCTTTCTGGGGCCAGCCAAAGCCACCAAGCCCACCGCAGTAATCGACACCGCCGGCTGCAAGATAAAAGAAGAGCGACGGCCTGCTCGCCATTGCTGCAAGCGCGTTCCCGCAGACCAGCTCCCACTGCTGCGTGAGCTGTTCGGCCTTTTGCCGTTTACGGCCGGTAGCATTTACGCGGACAGTAACATCGTCGTTCTTCCAGACACGTGCCAGTGCAATCGTCACCGCAGAAGAATCAATCGCCGGCGTGAGTCCAACTTGCAGCAAAATATCGGTATCTATGGTCAGAACGTTTATTTTGGACCCGGGGTGCCGGGTGTGATGCCCTGCAACACACATTGTAAGCTGTGCCTCAGCCTCGCCGTACGGAAACGCCAGATCTGGCGCAAACTCGGTTTTATCGCCTGTTGACCAAAATTCCCCGGTCGCCGGGCTGGTAACTACTCCAGCAAATTGCACCTCTGCTTCAGACAACTCCTGCGGGGGGGACCCCGTCTTTGCAGCTAAAAGTAACGTCAGTTGCTGTTTAAACGCCTCGTACAACAGCTCATAGGCGCGTGCTTTGCCCCGGGGCGTTGAAAATAACTCGGGCCATGTTAGATCGGCGCCAGACTCCATTTTGCCGAGTGACCCAATGGTGGCGGCACCAAGCACCGCATCGGAAATTGTTACCGGGACCGGGCCCGCAGCTGCTCGAACCACGTGCACCGCGTGCCGGACAGCGGGCACCCGGGCCGGGCAATCAAAGCACACAATTATTGTTTTTGTGGTATCTGGCGCCAGTTTTAGAATGTGCTGCGCAATGTGAAACGCCGGGCGGGTTCCAACCGCGCCTGACCGTGTCATTGCTGGCCCATCTATCATCAACACGTCGGCGTCCGGCAGCGCTGGGGCGTACGATATAGCATTTCCGGTGTCGAGCAATTCAGTCCGAACTTTTACAGCACACCCCCACCCCATGACAGGCTATAGCACTGCGTTAATAATGGCAACGGCAAAACCGGGTAGTATGTTACTAGACTATGCGTGTTGCATGGGTAACTGCAACCCCGCTATATGCTACACGAGAAGGCACCGGAATTTGTTATTTGACAAAACTGCCTATATAACAACAATATCCCAGGCCCAGCGATCCCTGGCACCCGTAAAGATCACCAATGACGCGCTGGCTGGCGCGATCTTTGCCTTGTCGGAATTGACAATGTCGCGGACCATCTCTATCGCAATCGATCTGTAAAGGGTCGTCCTGTCGCTTGTATGCCGAACAGCATATTGAAGCGTTGCCAGCATAGCATAACCCGCATGATCAAGACGCACAAGAATTGGACCACGCTTAGCGACGCCGTCGAGCAGCTGCTTTTCCAACTGTTCGTAGGCGTCAAGCAAACGCTTCAGACGGGAAATGACCAAATGGTTGGGTTGAGCGTGCTCTGAAACAATCTGCCGGATGGTGTCAGAGTCGGGGGCGGCCCGCAAACGAATTGCGAGACCAAGCCACGGAACGCTTGGCGACGATGGCAATTCCGGAAACTGGCCCCGAAGAAGTGACTTCAGATTGTTTTCTGCAGCAATCCGGGTTCGAGCGTCTTGATCTGCACCCGATTGCGCAATCAACGCTGTAAGAGACTGTGCAACCGCAGCATTGAAGAATGAATAATCAACTTGCTTCTTGTATTCCGGCGGCGAATCAGACGTTTCGTCGCTCTTCAACACCTTGTACCCTTTCTTGGCCTTTAACCCGAAAACCCGCTTGAACATAACCAGAGGTTGGCAGTTGTGAGCCCTCAAAACTGAAGCCGTGTACTTACAAGTGGCTGCAACCCAAATGTGCTGATATGCACTTTCAATGTGTTTTTTTTGTCATGGGCACCCCAAAATATGCCATATCAAAAGTAGTCATACGAATGTTGTATTCCGCTCCTTTCTGTTGCTTTCCTGCGCGCCATGCATCCAAGCTATGGACAGGAATTCTCTACATCTATGCAATTTGTATCAGCGAGTGAGAATGTCGCGTGTGTGCTACATACCAAACCTCCGGCTCTTCACTGCGATCTATCTCATCAAAAAGCACAACATGCCGGTGCTCAGTCCCTTTTGCGCGATGTACGGTGGACACAGTGAGACCGCGGCCTCCAAACGGCCCGTCGTGCGCTTTCAAGAACGCAACAATATTTCTGCGATCTGCTGCCATTAGCGTTGCTGCCCACCGGTGAAATGGACTTTTTCCGTGGGTGTTGCGCCGCTCAAGCTCTTCTGCAATCCTTTTGCCGCCAATAACTGTAACACGGAAGCCGCTCTTGACCAGTTGCCGCGCAGCAACAATCACACGTTCGTTCGATCGTGCAAGCACACATGTAGCTGATTGTGTGCACACAAGCGAAAGCGTAGACGCTGGGCACTGCAGCCAGCCACCGCGTCTCGGGTTTGGCGGTGTTGTGCACTGAATGCCAATAGAGCACATATATTGCACAATCGACAACGGGGAACGAAATGTTTGTTGGAGTACCACCACCGAAGGGTTATACGCCGCTGGTGCCGGATGCGTGATTTCGCATTCGCAATTAAGTGTATTTGCGTATGTGTAGATTTTTTGATTGATGTCACCAACAAGCGTTGTTGGTGTCGGGGAGTTGGCAATAATCCGAAGCGCCTGCGGTGTCATGTCCTGATACTCGTCCACAAACAGATGATCGTACCCCTCTGCTATATCGATTTGTTCGGTTTCAACAATGTTCCGAGATCGCGCAAATGAATCAAGCTCAGTACCCTTTTGGATGCCGTACATGATGGCCTTGTGCTGGTCACACGGATCGACTGCGCAGTTCTGTAACAGTGCCGCCGTTACCGCGGACATGCCAGTAGCGTTTTTCTTCGTAAACCAGGGGGTGCATTTAGGGTAAACTTTGCTTACGATAGCTTGATCGGTCAACCCGCCACCAACACGCGTAAACGAGTAGCAAACAGCGTCAAATGTCCTGACGTCCAAGTTCGGGCCGGCGCGAGCCTTTGTCGCATCTGCAAGGTCTTTGTTAAATGTTACAAGGAGCGCGCGTGCACAGTTCTTTGCCATTGCCAATATCAAGGTTGTTTTGCCACCGCCCGCGGGTGCGTTTACAGTACCGCAACGCGGCCCCAAAGCAAGCGAGTCGCGCACGGTCTTGTCCCGGTGCAGCAGTCTGGTCTGAAATGTTGCAAATCTCCACTGAGTTGCAGCAACACGGACCGCGGTTTCTGCTTGCAGTTTCCGACGCCTCCACACTGGCACAACTTGCCGGGCCCACGCAGCAATGATGGCTACAGCTGCAAGTGTTCGCCGTTTCTTTACTGCAATAACAGCGCACCTGCGACACCGAGTTCTACGATACGCCTCAAGCGTCATGGGAAACTCATACGCAACCAAGTTGATTGCATTGACTTCGATGCATCCAAGACGGCTCGACAAAGCAAGATCGCGTCGTTTGTTCGGGCCACACGGGTGACTGTAAACAACTTCAATGTCTGCAACCGACTGGCTGCCACAAAACACAGAAACGTCGATTCGGTACACACGGCCAAGTACTGCGGACCGGCACTCTAGAACTGCAGTAAGCCCCGACCGACCTGAAAACACTGGATGAGAACCGCCGCAGTCCGGGCACCGTGACGTAATCGTAAACGCGGTCCTATTAATATGGCGGGCAACCCATTCCTTTGTCGACTTGTGCAGCATTGTTTCACCACCGCCAGCACATGAAACTTTGCTGGCAGTGGCATGTTGAAAATGGTGAACGCGCCGGAGGCCTTTGTGTACGATCAAGGGCCTGTCACACCCGTAACAGCTAAACGGGCCATCATCTTTGCTGCAAGCAGATGGAAACTGCAGGCCACCCTTAACATCGCGCGCGCAAGGTATTTTAAGCATTGCACCGCTACGTAAATGTGATGTGTTGTGAGCCCCCCAATGTCAAAAGGCTTGCAATTACAAGTGGCCAGCCCCCAAAATTGCATTTCAGCAATATTAAGGCATCGTTAAAACATATTTACAACGCATCGTAAAAAAAAGAACTCAG
>Ga0307998_1000655_pt1 | contig 19461 bp, 21 predicted proteins | sample Davwhametageno37_FD_203147 | JGI IMG/M metagenome (GOLD analysis project Ga0307998, IMG submission 203147) | Marine microbial communities from Davis Island wharf, Antarctic Ocean - #37 | ecosystem: Environmental > Aquatic > Marine > Unclassified | place: Antarctic Ocean: Davis Island wharf... | reverse complement strand
GGCTTCAGTAATCTCATTAGGTATATCTCTTGTTATGTGAACCCCTGCAGATAGGAAATAAGGCAATATTGTTACTTTAGTTGCTCCAACTTCAGCGCACTCTTTAATTGCCTCTGGAATAGAAGGTAAGGCGAACTCAAGAAAAGCAGGCATTACTTTATCAAATTCCTTTGATTCAAATTTTGAAATTTTTTCTGACAAAGATTCAATCTCAATATTTGACTCTTCTCTTCTGCTGCCATGAGCGACTAATAACAAAATATGCATATTTTTTTATATAACAATGTAAGTGAGAATGGGTACATAACTTCAATAGATACAGTTAACATGTTTTACAGTGAAAGGCACTTTATAGGGTATCTTATCACCTTGAAAAATTTAAATTTGAGAGACTAAATTGTACCAATGTACTTCAATACATGAAACTGCAAGTGAGGCAAAAATTGGAATTCTTTTGTCTAATTTGGGAACTCCTGACGCCCCTACGAAGAAGGCTGTTAAACCGTATTTAAGGCAATTCCTATCAGATACTAGGGTTATTGAGCCTCCTCCACCTAGCTGGATCTGGAAAATTATACTGAACGGCGTAATTCTTAATATAAGACCTAGAAAATCAGCAAAGGCCTATCAAACTGTGTGGGATACGCATGGTGAAGGGTCACCGCTTCTATCGATTGCAAAAAAACAAAAAGCTGCAATAGCGATTGAGCTTGAAAAGAGCGCACCCGGTAAGTTTGTTGTGTCTTTAGGGATGAGCTATGGTAATCCATCAATGGGCTCTGCGCTTGATGAGCTTGAGGCAGAGGGATGCAAAAATATCATTATCTTGCCGCTATACCCTCAATACGCTGGGGCATCAACTGGCTCAGTATTTGATGCAGCCGCTAGAGAGTTTATGAATTGGCGAAATGTTCCTGACTTAAGATTTATTAGTAGCTATAACAAAGAAGACTTATATATTGAAGCTTTAGCCAATAGCGTTAAAGAATATCAAACTATTCATGGCAAGCCTGATCTGCTTCTTATGTCTTACCACGGTATACCTAAGCGTTATTTTGATAAAGGCGATAATTATCCATGTCAATGCTGCAAAACTACATTCCTTTTAGCCTCTAAGTTAGATTTAAAGCCCAACGAATATACTATGACGTTCCAATCTAGACTTGGCGCTGGAGAATGGATGAAAGAATATACTGATAAAACATTGAAAGCACTTCCAGGTAAAGGAGTGAAAAATGTCCAAGTTATCTGCCCAGGTTTTTCTGCAGATTGCCTTGAGACTATTGAAGAGATTAGTGAGGAAAATCATGATTATTTTATGGAATCAGGTGGTGAAATTTTTGGTTATATTCCTGCGCTTAATGACAGAAAGGATCACATTGAATTTCTAAAACAGCTTTTACTAAAAAATGCAGCAGGGTGGATATAATAAGATGAAAATTGTCATTCTTGGTGGTTCAGGATTGATTGGTAAGGCTCTTGCTAGAAACCTTTCAGCTAGCAATAAAGTTCAGTGCCTTAATAGAAGTGCGTTTAAATCTGTAGACGTTCTATTTTCATTATTAAATGATTGTGATCTTGTTATTCAATTGTCTGGGTCAACTATTGCAAAGAGATGGACTAAAAAGCATCTAAAAGAGGTTTGGGAAAGTAGGGTTGATACAACTCAAATGCTCTCTAAAGCAATAAGTATGATGACCACTAAACCAAGGGTTATGTGCGCATCAGGCGTTAGTTTCTACCCTGAGTCAGACTGCAGTAATCCCTGCTCTGAAAATGATAAAAAAGGTGAAGGTTATCTTACTGAGCTTTCTGTAGCATGGGAAAGTGCTGCAAAATCTATCTCAAAGGACACCATAATTTTAAGATTTGGGGTTGTTCTTTCAAGAAGTGGAGGCGCCTTTATGAAGCTTTATTGGCCTTATTTTTTTGGCTTAGGTGGACCAATTGCGAGTGGAAATCAGTGTTTTTCCTGGATTCACATAAACGATCTTGTTAAGTCAGTTGATTTTATTATTAATAATCCTAAAGCTACGGGAGTATATAACATCACTGCGCCAGAGCCTATTTCTCAAAAAGTATTTGGTAAAGCTCTTGCTGCTTCTTTAAAGAGACCATTTTTTATTCCACTTTGGGAGTGGCAATTAAAGCTACTTTTTGGAAGTGGCTCACAAATACTGACAGAAAGTATATCCGTCATTCCAAAAAAATTACTTTTAGAGGGTTTTATTTTTGATTATCCAGATATTAAAAGCACCATGAATAATCTTATCTAACAACATTTTTTAATCCTTAGGCCTGAAGGCGTTTTGGCATATGGTAAAATATATTATTGAGATTCACTCTGTAACTAAGAAGTATTTCTAGACTTTCCATCCCGGAGAGTCTTTTTTTTGTATTAAATTTTGGAGAAGATATGAAGGTAACTAAAGATAAAGTCGTTTCAATGCATTACACACTTAAAAATGATGCGGGAGACGTTATTGATTCGTCTGAAGGTAAAGAAACTATGGACTTTTTACAGGGTCATGGAAACATAATTCCAGGATTAGAAACAGCACTTGAGGGCTCAAAAAAAGGTGACAAGGTTGAGGTTTCTATTGAGCCTGAACAAGGATATGGCCTTAAAATGGATGATGCAATTCAGGAAATTCCAAGGACTGCCTTACAAGGAATCGATGAAGTAACAATTGGAATGCAGCTCCAATCTCAAGACCAAGATGGAAACCCATTTGTTGTAACGGTTATTAAACTTGATGACGAAAAGATTACTGTTGATGCAAACCATCCTTTGGCTGGCGAAACTCTTCACTTTTCAGTTTCTATAGAAGATGTTAGGGATGCTCTAGAAGAGGAGGTTTCTCATGGACATGCTCACTCTGCTGGTGGACACTCCCATTAAAAATATATGATTATTAGCGGACTATGGTGATTAGTAAGATTACTTGTCCGCTTTGTAATTCAACTAATAGCTTTAAATTCTATAAAGATAAGACTCGAGAATATTTAAGTTGTCTAAGCTGTGATTTTGTTTTTGTTCCAAGAACCTATCACCTTTCAGAAGTAGAAGAAAAATCTAGATACGATACGCATAACAATGATCCTCATGATCACCGTTATCGCCACTTTTTATCCCAGCTATTAGTACCTCTTTTAGAAAAAATTCCAGAAAAATCAAATGGCCTTGACTTTGGCTCAGGCCCTGGTCCAACACTCTCACTTATGCTTGAAGAGTGTGGACACTCTATGGACCTTTATGACAAGTTCTATGCTGATAATAATTCTGTATTTGAGAAAAAATATGACTTCATTACTGCAACTGAAGTAGTAGAGCATTTGAGTGAACCTATGACAGAGATAACTAGGCTTATCGAGATGCTTAATAATCAAGGATATCTTGCTGTAATGACTCAGATATTAGTGCCTCAAATTGACTTTAGCTCTTGGTATTATAAAAATGACCCATCGCATATAGGTTTTTTTACTCAAAAATCCCTAAGTTTCTTAGCAAACTATTTGAATGTTGAAGTTTGTTTTGTTTCAGAGAGGGTGGTTTTTTTCCAAAAAAACGTTTAAGGAAGGATATTAAGATAGCTTTCGTAACGATTAGAGTTTATTACTCCTAATTCAACAGCATCTTTAACAACACATCCAGGCTCGTTAATGTGGTGACAATTTCGAAACCTACACTCTCCAGCGAGTGATTTAAATTCTCTAAATCCATTAACTATTTGTTTTTCAGAAAGGTTGTCCAGCTGAAACTCTCTTATACCTGGTGAGTCGATTAAGTCACCACCACTAGGAATATGATAAATGGTAGTATTGGTTGTGGTGTGCTTTCCAAGCTTACTCTTACTTGAAATTTCATTGACTCTAAGCTCTAAATCTGGAATAAGTGAATTAATTAATGAAGACTTCCCGACGCCAGATTGACCAAGAAAAATATGCGATTTATTGACAAGTTTTTCTTTAAATTCTTTTAAATTGATTTCATTTTTTACACTCAAAAAGTGAACGTCATACCCAAGCTCTTTATAGTGTGAAAAGTCACTTTCTAATTGTTTAATATTTTTTGAGAGCTCAATTTTGTTGACAACAATATTAATTGGTAAATTGGAGTCTTCTGCGATTACAAGGTAGCGATCAATGAGCTCAAACTGATAGTGAGGCTCAATAGCAACAATAAGCCATAATTGATCAATATTAGCTGCTATGAGTCGATCTTGCCTCTTAAGCTCTGTTTTCCTAGGGTATATTGCCGTTACTATTCCCTCGCCTTCTTTGGTTGTCTGAAACAGGACTTGATCTCCTGCAACTGAAAATCCAATATTCTGACGACTAACAGACTGAAAAACTTCACCACTATCAAGCTCAACAAGCTGACGCTGTCCATATCTTGTAATAACTAAACCTTTATGCTCAATCTCACTATTATCTATATCTGATTCAGCTTTAATGGAGGCTTTACTTGCACGAGCAATTTTTTCAGACTGAACCTTATCAATTCGCCACTGCTGTCTTCTAGTAAGTGCCACTAAATGAGCAATCTGTTATTGAAGACGCTCAATTCTGAGAACTGCACTTGGATGTGAATCATGAAAGGCTGAGTAATATTTATCTGGAGATAATGAAGATGAATTTTCTTTGTAAAGTTTAATTAGGGATGAAATTAAATCATTAGCATCAGTATGGCTGGCTGCAAAGGCATCGGCTTGGAATTCATGTTTTCTGGATGCAAGGTTACTAAAAGGCGTTATAAAAAAACTAAAGACTGGAAGTGCTAAACTGAAGAGAACAAGCGCAGCGTGTGATGATGGCTCAGATATTCCAAGTCCATTATAAAACCAAGTTTGATTTATTAGGTAACCTAATAAAGCAAGGCTTGCAAAACTAAATACAAAAGAGCTAATCATCCTTTTTTGAGTATGCTTATGATGAAAATGTCCAAGTTCATGAGCTAAAATAGCTTCAATTTCTTTATCCTCCATACCTTTGAGGAGCGTGTCAAAGAACACTATTCTTTTATTTTTACCAATCCCTGTAAAGTAGGCGTTACCATGAGACGACCTTTTAGAGCCATCCATAACATAGATACCGTCACTGCCAAAACCTGTACGGCTAAGTAGGCTTGTAATTCTACTTTTAAGGATTTCATTATTCAGTGGATTGAATTTATTAAAAATTGGCGCTATATATGATGGATAAACCCACATCATGATTAGTGTAAATAGGCTAATAATTACCCAAACATAAATCCACCAATAATTCCCAATAGCTTCAATATTCATAAGAAATAAGATTGCATAGATAAGAGGAAGTATTAAAATTAAAGTTAGTAAAATCTCTTTAAATAGATCTCCGACAAAAGTTTGAATAGTCATTCGGTTAAAGCCAAATTTTTGTTCAAGAACAAAGGTGCGATAGATGCTGAAGGGAAGGTCAATTAGGCTTGCAATTAACATAATACTCAGAACAAAAACTGTTCCCATTAAAACAGGATCTAAAATTCTTTGATTCCAATAAGAATCAAGTGTATTCATGGCTCCGCCAAGCGTCCAAAAAAGCAGGACAATAGTTGAAAAAATGATTTCAAAATGATTTAAAAGTAGTTTCGCTTTGGTGTAATTTCCAGCTTTTTGATGATCTTCAAGTTTGATAGACTCACTAAAGCCCTCTGGAACAGAATCATAGGAGTTATTTATTGCTTTATCTTGTCTAAAATTAAGCCAAAGTAATGCTAAAACAGAAGTAAGTATTGCAAACAAAAAAATAAATGTAAATAAATTGAATTCCATTTTTTAATTTAAAAGTGAAAAAGTTATGAGAAGTAATTATACCTAGTGATCTTACATATATTAGATATTGAAAATATCATAATTTGCTGGGTATAATTTCGTGATGAATATTAAAGATATATATATTTTAATTTTTTAAAATTAAGGTTTTTTTATGATGACAATGGAAGATAGAGATGGCTTCATCTGGATGGATGGTGATTGGGTTGATTGGCGTGAAGCAAAAGTTCATGTTTTAACACATACCTTGCATTATGGTATGGGCGTATTTGAAGGTGTTCGTGCCTATGAGACTTCAGATGGACCTGCAATATTTAAACTCGAAAGACATACTGAGCGTTTATTTAATTCAGCAAGAATTCTTGGAATGGGCATCCCTTTTGATGCAGATACTTTAAATCAAGCTCAAAGAGAAGTTGTTATAAAAAATAACCTAAATTCTGCCTATATTAGGCCTATGTGTTTTTATGGCTCTGAAGGTATGGGCTTAAGGGCTGATAATTTAAAAGTGCACGTAATGATAGCTGCCTGGGAGTGGGGGTCTTACTTAGGTGAAGACAACATGAAAAATGGTATTAGAATTCGAACGTCCTCGTATATCAGGCATCATGCTCATCCTTCTTTAAGCGGTGCAAAGATGAATGGTAATTATATTAATTCAATGATGGCACTTAAAGAGGCCCAAGATCATGGGTTTGATGAAGCTTTAATGCTAGATGTTGAGGGTTTCGTCTCTGAAGGAAGTGGTGAAAATATCTTTGTAATTAAAGATGAGGTTATTTATACGCCTCATTTAACTTCTGCTTTGCCAGGTATAACTCGAGATACTATTTTTACGTTAGCAAAGTCTTTAGGTTGTAAAATTGTTGAAAAGAAGATTTCTTGTGATGATATCTATTCAGCTGATGAAGCTTTCTTTACAGGAACTGCTGCAGAGGTAACACCAATAAGAGATTTAGATGGAAATCAAATAGGAATTGGGTCACGCGGTCTAATTACTGAAAAACTTCAATCTTTATATTTTGATTGTGTCCATGGTCGTAATGATGAATATCTACATTGGATTGAAAATGGGAGGTGTTCTTGAGCCAATCAACTAATCCTAACCGCACTTTTATATTAGTGTCAAAAAATCAAATCCCTTTTCATTGTCCACCAAAGGGCGATAAGACATGGAATATGCATCCCAAAGTGTTTCTTTCATTTTCTGATGAAGGAAAATCAAAATGTCCTTATTGTGGTGCTAATTACCAGTTGGATAACTAATTTTTTTGCCGTAGCAGATGCATTCAAAAATTAACAATATTATTCTAGTTGGCCCAATGGGTTCAGGAAAGACAACTATTGGAAGACGTTTATCAGAAAGATTAAGTTTAGATTTTTTTGATTCAGATCATGAAATTGTTAATATAACGGGCGTAAGTATTGATCATATATTTGATGTTGAAGGCGAAAAAGGCTTTAGGACTAGAGAATCTGATGTATTAAAAAAATTATGTAATATGCCTAATATTGTTTTAGCAACTGGAGGTGGTGCAGTATTACTTAAGGAAAATCGTGAACTGATGAAAAAAGCAAGTTCAATTATTTACCTTTCTTCATCCGTTGATCAAATCCTCAGAAGAACTGCAAAGTCAAAAACTCGTCCACTACTTGAAAAAAGTAATAATCGAAGAAAGACTATTACTGACATTGTAAATGCTAGAGATTCTTTATACAACGAGGTTTCCTCTAACATTATTGATACCAATGGAAAAAAACTTAACGAAGTGATTAATGAAATTATTGAAGTACTATAGTTTATATATTTTTATTTTTGCTTAAAATTCATCAAAACTTCATTAAAATAATTACTTGATAACCTAAAATACAGTTTTTTTGTGTTAATTGATCAAAACAATCAAAGGGGATAAAATGTTAAAGAGAGCTATTCTTTCGGTATTTTTATTAGTTTCACTAAATGCAAATTCGATCACATTAAATGAATTCAGTGAGAGGTTAGTAGAAACACATCCTTATTTCATTCAGCTATCTCTATCTGAAAAAACAAGTCTTCTTGATCAAAAATCATCTTTAACTTATTCAGATTGGAATATAAAGGCCGGTGCTAGCGAATCATTTTCTGGAGGTGAGGACACTTCTAACCTATATGATGATCTGTATTCAACTAAATATGAGGTTTCTGCAAATAGAAAAGTAGAAAACTCAGGTGCCAGTATTAATCTAAAGCACTCTTTAACTCGTGACGATAAAGACAGTAATGCCTCTCATTCAAATCTTTTGGCGTTTGATTATGTCCGTCCCCTACTGCAAAATAAAGGAGGTTTGAATGATCGTCTTGCAACTGATCTAGCCTCTTTAGATTTAATGGCTAAGCAAGTAAGCCTTATAGAGCAGGCTGAGACTTATTTAGCATCGAAGCTTTCTAAACTTATAGATTTAGCACTTAAACAAGAAGTTGTAAAAAACCATAAAATTTCACTTGATTTATCAAGGCAGCAACTAGAATTGGACGAAGAAAAATATCAAAACTCGCTAATTGATAAGTCAGTCTTAATTCAGCAAAAAGATTCTTATGTTAAAGCCAAACAACAATTGCTTCAATCTAGTAAGGAATTGATTATAGAGAGAAAAGAGCTTGCTAATTTAATAGGCTCTAAGGAGTCAGAAATGATTGTTGATCTTGATTTATTTGAAGTTCATAATTTAACTGAAATTGATCCAGATTCTTTTGTTAAAGATTCACGATTAATCCAAAAATTTGATTTTGATAAAGCTAGATTTCAAAGGCAACTTTCAACCTTCGAAGATAAAACTATGCCTAACGTCAATTTAAATTTAGGCTTGTCTTCTTTGGGTAAAAATGATAAATATTTTAGTAGTTTTGGTAACAGAGATTATTCTTGGAATATCGGTGTTGATATCTCCTATCCACTGGGCTCTAGAAAAGAACTGATAGATGTTGAGCGCACTGAAATTAGTATTGATAATGTAGATGCTAAAAAGAAAGAAGCTGAGATTACAAATATTCAGCAAATTAACTATTTACTTGCGCAAGTAGATTTATTGTCTGAACTTGTTATTCTATATCTAGAGCAGGGCTCTTTAGCTGAGGAAATGGTTATAGAGGAGCAGATTAAGTTTAGCGAGGCTCGTGGCCAAAAGTCACTAGTAATTGCAGCAAAAAGAAATGCTAATTTAGCGAGCCTTACTTATCTTCAGGCAGCTGGTACTTACCAAAAAATAGTTATTGATTACAAAGCAGCAATCGATCAATTGTATAAATAAAAATGATTCGCCTATTTTTATCCTTATGCTCTATTTTGCCTCTAAAGATTAATCATATATTTGGTGCGTTAATAGGTAAATTACTTTATATTTGTGGCTCGGAAGCAAAAAAAGTTTCAGCACAAAATATTAAAATCTGCTTCCCTGAACTTTCAAATAAAGATCAAGAATCTCTTGTCAGAAATGCATTAATTCATACTGGTAAAAATTTAACTGAATCTGGTTTAATTTGGAATCAAAGCTTTTCAAAAAATGCTAACTATGTTACTGATTTTAATGGTGAAGATTATTTAGGTAGCTCTAAAAAAACTATTTTATTAGTGCCTCATATTGGCTGCTGGGAATTGACTGGAAGGGTCCTTGCTAATTCAAGAAAAGTGACATTTATGTATAAGCCACTGAGAAGTCAAAAACAAAATAATTATTTATTTAAACGAAGAAATAAAGGCAATCTGACTATGGCCAGTGCTGATAAATCTGGCATTTTAAAGATTCAACGCGCATTAAAAAATAGTGAGCTTGTCGGTATGCTGCCAGATCAAGATCCAGGAGTTGAGGGTGGTATTATGGCTCCTTTTTTCAATACAAAGGCTAATACAATGACTCTGCTAGCAAAAATTGCCAAAAAAAATGATTTGCAAGTGTTAATTTTTTGGGCCAAAAGACTTCCTAGAGGGGAAGGTTATGAACTTAATCTTGAGCCTGTTGATCTTAGTACAAACGGAGATACTTTAGAAGGGCAGGTTGCGACTATGAATCAATGTGTTGAGGCTCTAATTAGAAGGATGCCAGAGCAATATATGTGGAGTTATAAAAGATTTAAATCGACACATTCATACGGTTAATTGCCTCAGCTTAGGTCGTTGTTATTTTCTTGTCACAAAAATCTTGTTATTATCAATAATGGTATAATCCTCTTATGAGAATTTTTGAAGATGTAAGAAGCGTATTTGATCGTGATCCAGCAGCAAGAAATGTATTTGAGATACTTACTTGTTATTCAGGAGTTCAGGCTGTAATTATTTATCGCTTTACTCATTTATTATGGAGCTATAAGCTTTTCTGGCTCGCGCGTTTTATTTCTACTTTTGCTCGCTGGTTCACTGGTATTGAAATTCATCCGGGTGCTGTTATTGGGAGACGTTTTTTTATTGATCATGGTATGGGTGTTGTCATAGGAGAGACTGCTGAGATTGGTGATGACTGCATGATGTATCATGGTGTTACGCTTGGCGGCACATCATGGGATAAAGAGAAGCGCCATCCTACTCTTAAAGATGGAGTAGTTATTGGGGCTGGTGCAAAAATTTTAGGCCCAATTACGCTTGGGTATAATGTTCGTGTTGGTTCAAACTCGGTCGTAGTTAGGTCTGTTGATGACAATGATACTGTTGTTGGTATTCCAGGGCGCGTAGTGGTAAAGAAGTCTAGTGAGAGAGATACATTCGATTCTTATGCTGCAAGTTCAAGTGGACGCTCAAATGATCCTACTATCCAAGCGGTGGATTCTATTATTGAACGCTTGGCGGAAATTGACAAGAAAATAGCTAGCCTTCCTGTAGATTCTGAACCTAAAAAAGATGAATTATAAATTGTTGAAAATAAGTAATTAATAAGTGAATTTAATACTTGACTATTTTCCTGGGTTACTAGTATAATTTCATTAAATTTTTAATTAATCAAAAATGTTATGCAACTAACCACTAAAGGAAGATACGCAGTAACTGCAATGCTTGATCTTGCATCAAATGAGACGACTAAACCTGTCACTCTAGATATGATTTCTCAAAGGCAGAATATTTCCCTTTCTTATTTAGAGCAGCTTTTTGCAAAATTGAGAAAGGCATCTTTGGTTAAAAGTGTTAGGGGCCCAGGAGGTGGTTATCTTTTAAATGTTAATGCTGTGGATGTTACCCTTACACAAATTATTGAAGCCGTTGATGAGAACATAGACTTACGTCGTTGTCATGGTGCAAAAGATTGCTTAAGGGGTAAGCAGTGTTTGTCACATCATTTATGGTGTGAGGTGAGTGATCAAATAAGAGGGTTTCTGAGTACGAGAAATCTTCAACAGGTTATTGATGATTATAAAATTAATCAAGACATACAATTACATTAATTAGAGGAATATAAATAATGCTAACTCCAACTTATATGGACTATTCATCTACTACTCCAGTAGATCAACGTGTTGCTAAAAAAATGGCTAAATTCTTAACAATGGAGGGTGACTTTGGTAATCCAGCTTCACGCTCTCATTTTTATGGATGGCAAGCTGAAAAAGCGGTCGATGAGGCGCGCTCACAAGTAGCTGACCTAGTAGGGGCTGATCCAAGGGAGATCGTCTGGACTTCAGGCGCGACTGAGTCAAATAATCTAGCAATTAAAGGTATTGCCCACTTTTATGAAAAGCGTGGTAAGCATATTATTACCCTAAAAACTGAACACAAGGCCGTCCTAGATACATGTCGCCAACTAGAAAGAGAAGGTTTTGAGGTTACTTATTTAGATCCACTTCCTAATGGTTTATTAGATATGGATGTTTTTAAGAAAACAATAAGAGAAGACACAATTCTAGCCTCAATTATGCATGTTAATAATGAGATTGGTGTCATTCAAGATTTACAAGCTATTGGAGATATTTGTAGAGAAAATAAGGTATTTTTCCATGTTGATGCTGCCCAATCAGTTGGTAAGTTAGAAATTAATTTAGAGTCACTTCCAGTTGATTTAATGAGCTTTTCAGCACATAAGATATATGGACCAAAAGGAATGGGTGCGCTTTATGTATCTCGTAAGCCAAGAGTTAGACTTGAGGCGCAGATGCATGGTGGTGGTCATGAACGTGGTATGAGATCTGGTACTTTAGCTACGCATCAAATTGTTGGTATTGGTGAAGCGTTTGCAATTGCTAAAGCTGAAATGAAAGAAGAAGGTATAAGAGTTCAAAAGCTTCGTGATAGACTTCTTGCTGGCTTTTCTGATATGGAGGAGGTTGTTGTTAATGGAGACTTAGACCAAAGAATCTCGGGAAATTTGAATATTAGTTTTAATTACGTTGAAGGTGAATCTCTAATGATGGCAATTTCTGATGTGGCGGTTTCTTCTGGATCAGCTTGCACTTCATCTAGCCTTGAGCCTTCTTATGTTCTTCGCGCTTTAGGGCTTACTGATGAGCTTGCACATAGCTCGATTCGTTTCAGTGTTGGACGTTATACAACTGAAAAAGATGTTGACGATGCAATTACGTTAGTACGCGAAAAAGTTCAAAAATTAAGAGATTTGTCGCCTTTATGGGATATGTTTAAAGATGGAGTTGATTTAAGTACGGTAGAGTGGGCTGCGCACTAAGCAGACTAAACGTTTAAATCAATAAAATATAACGTTATAGAGTAAAATAAAAGTTAAATTCGGAGTAATTTATGGCATATGGTAAAAAAGTAATGGATCACTATGAAAACCCACGTAATGTAGGGGTTTTAGATAAAGATGCACCTAACGTAGGTACGGGAATGGTTGGAGCGCCTGCTTGTGGTGACGTAATGAGATTACAAATTCAAATAAACGATGAAGGCGTAATCGAAGAAGCAAAATTCAAAACGTATGGATGCGGCTCGGCAATAGCATCATCATCTCTCTTAACAGAATGGGTTAAAGGAAAAACATTAGATGAAGCAGCTGAGATTAAGAATACTGAAATTGTAGAAGAGTTAGAACTGCCTCCTGTGAAAATTCATTGTTCGGTATTAGCTGAAGATGCTATAAAAGCAGCAATTAATGATCTAAAGAGCAAAGCTGCAATTAATGATCTAAAGAGTAAAGCTAGCTAATAATTATGGCAATAACGTTAACTGAAAAAGCGGCAGAGAGAATGAGTGATTACCTAGCTAATCGAGGCACAGGTGTTGGCGTAAGACTCTCTGTTCAAACTACAGGCTGCTCTGGTCTTGGTTACAATATGGAGTTTGTTGATGCAGTTAATGAGGATGACACTCTGTTTGATGACAAGGGTGTTAAAGTTATCGTTGATGCTAAAAGTTTAATTTATATTGATGGTACTGAAGTTGACTATCAAAAAGAAGGACTAAACGAAGGTTTTGAGTTCAACAATCCAAATTCGAAAGCTGAATGTGGTTGTGGTGAGTCTTTTACTGTTTGATACGCTTTCGTTAGATTCCAAGGTACGGTCCTAATGCAAAATTATTTTGAGCTATTTGATCTTGAAACATCATTTTTTATTGATGATGATCAGCTTAAAACTTCTTATCGAAAAGAAATATCCAGGTTTCACCCGGATAAATATGTGACAAAAAGTGAATCTGAAAAAATACAGGCTCTGCAGAACACTTCGCTTTTGAATACTGCATTTACATCTCTTAAAACACCTTTGAACCGTGCAAGTTATCTGCTAAATATGGAGGGATTAGATCCATTTGATGAGAGAGATACTGCAATGAATCATGATTTTTTGATTTCTCAAATTGACTTACGTGAAGAGCTAGAAGTTATTGAAAAAGATCGTGATAGCCTAGGCTTAGAGAGTTTTTTGGAGCGAGTTGACCTTCATATTGAAGAGAATATAGAGTCAATTTGTAAGGGCTTTAAGCTGAAAAGTGATCTTATGGAAATCAAAATGAATGTAAGAGAATTGAAGTTTTATGATCAGCTCTATAAAGAAGCTAATAAATTAATGGACGAACTGCTCTAAGGATTTAGTTTATGGCGTTATTACAAATTTCAGAGCCTGGCCAATCAACTGCCCCTCACCATCATAACTTAGCGTGTGGTATAGATTTAGGCACAACAAACTCACTTGTAGCTAGCGTAATGAGCGGTGAGACAAAACTGGTTTTAGACCAAGATGGTAGGGCTATTCTTCCGTCTGTGGTTTATTGTGGCTCTAAAGAGCCTCTAGTTGGACATGATGCCCTTGACTTGGTAACAGAAGACCCAACAAACACTATTCTATCGATTAAGCGCTTTATGGGTACTAGTTATAGTGAAGTAAAGGAAATTAAAAATTTACCTTATGATTTTGAAGAATATAAAGGCAGTATTTTATTTAAGACTGCTATTGGCAATCTATCTGCAATTGAGATTTCTGCAAAAATACTTTCTACTTTAAAGCTGCGTGCAGAGCGAGCCCTTGGAGGAGAGTTAAAAGGAGCAGTAATTACAGTTCCTGCATATTTCAATGACGCCCAAAGACAGTCCACAAAGGACTCCGCTAAACTTGCTGGAATAAATGTCTTAAGACTACTTAACGAGCCAACAGCCGCTGCAATTGCTTACGGTCTCGAGTCAGGAGAAGAGGGTGTTCATGCAGTTTATGATTTAGGCGGCGGTACGTTTGATATATCAATACTAAATTTTACTAAAGGCGTCTTCGAGGTCCTATCTACAGGTGGTGACTCAAGTTTAGGTGGTGATGATTTTGATAACTTAATTTTTGAAGATTGTGTCCAGTCACTGAACCTTATTAATTTAACTGCTTCGCAAATTCAAACAATTAGAAAACTTTCAAAATTAGCAAAAGAAGCGTTTTCAACTGAAGAAGATGCTGAATTTTCTATTGAAGGGCTTTCATACAAGATTACAAAATCTCAATTTGATAGTATGAGTGATGCTTTAATTAAAAGAACATTACTTTTAACAAAGAGAGCCTTAAGAGATGCTGATGTCAATATATCAGACGTTAAAGAAGTTATTATGGTTGGTGGCTCCACTCGAATGAGCTCAGTTAGAGAGCGAGTTGGAGAGATTTTTGATAAACCAGTTTTGTGCTCTATTAACCCTGATGAGGTTGTCGCTAAAGGCGCTGCAATTCAGGCAAACATATTGGTCGGCAATAAAAGTAGAGACGACGTATTGTTACTAGATGTTCTGCCTCTTTCTTTAGGTCTTGAGACTATGGGCGGACTTGTGGAGAAGGTGATTCATAGAAATACCACAATACCAATTACTAGGGCTCAAGAGTTTACGACCTACAAAGATGGTCAGACTGGTATGAGTATTCATGTATTTCAAGGAGAGCGAGAGCTTACAAAAGATTGCAGATCACTTGGACAATTCGAATTAAAAGGAATTCCTCCAATGGTTGCGGGAAGAGCTCGCATTCTGGTGGAATTTCAAGTAGATGCCGATGGACTTTTGTCAGTTTCAGCAAAAGAAGAGACTTCTGGCGTTAAATCTGAAATAGTTATTAAACCTTCATTTGGTCTTAGTGATTCAGATATGGAGAAGATGCTTAAGGACTCAGTGGTATTTGCGCAAGAAGATATTATCTTAAGGCAGCTTCAAGAGCAGAAAGTAGATGCAACTAGAACAATAGAGGCAATTGATTCAGCTTTAGAGGCTGATAAAAGCCTTTTAGATGAAGTGATGCTCAAAAGTATTATTAAATCAAGAGAGTATTTATCATCAATAATAGAGTCTGATGATGTTGCCCTCATAAAAAATGCAACTCTAGATCTTGAAAAGGTTAGCTCAAAATTTGTTGAGATGAGAATGAACCAGTCAATAATGAGTGCCATGCAAGGCCATAAAATTGATGAATTTAACTAATAACTATAAAATAACACTATGCCTCAATTAATTATCCTGCCTAATGAAGAATTCTGCCCTGAGGGTATTGTTATAGAAACAAATACTGGAACAAGTGTCTGCAGAGCTTTGCTTGATAATGGTATTGAAATTGAGCACGCATGTGAAATGTCTAACGCCTGCACAACATGTCATATATACGTTCGAGAGGGTTTTGACTCAATTGAAGAGTCTGATGAAATAGAAGATGATTTGCTAGATAAGGCTTGGGGGCTTGATCCTGATTCAAGATTATCTTGTCAGGCTATTGTCTCAGAAGAGGATTTGGTAATTGAGATACCAAGGTACACCATTAATCAGGTGTCAGAAAACCACTAAACTTTAAAAAAAGAGGCAACTTATGTTTTTAGATAAGATTGATGATGGATTTTGGACATGTAAGCATACATGGTCAAAAAGTGCTAATAATACCAAATGGTGCCTGATTGGCTGTGCTACTGGTGAATTTGCGACATTAGCCTATTACAGCTTCTCTGGAATCACGAGCGACCTAGTTCTTTATAGCACTGTTTGGTACCTATTTGCAGCGCTGCCCCTCATTAACGGCCTAATAACAAGTGTTATCTTGGAAACGATAATTCTTATAAGAACAGGTTTTGATTTTGCTAACGCCTTAAAAACGGCACTTGGAATGTCTTTTATTTCAATGTTGATGATGGAGGTTGCGATGGAGTTTACAGATTTGGTATTTACAGGCGGCGTTTTGGGTTTAAATTATTATGCAATCCCTTTAATGCTTCTAGTTGGTTTTTTAGCCCCTTGGCCCTATAATTACTGGCGTTTAAAGAAGTTTAATAAGGCCTGTCACTAACCTCTCCCAATAAAGAGAGAGGATGGTTAGCTTGTAGATTTTTACTCAATTGTAATTTTTGGAAAAGCCCCAATTGACTCACTTTGAAGCGACAGTGTTGCGGCAACATTTCTTGCAATCTGCTGATACATCATAGAAACTTTACTCTCTGGATCTTTAGCAACACTTGGATTTCCCTCGTCAACGTCAGTTCTAATTTCTAATTTAAGTGGAAGTGCACCAAGGAATTTAGTTTTAGAGCTTGCAGCCATTCGCTCACCGCCGCCATTTCCAAAAATCTCTTCAGCGTGATTACAGTTAGAACAAATATGGATCGACATGTTTTCAACGATACCTAATATTGGAATATTCACTTTTTCAAACATCGCCAAACCTTTTTGAGCGTCAATTAGGGCAATGTCTTGAGGCGTTGTAACAATAACAGCTCCGCTTACAGGTATTTTTTGAGATAACGTGAGCTGAGTGTCACCCGTTCCTGGCGGAAGATCAACAATCATGTAGTCAACATCCTCCCATTCTGTGTTCTTTAAAAGCTGCTCTAATGCCTGAGTTACCATCGGGCCGCGCCATACCATAGGAGAAGCTTCTTCAACTAAAAATCCTATAGACATTGCTTGAATGCCATGCGCCAAAACTGGTTTCATATTACCATCTTTAGACTCTTCGGGCCTAAGATCTTTTACGCCTAACATACGCGGCTGAGAGGGGCCATAAATGTCTGCATCAAGAAGCGCAACGTTTGCACCTTCTGACTGAAGAGAGAGCGCAATATTAACTGCAGTTGTTGATTTTCCAACGCCGCCTTTACCGGATGCAACCGCAATTATATTTTTAACGCCAGGCAGCGCTGGCACTCCGCCTTGAACCGCATAAGCAGCAATTTTTGATTTGATAGAAATATTTGAGTAATTAACGCCTTCCTTTGAAAGCGCCTCTTCAACTGAGCCTTTTAGGTCTTCATGGTAGTTAATCGCAGGATATTTAAGAAGTAATTCAACATTTACTATCTCATCATCAATCGATATATTTTTAACGTTTTCAGATGAAACAAGGTCTAAGCCTGTATGAACATCTATAACAGTGCTAAGAATCTTTTGTATTGAGTCTTCAGTTAAATTTGTCAATTTGGTGACCTCAGTCGGTAAAATAGCGCTATTTTATCGTACAACTATCTTAGGAATCCTTAATAATATTGGGATTATTGATAACTAATTATGACCAAACGTAGAATACTTGTTACTTCAGCTCTGCCTTATGCCAATGGTGAAATCCATTTAGGGCACTTGCTTGAATACATTCAGACAGATATCTGGGTTCGGTTTCAAAAAATGCAGGGCAATGAATGTCATTATGTTTGCGCAGACGATGCCCACGGAACGCCAATAATGCTTAAGGCTGATGAGATGGGTATTGATCCTGAAGAGTTAATTGCAGGGGTTAGTAAGCGCCATCAGGCGGACTTTAGTGATTTTAATGTGAACTTTAGCCAGTTTCATTCAACGCACTCAGAAGAGAATCGTCATTACTCAGAGCTGATTTATTCTCGCCTTAAGGATTCGGGTTTTATTAAGACTCGCGTTATATCCCAGGCCTATGATCCTGAAAAAGAAATGTTTCTGCCAGACCGTTTCATTAAGGGTGAGTGCCCTAAGTGCGGCGCTGATGATCAGTACGGTGACAACTGTGAGGCCTGCGGCGCAACTTACTCAACAACAGAGCTTAAGAATGCAAAGTCAGTGGTTTCTGGCGCAATCCCAATTGAAAAAGAGTCTGAGCATTATTTCTTTGATCTTCCTCAGTTTGAAAAAGAACTTAAGGAATGGACAAATGCAGGACACCTACAAGAAGAAGTTAGCAACAAATTAGCAGAGTGGTTTGAACAGGGCCTTCAGCAGTGGGATATCTCTAGGGATAAGCCTTATTTTGGTTTCAGAATACCTGGAACTGAAGACAAATATTTTTACGTATGGCTGGACGCGCCAATTGGCTACATGGCTAGCTTTAAAAAATTATGTGACAACAGCGATCTTGAGTTTGATGATTTCTTTGCAAAGGGATCTGACACAGAGCTGTATCACTTTATTGGTAAGGACATTGTTTATTTCCATGCACTATTTTGGCCGGCGACGCTTATGGGCTCAAACTTTAGAACGCCAAACGCAATCTTTGCTCATGGCTTCCTAACGGTAAATGGCCAGAAGATGAGTAAATCACGTGGAACCTTTATTCAAGCAAGGACTTACCTTGAAACTCTTAATCCAGAGTGCCTACGCTATTACTATGCCTACAAGCTTTCATCAAAGATTGATGATATTGACTTAAACCTCGAAGACTTTAAGCAGCGCGTTAACTCAGACATAGTTGGTAAGGTAGTAAACATTGCATCACGAAGCGCATCATTTGTTGTTAAGAAGTATGACAAGGAGCTATCAGCTGAAAGCATTGAGCAGGAGCTCTACAATGAGTTTGTAGATGCTAGCTCTGAAATTGCAGGTCATTACGAAGATAGAAACTTTGGGCACGCAATGCGCTCAATTATGAAGCTTGCTGATAAGGCCAATCAATACATTGATGAGAAAAAACCATGGCAACTTGCCAAAGAAGAAGGCAAAGAAAAAGAGGTACACGAAGTCACTTCTCTTGCAATTAACATGTTTAGAGTTCTAATGACTTATCTTAAGCCAGTTCTTCCAGAGATGGCTAAGAACTCAGAAGAGTTCCTTAATATTGATTCTCTTAACTGGGATGACATTAAAACCCCGCTAACCAGTCATCAAATCAATAAGTTCAAACCACTAATGACTCGCATTGAAGATGAGCAAATCGAGGCAATGGTTGAGTCCTCAAAAGGATAGAGTATAAAAAAGTTTCGGAGGATTGGCAGAGCGGCTTAATGCGCACGCTTGGAAAGTGTGTAATCGGTTAAACGATTCGTGAGTTCGAATCTCACATCCTCCACCATAT
>Ga0307998_1000654_pt1 | contig 19499 bp, 19 predicted proteins | sample Davwhametageno37_FD_203147 | JGI IMG/M metagenome (GOLD analysis project Ga0307998, IMG submission 203147) | Marine microbial communities from Davis Island wharf, Antarctic Ocean - #37 | ecosystem: Environmental > Aquatic > Marine > Unclassified | place: Antarctic Ocean: Davis Island wharf... | reverse complement strand
AATGCTTTGTATTGGTACGAACGAAGTAAGTTCAAGGGAAGCGGTTGAATTTGCCGAGAATCATCCGAGCAGTTTTGCTGTAGTTGGCGTGCACCCGCATGATGCGAAAGATGGAATTGCTTATATTGAACAGATTCTCAAAGACGATCACAAAAAAGTTGTCGGTATCGGGGAAATTGGCCTCGATTATTACTACAATCACTCGCCCAAAGATGTGCAGATAGCAGCGCTCGAACAGCAATTGCAATGGGCAGTCGACTATATGCTACCTGTCTCGTTTCATGTTCGCGGCGCGTTTGCTGATTTCTGGCCGGTTTTACAAAATTTCCCAGGAGCACGCGGGGTGTTGCATAGTTTTACCGATACATCTGAGAGCCTTGAGCGCGGGCTATCGCAAGGGTTGTATGTCGGGATAAACGGCATCAGTACGTTTACAAAAGACGAAGCCCAAAGGAGTATGTACGACTCGATTCCACTTGAGAAAATACTCCTCGAAACTGATGCACCTTTCTTGACACCAGCGCCACATCGTGGTAAAGTAAACGAGCCAGCATTTGTGAGACACGTGGCAGACTACCACGCCAAACGGCGCGGTATGCAAACCGAAGCGTTTGCCAGAGTCACCTCAACAAATGCATCGACGCTATTTGCTCTTACCTAGAGCAGTATCGTACTAACAAACACTCCTAAAATAAACGAACTGTACTGTAAAAATCAGGAGTGTACTAACGTGTCAGAACAGCAGAACAATATTGTAGACCTAAACGAATACCGCGAACACCGTCGAGGTAGTGCTGAGCTGACTCCTCATACTGAAATTGATTTTCACAAATCTAACCCACAGTTACTTTCACCAGAGGCAGCCAGTAAGCTCTTACTATTACAGCAAGTACACGAAGCATCTAGAGGAAAAGAAAAATCTCAAGCACAGATGATAGCGGAATATGCGATAGCGTGTGGGTTGAACCTCAGTTACTATAGAGATCCTGAAGAACATCTTGCGAAAGCGGGGTAACCGATGCCTACAATCTTTACGAAAGCACTCGGACTCCTCATCGGCGATGACCAACCTTCGATTCAGTTGAAGATGCCAAAAATAGGCAAAAACCCCCTCAAAAAACTGACAGAACGCGAGCTTATCCAGCTCGAGAGCGACATTGGCAAAAACATCTTTGGCCCCATTGCGGAAGGCCATAGGCGAGAGTTTTTTAATCTCGACCCCAAGACATGGATTTGGTACGAAGAATTTACCGACGCGAGCGGTATCAAAAAATCCACCACAACTCGGTACGAAGTACAGGAAAAAGCTATCTTGAAGGCGCAAGACGGTGCAAAGTACAGCTACCTTGAAGGTGCTGAACTTCAAAACTTTGGCGTTGCTATACAGATGTACTACGAGCAAGTTACTCGTGGCGTGTACAAGCGAGACCCGAATACCGGGCAAAAATTGGCTGAATGATATAATAGATATAGTGAGTATACTAGAAACAATTTACCTCGATCATGCAGCAGCAACTCCTGTAGCTGACCACGTAGTGACGGCGATGTTGCCGTACCTGAGCGATATTTTTTACAATCCATCGAGCCAGTATGCACCAGCGGTGCAAGTGCGTCGTGAATACGAAGAGGCAAAGCAACAATTGGCTCAAAGTTTCGGAGCAAAGGGTGATGAACTAATTATTACAGCTGGGGCAACCGAGTCTATCAATCTAGCATTTCATTCGACGTTTGGTCATGTTGTGACAACGGCTATCGAACACCCTGCGGTACTTGAGTGTGCGAAGCAGCGAGACCACACGCTTGTGCAACCGAACGATAAAGGAAGAGTGTCGGTCGATGATATCGTTAGTGTAATTCGGCCCGACACGCAGCTTGTCAGTGTCGCGCTTGCAAATAATGAGCTTGGCACGCTACAGCCAATTCGTAAAATCACTCAGGCTATAGATGCAATTCGGGAAGAGCGTCGGCTGGCAGCGAACCAGAATCCGCTATACGTTCACTGCGACGGCTCCCAGGGATTTGGGCAAGTAGATGTAAATGTAGCTCGACTTGGTACAGATTTCTTGACGTTAAATAGTGGGAAAATGTATGGCCCAAAACAAGTGGGGCTTTTGTGGGCAAAAAAGCACATTTCTATACACCCAATTATTGTAGGAGGCGGGCAGGAACGTGGCTTACGAAGTGGTACCGAAAACGTTTCTGGAGCTATTGGTTTTTCGGCAGCAGCTACGTGGTCGGCGAACCACCAATCGGCGGAAGCTGATCGGTTGAAAAAACTTCGAGACATGCTGCAGCAACGCATAACCAGTGGTGTACCGGAGAGTGTAGTGCTCGGCGATCAAAAGCATCGGCTTCCGGGTCATCTTTCTATTTCCTTTCCAGGTATAGATGCAGAACGGTTGGTATTTATGCTCGAACGCCAAGGCATATATATTGCAACTGGTAGTGCTTGCTCCGCAAACAAGAACACTGCATCGCACGTGCTGACAGCAATAGGTTTGGACGATACGATTATTAGCGGAAGTATTCGCTTGACGCTTGGTAAACGTACAACTGAACAATCAGTCGAGCGAGCATCAGCCGACATCATAACAGCAGTAAAAAGTGAATACGCACGGATGAAGAAAGTATGATTAAAGCCATACTCGCCGTTGGATTGGTATTTGGATTGAGTGCGTTGTTTGTAAGTGCATACCTGTCGCCAGATGACTTAGCTCGATGCCAAGAGTCCCCTAGTATCTCCACAGGCTGTGGCAAGGCTGACGCAATAGTAGCTGTCAGCGGAGGTAAGACTCAGTTTCGTACCGCCGAAGCGATAAAACTATACAAAGCTGGCTGGGCAGATACGCTAATCTTTTCTGGAGCAGCCTTCGACACTGCCGCGCCAAGTAACGCGTCGGTTATGCGCAAACAAGCACTCGAAGCTGGCGTGCCAGCGAGCGATATAGTGGTAGATGAATTTTCGAGAACAACCCGAGAAAATGCAGAAAAGACGATTGATATCGTCGAAAAGTACGATGTCGAGCGTATGATTCTCGTGACCTCTCCGTATCATCAACGACGCGCAAGTATAGAGTTCAAAAACCTGACCGAAAATCGCGTGACTGTTGTCAATCACCCTACCGCTAAAGATCCAGACTGGCCGTGGTACTGGTGGGCAACCCCTAAAGGGATTTGGCTTGGCGGGGGTGAATTGGTGAAGATTGTCGTAACATCTTCGGACAACTACCTATGACAAAAGTGTTCGTCGGTATGAGTGGTGGCGTGGATTCTTCGCTAACTGCTGCGCTACTCGTCGAGCAGGGGCACGATGTGACTGGCGTGTATATGAAAAACTGGTCACAAGATCTACCCGGTATGCAATGCCCATGGGCGGAAGACCTGGCAGACGCAAAACGTGTTGCAGTGCACCTTGGGATTGATTTCAAAGTATTCGACTTTGAAAAAGAATACAGGCACAAAGTCGTTGAGTATATGCTGGATGAATATAAGCTTGGGCGAACGCCGAACCCGGATATCATGTGCAACCAAGAAGTGAAGTTTAAACTATTCCTGGAGGCGTGCGTAGAGCAAGGTGCCAATATGATTGCAACCGGCCATTATGCAAGTACAAAAAATGGCGAATTACATATGGCCAAAGATCAAAACAAAGATCAAACATACTTTCTATACAGGGTGACGAAAAAAGCACTCGAAAAGACATTATTCCCACTGGGAGGCTTTACGAAGCCAGAAGTGAGAAAAATGGCAGAAGAACGGGGGCTCACGACGGCTCACAAAAAAGACTCTCAAGGTATTTGTTTTGTCGGGCAGGTAGGAATTCGAGACTTTTTATCGCAATATGTTGAGACAGAAGCTGGAGACATCATAGACGTGGAGACAAGCCAAAAGATTGGGCGACACGATGGAGCGATTTTTTACACGATCGGTCAACGTCACGGACTCGATGTAGGTGGCGGGCTGCCGTACTACGTAGCCGGAAAAGACATGGATAAAAACGAAGTGTATGTGACGACAAAAATTCAGAACGAAGCGTTGTGGCAGCACGAGATTTCGTTAGTTGATGTCCACTGGATAGGAGACAATCTCGAGACCCTCGACTGCAATGTACGAATTCGACACAGGGCACAGTTGGTCGGCGCTGTGTTGCGTGGCTCCACACTCACATTAGCAGACCCTCAGCGGGCGGTAACGCCAGGGCAATCGGTTGTACTGTATAAAGACTCCATCTGTCTAGGCGGCGGCATAGTCGCATAGTTCGAAACCGATCTTGCTTATGCTACAATTATTCTATGAAAGCGTGGGCTATATACCAACATAAACCCCAGAGTGGTTTTACGATTGTTGAACTTGCAGTCGTCATAAGCGTCATAGCTATTCTTGCATCTATTTCGGTAGTTGCGTATAACGGAGTTCAAAAAGAAGCCGCAAAGTCGGCAGCTCTAGCGGATGCGTCCGCGGCTTTTAAAAAAATTGAATTATTTAAAGGAAATAATAATGGTGCGTACCCGACATCTGTTACGGATTGTCCAACACCGTCTGCTGCAACTATGTGTCTTGGTGGTAGCGGCGATACAGAATACCGATTTAAAACAAATACGGCGTCGAACTTACCTCCAGTAGAAGTCGCCGCATTAAACAGCCGAAATTTCTCATACAATTCTGAAGGTGGTCAAGCCATCGGCGCGAATGAATTCATGCGCTATACAGACATCGCACCGTATATTGATAAGTACGGTCTCAAGGAGTATGAGATAGAGTTTGATATTCGGTCCGCAAGCACGGCGTCGCAGAGTAGTATAAGTGTTTATTTTCAGAATGGATCAGGAAGCAAATACGGTGGGATATATAACCCTGTGCCTGTCACAACTAGCTTTTCGCATTATAAGACAAAATTTACAGCAACGGCTACTGGCCAAAATACAACTGAAGCATGGATAGCTTTCTACGGTATATATGGGAGTGGTAACAAGCCAATAGTGAAAAATATGAAAATTTCCTTGGCTGGCTAAAGAAACGTACGATTGCTCCAAATTGTGTAAAGATGCACACTGCTGGTATACTCGGCTTAGATGAAAGCACGAGCGCAATACAAAAAAGGATTTACTATTGTCGAATTATTGATTGTTATTGTAGTTATTGCAATCTTGGCCGCAATCTCCGTAGTTGCTTATAACGGCATCCAGCAAAGAGGAAGAGATACCCAGAGAAAAAGCGACCTTCAGGCAATATCTAAAGCGGTAGAACTGTACTACGTAGACAATGGAAAATACCCGATGGGCGGAACTAGTTGGTGCACTCAAATTTCAAATACGTCTAATGGTTATAAAGCTGGATTCCAAAGCGCAATTGCTCCGTATCTTGCAAAGATATCGTACGACCCTCAATATGAAGGAACTCCACTGGGATATTTTTATAGAAAAGTTTCAGATAATAGCTACTTTCTGTACGCAGAATTAGAATCTTCAGACGTAGCGGATGATGGGTTTGCAGGATGCACAAGGGTTAACTCTGAAAATAATGAATACGATTATAGGATACCGGCATTTTAATGAAAAAATATACATATGGATTCACCGTTGTTGAATTAGCCGTCGTTATCAGCGTAATAGCTATCCTTGCATCTATTTCGGTAGTAGCGTATAACGGAGTTCAAAAAGAAGCCGCAAAGTCGGCAACACTTTCGGATACGTCGGCTTCATTTAAAAAAATTGAACTGGCGAAAGGCAACAACGACGGAGCATTTCCTGCTTCGGTCACCGATTGTCCAACTCCAGCTAGTGGAAATATCTGCCTTCCTACGGATGCGTCCAACCAAATCATCTACAATACTATTCCTAAAAATACGTATAGTCCTAGTGCGCCTATAAAGCCCGGATACGAAATTGCTTCCTTGAATTCACGCCAGTTCTCGTACGTTGCACAAGTGGAACAGACCGGTTCCAATGAGTTTCTTAGATTTGCCGACTTCGCTCCATATGTAGACAAGTACGGCTTAGTAGAGTACAAGCTTTCATTTGATATAAAATCAGCTAATATTGCCAACAGGAGTACTGTAAGCGTGTACTTCCAGAACGGTGGAGGTGCACGGTATTCGTTCGGCACGAGCGTTCCTGTGACAACGTCGTTCGTTCGCCAAACAGTCTTATTCACTCCAACAGTCTCAAACTTGAGTGTCGCGACGTCTCACCTGGCATTTTACGGAACGTACGGTACTGGAAATATATCGACTGTTAAAAACGTCACATTAGAACTGGCGAATTAAATATAAGCATTTGGTTAACCAAAAATAAACTGGTACAATTTTAATTATGAAAGCATTAGCGGAATATAAAAAAGGATTCACGATTGTAGAACTACTTATCGTCATCGTGGTGATAGCTATATTGGCTGCGATCAGTATAGTTGCGTACAACGGAATTCAGCAAAGAGCTAGAAACACACAACGCTTGAGTGACATTAAATCAATTCAAAAAACTATATCTTTGTATAGAATTCAAAATAATGGTTCTTTCCCCGTTAAAAACGCATTGTGCGGGACAAGTAGCTGGGAGCATAGTAAAGACGCTGGGTGTGCTAACTTCATTAATCCGCTAGTTAGCATTGTTCCAAATATTCCTACTGGACCTTCTAGCAGCTATTATCGTTATAATTATTTTTCAGCTGGGAGCTATGGCTGTCCAGCAACAAACGGCATGTTCTACGTCCTTACAGTTGAAGGTATGGAATCAAATCAAGGAATACCACTGAGCGATCTGGGGCCATGTAAAGACACATTTGTTGATGTAGGTTCTGCAAGGACACCTACAGATGATAGAGCGGTTTTCTTTGGCTTTGAAAGATAACGGTGCTATTTTAGCTGGTTCTATCTTTTATACACCTCTGTTACAATAGTATTTAATGAACACTCAACAAATTCGTACTGCATATTTAAAATTCTTTGAAAAGCGAGGTCACGTTGAAATTAAACGTGCTCCGCTTATGTTAAAAGACGACCCTACTACGTTGTTTACAGGAAGCGGCATGCAACCAATGATTCCGTATTTACTTGGTGAGCCGCACGCAGAAGGAAAACGAATCGTAAACTCTCAGACGTGCCTCCGAGCGCAAGACATCGATGATATTGGTGACAATCGACATACAACATTTTTTGAGATGCTGGGCAACTGGAGCATGGGAGATTACTTCAAAGATCAGCAGATCAAATGGATTAGTGAGTTTTTGTTCGATGTAGTAGGGCTCGATCCAAAAAACGTATATGTTTCTTGCTATATCGGTAATGACACGTATGGAATCCCGCGCGACGACGAGGCAATTGAGCTTTGGAGCAATATATTCAAAGCACGTGGCATCGACCCGAAGGTAGTTGCAGTTGGGACTTCAGAAAACGGCGACAAGCTAGGTATGCAAGATGGACGAATATTTTTGTATGATGGCAAAGAAAATTGGTGGAGCCGAAACGGCAACGAAGAAAACACGCCAATCGGCGACCCGTGTGGCCCCGACAGCGAGATGTTTTATGATTTTGGTGAAGAAGCACACGACCCGAGCTACGGAGAGGCTCATCCAGCAAGTGACTCTGGACGCTTTATGGAAATTGGAAACAACGTTTTCATGGCGTATCGAAAAGTTTCTGAAGGAACGTTCGAGCTACTCGAAAAACCTAATATAGATCATGGGTCTGGGCTAGAGCGCATCGCAGCAGCAAAAATAAATGATCCTGACGTCTTTAAGATCAGCTTGATGCTTCCGATTATCGAGAAACTCGAAAGCCTGAGCGGAAAATTGTATAGTAGCCATACAGAGAGCATGAGAGTGATTGCAGATCATCTTCGAACCGCAACATTTTTGGCAGTAGATGGCTGTGTTCCGAGTAATAAGGAGCATGGCTATGTAATGCGTAAATTCCTGCGCCGTGCAATACGGTTCGCCTTCGACCTTGGCATTGAGCAGAATTTCTTGGAAGAACTGGTGCCAATCATTGCCGACTTATATCACAACGATTTCCCAGAGGTTGCCGAAAAGCGCGAAGAAGTTATTGCAGTGCTAGTGAAAGAAGAAAAAGTATTCCGCCAGACGCTCCGAAAAGGGCTAAATCAACTCGAAAAATTTTCCGGGTCTCAGATAACAGGAGATGAGTTATTTACTCTTTACGATACTTATGGATTCCCTGTCGAACTATCGACAGAAGAAGCGGTAAAACAAAACATGAACCTGAGTGCTACCTGGCGGAGTGAATTTGATGCAAAGATGAAAGAGCAGCGAGAACGTTCACAGACTGCCGCAAAAGGTACATTTAAAGGTGGGCTTGGGGGTCAAACGTTGCAGCATAAAAAATATCACACCGCCACGCATTTGATGTACCAAGCACTACGTAACGTGCTAGGTACTCACGTTGTTCAGCACGGATCCAACATCACCGAAGAACGTCTTCGTTTCGACTTTTCGCACCCAGAAAAAGTGACACGTGAGCAACTTGATGAAGTAGAAAAAATCGTCAACGAACAAATAGAAAAAGACCTCAAGATCAGCTTTTCGGAGTATCCTACGAAAGTTGCACGTGAAGAAAAGGGAGCACTAGGAGCATTTGGTGATCGCTACGGAGACACGGTGAAGATATACGAAATGATCGCTGACGGAGCAGAAAGACCATTTAGCTTTGAAATTTGTGGCGGCCCACACGTCGACCACACCCTGCAGCTGTTTGAAGACGGAAAACGATTCAAAATCAAGAAAGAAGAATCATCGAGTTCCGGAATACGACGAATTAAAGCTGTTCTTCTATAGCATTAGGCATAGATTGAGACAAGCGAACAGATTTAATCGCAGCCGACATGAAATCGTATAAATATTGTTCGTTATCGCCAGACTCTTGGCTGTCAAGGACTCCATCAAAGCGTGTTTCGCGAATGATTCCAGCTTGATCAGAGATTTCGCCAGGGAAGAGCTGACTTTTAGCTTCAATCTCTAGTTGAACATTTTCATCGTTATCCGATCCTTCTTGAGTATAGGTCGCTACCAATTCATGTAATCCGCTAGACTCTGAACGCTGTTTAAAATGCATACCATATCTATCGTCTTCAAATTCCACGAAAGTGTTTTCTTCCTCGGTGTACGAATCGGCGGCGTCAAATGCACTTTGTTGAATCATTTTTGCAACTGAAGCATTCGTAGGGTCAATTTTTGAAGATGATTCTTCGCGAGATTGGCGAGCTAGCTCGGTGTAGTCGACCTTATGCTCGCGCATAACTAGCGAAGAAATCATATAACCAACTTCTGATCTAGAAATTTGTTCCTCAGTATCGTTCTGGTAGCTAGCAATAGATATAAATTCCGTCGAACGATAGTCTGATGGATCACGATATATAATTACACGCTCACCGTTCTTGAAAAAGAGAGTCAAGACCGTGATTGGCTGTGGATCACTCGCTTCATAGAGCTGCTTTAATCCTACTCGTTTTACTCCCGTATCGTTCGTGAGCGTGTAACTATCGAGTTCTATAGGTAGCCACAGTCGACTTAAAGATTTTGGAGAATCAAATATAAAATCTATATTTTTATCCTCGAAGCCTTTGAGCTGATTTAGCTCACGAATATAATCGGATATTTGTTCGCCGAGCTCTAGTTTTCTATCTAGAAGGTCTGCATCTAGTTCATTTTTTGGAAGGAAATTTGACATAATAATATATTTTACAACATTTGTTTGATTATTTCAATAGGTTAGTTACTAATCGGGAAGTAGTATATAATGGTATCACTTATGGTTTTACAAAAAATACGTGATATGCGAAAAAAACGAGAAAAGTCAGATGATCGCAAACACGTGGTTGCACTCGACATTGGAACAGAATTTGTAAAAGCCCTCATCGCAAAAACAGAAGGCGACAAAATGACGATTGTGGGAGTTGGACGCGCACGTCAAGACATTAGCGACATGCACTCTGGCGCAATCGCAGACATTGCTGGCGTTGTCCAAAACTGCGAGCAAGCACTTGCCGAAGCTGAAGATCAAGCAGGTCTTCAAGCAAAGCGGGTGATAATAGGAATCGCGGGTGAACTTGTCAAAGGAGTGACCAATACGATTCGGTATCGTCGTCCGCAGCCGGACCGCCCTCTCGACGAATCTGAGATGGAATTTATCATCGAAAAGGTCCAAGAACGAGCACAAGTCAAGGCTCAACGGCAAATCGCCCTCGAGACTGGTAACGAAGACGTAGAAATAAAACTGGTAAACTCTGCACTTGTTAGTATCCATATAGATGGCTATAAAGTCACAAATCCAATCGGGTTCCAGGGTAAAGACGTAGCAGTGCAAATATATACTGCGTTTGCGCCGATGGTTCACATCGGGGCTCTTGAAAAGGTTGCCGATGAACTCGCCCTAGAACTATTGGCCGTCGCAGCAGAGCCCTTCGCTGTAAGTAGAAGCGTGCTAGGAAATGATGCTAGTAGCAACTTCACGGCGATTTTAGCTGACGTCGGCGGCGGAACAACCGATATAGCCGTCGTGAACGATGGCGGTGTTGAAGGCACAAAGATGTTTGGTATAGGCGGACGAAGTTTTACTCGGACTATTGCAAGCGAGATGGACTTATCGTACGAAGCAGCCGAAAAACTAAAAATACACCTTGGGCATGAAAAGATCAAACCGTCAGTGAAAAAAGAGGCCGAGAAAGCTATTGATAAAACACTTGATGTTTGGACGTCTGGAGTAGAGTTGGCTTTGAGTGAATTTGAATCGGTCGACCACCTCCCGAACCGAATCTTTTTGTGTGGCGGCGGTGCTAGTCTCGACCGCCTCGTAGAGGCACTTTCTACGCAGGACTGGTATAAAGACCTTCCTTTTACGAAACGACCTACTATTGAGCTTATTTCACCACGCGATGTTGTAGGAATCGAAGACAAATCTGGCAAAGTAAACGACCATACCTTCATCACTGCGATGGGATTACTAAGGGTCGGATATGATACACTTGCAAGTGGAAACGACGCTGATAGCGTAAAAGAAAAATTAAATCGAATCTTAAGAGTGTAACATGCAAAAAGACGTTATTTATATCGATGTAGACGACGACATCACCTCTATCATAGGCAAAGTAAAAGCTAGCAAAGAGTCTGTTGTCGCACTTGTACCGCCTAAAAGAGTGGGCGTCCTGCAGAGTGCCGTAAATCTTCGTCTCCTTGCACGAGCTGCAAAGCAATCAGATAAACAGCTTGCGTTGGTGACGCATGACTATTCGCTTCATGCACTTTCTTCTGCCGCCGGTATACCTGTTGCAAAAAATTTACAGTCTAAGCCTGAGCTCGCCGAAATTGCAGCTCTAGAGATCGATGACGATGAAGTGATTGATGGCGCATCTTTACCAGTCGGTGAACACGTGACGCAGTCGAAATCACCAGCAGACGAAAAGGAGCTACGTAATAGCGCAATGGCTGCATCATTGGCAAACATCGCCAAGATTGGTAAAAAAGATAAAGCTGATAAAGCAAAAAAAGCGTCTAAAGTCCCCGATTTCGACAAATTTCGAAAAAAATTAGTCCTTATTATCCTTGGTATTATTTTGTTTACTGGATTTATGGTCTGGGCGATCTTTTTTGCACCTCGTGCAACGATTGTACTGAGCGCAAAGACCACAAGTTCGTCTGTAAATGAGCAAGTAGTCATCTCGGCTAAAGAGAAAACAAGCCTCGATGGAGGCATTATAAAAGCTACCGCAGTTGAGCAGTCTGAAGACAAATCGATTTCATTCGATGCGACTGGTAAAAAAGATGTGGGAAAGAAAGCTTCTGGCGTGGTAAAGTTATCGCACCAATCTCAATCGGAAACCACGGTTCCGTCTGGCACAAAGTTTGAAACGAGCGGAGGACTTGTGTTTATATCAGACGGACAAGCAACCGTCCCAGCCAGTACGATTGGGGTCGGATGTTTCCCTACCGCATGTGAGGGCGAAACAACTATTGGGGTTACTGCTACTGAGAACGGATCCAAGTATAACGCGGCGGACGGATCTTTAACTGGTGCACCGAGCGGTGTGTCGGCTACATTTACCGATGCTACCTCTGGAGGCCTCACTAAATCGATACAAGTCGTAACCGCCGGTGATGTTCAAAAAGCAAAACAAGCACTTGTCGACGAAAAAAACACGTCAATTAAAGATGATTTGACTGCGAAATTCGGCAAAGGGTCAGTTGTATTAGACGAAAGCTTCGCCGTTGACTATAACAACGTATCGAGCTCACCCGACATTGGCGCCGAGGCAGATAGTGCAACGCTAAAGGCAACCGTAGTGTACAGCCTGTATGGAGCAGATACGACCGAAATCAAGAAGTATCTCGACGATTACTTTAAACAGGAGCTTGAAGGCACTAGCGATCAGAAAATATATGAGAATGGGGCAGACAAAGCAGTCTTCCAGGATATAACTAAAAAGGATGAGGGTGCCGCTGCGACGCTGATAGCAACTGCACAGATCGGACCTAAGATCGACGACGATGCGGTCAAAAATGAATCGAAAAATAAGAAGTTTGGTGAAATTCAACAAAGCCTAGAATCGATTCAGGGGATTGACTCTGTCGACGTGAAGTTCTTCCCGTTTTGGGTGAATACCGTTCCTAACGATGCTTCAAAGATCACTGTAGAGTTTACGGTAGATGAGCAAAAGTAAGCAGTTTCTGGCACTGGATATCGGCGAAGTCCGCATAGGGCTTGCCATTGGCGATCAATCGATTGGTATAGCTGTACCGTACGATACGATTCTAATGGATGAAGAAAACTTTCGAAATACTATTGCGCAACTGGTTGATAGCAATGATATTTCTACCGTAGTGGTAGGGTATCCCAGGAATCAATCAGGTGAAGCAACACAGCAGACGAAGTATGTAGAAGTTATGGCGGATACGCTTCGCGATGTAGGTGTGGAAATAGTGTACCAGGATGAATCGCTGAGTAGTGTAACGGCAAAAGAGAGACTCGGTATCACACATTCGCGTATCCTGGATAAAGGAAAAGTCGATGCAGAAGCCGCCGCAATTATTTTACAAGATTATTTGGAGCAACATAGACGATGAATCAAGAAACCGATGAACGACCAGCCTCACCACAGCCACATACTGGCCTACGAGTAGCCCGGAAGAAAAAGTGGTACATTGTCGTGCCGGTTGCTTTAGCGCTCGGTCTCGGCATGGTAACACTTGCAGGGTTGGCATGGTACAAAATCCAGTTGCAACCTGTAAATAGTTCAAGCAAACAACAAGTCCGCCTTAAGGTGGAACAAGGTGAAACACCTCAGATGATCACGGAAAAGTTGTCAAAAAATGGATTGATACGTAGTGAACTTTCGTTTGAATGGTATGTGAAGCTATCTGACTCCTCGCAGTCCTTGAAAGCTGGCTTGTATACACTAAGCCCGAGCATGTCTGTGCCGGTGTTGGTTGAAAACTTGTCGAGAGGTCAGTCGGACACCTTTACGCTGACGCTATTTCCTGGTGCTACGCTGAGAGATACAACCGATACTCCGCCTAAGAACAAGTTAGACGTAAAAAGTGTACTGCTGCGAGCTGGCTACGATGAAACCGCGGTAGAAAAAGCATTAAACAAAACGTATGATCATCCGGTTTTAGCGTCAAAACCGGATTCGGCCGATATTGAGGGCTACGTATACGGAGAAACGTATCAATTTGATTCTACCGCAACGCCCGAAGACGTGATCGTGCGTTCATTCGATGAGCTGTATAAAACAGTGCAAGAGAATGAGCTAGAAGCTGCATATAAAAAACGAGGACTAAGCCTCTACGAAGGGATCACACTAGCGTCAATTATCCAGAGAGAAGTGGCTGTACCGCAAGATCAGAAACAGATAGCAGGGGTATTTTATAACCGTATAAAACAAGGCATTATGCTCGGTTCAGACGTCACGTATCAGTATATAGCGGATAAGACAGGCGTTGACCGCGATCCCAGGCTGGATTCACCGTACAATACTCGTCGCTTCGAAGGACTGCCTCCAGGCCCTATCGCTGCACCTGGTAATTCGGCTCTGTTAGCAACTGCAAATCCGACACCGTCTGACTTTATATTTTTCTTGAGCGGCGACGATGATAAAACCTACTTTGGGAAAACGCAGGCTGAGCATGAGGCGAATATTCGTAATCACTGCCAGGAAAAGTGTAAAATATTGTAGATATCAATATTACGAAATCTATTGACATATATAGCAAGCATTGATACAATCAGATAAGCACATTGAAATGGATGTATACGTATATCGAATTGTTCTATTAAGTAACAATCACTGCGAGAGATATTCAGACTATTCCATCATCAATGCGCCTACCCGAAATGTCGCTACGGACACCGAAATAGAACAGTTTAAAGAATATTAATTAAATCGGTCGACACGTGTCCTGTTCCTGCGAGAAGTAAGACTTATTACGGTAGTGCCTACTAGAAATAGAATGGCAGGAGATTTGAAATTAGTACTCAACACTCATCCGATACAGACAATGTATCGACAGTTGCCGTGAAAAATTCATTTTTTTCACGAAGTGCATATGCAAGCACTAAAAATATATCTTTCCCCGGTGGAAAGATACTAATCTACAGTTCGGCGTTTATCGCACTCGTTGGAGTGATTGCTGCTGGGTACCAAAACCCTCAGTCTTCGTTGCAACAGGTGCAATCGTCGAATGCTCCTGCATTTACAACCGCATCGTACAACCGTGACGACAAAGCCCCTTCTGTTGACGAAATTATTGCTGCGAACATCGCTGCCAGCATCACTGAAAGAACAAGCCTACCAATCGCTCCAAACGTTGCTAGCTCTGCTATATCACTTGCTGCTAAAAGCGAACTCACCCAATCAGATGACAAAGCGGTGTCAAAACCACAAATTGTACAATCAGGCAACAACCGTCGCGATATGCAAATATATGTCGCTAAGTCTGGCGACAGTGTTGGAGCAGTCGCTGAACGATACAATATATCCGAGAATACCCTTCGATGGGCCAATAACCTGGACTCCGACGCTATTGAAAAAGGACGCAAACTTAAGATTATGCCAGTCAATGGCGTGACTCACTCGTTTGAAAAGAATGACTCTGTAAAAAGCCTAGCCAAGAAATACAATACTAGTGAAGCGCGTATCGTATCGTTTAATGACCTAGAACTTTCAAAGCCTAAAAAAGGTCAAAATCTTATCATTCCAAATGGCGTGCTACCAGAGAGCGAACGTCCAGGCTATGTTGAGCCTATCGCTGCTGCTGCACCAACCCCTGTCAACAACTTTGGGTTTGGGAATAACGCAGGCGGCTACAAGGTTATGAATAAAAACCTTGGTGTTTCTTCGGGCAACAAATACGCATTTGGAAACTGTACCTCGTACGCATTTGAACGACGTGCAGAGCTAGGGCGACCGATTGGTAGTTTCTGGGGAGACGGTGGGTCATGGGCATATAGTGCTCAAGCTGCTGGATTCAAAGTAGACGGAAAACCTAAACCTGGGTCGATTATGGTGACATACGGTAGTCCTGGACACGTGGCAATCGTCGAATCTGTTGCTAAAAACGGGGATATTACCTTATCAGAGATGAACTACGCCGGTAATTTCAACCGTGTGACTGGCCGAACCGTTTCTGCAGGCCAAGCCGGCGGATACGCGTACATTCACTAAGCAATCTTTTAAAAGCTGCTTCTATTTCAACCGCCTCTGTAAAAAGAGGCGGTTTTATGGTATGGTAGGTAGATATGTTTATCGACACAGCAAAAGTATATATCCAGGCAGGACGAGGCGGCAACGGAGTCGTTGGTTTTCGTCACGAAATATATGTCGATAAAGGTGGACCCGATGGTGGCGACGGAGGAAAAGGCGGTGACGTTGTGTTTATCGCCAGCAAAGACGTCAACACGCTCGTGGACTTTCGATTTAAGCCTGAGTTAAAAGCAAAACCGGGTGGCAATGGCTCAAAACAAAACATGCGCGGACGTTCAGGCGAGCCATTTGAGGTAAGAGTACCGATGGGGACAATCATAAAGCGTGACGGCCATATAATCGCTGACTTAACGGATGACGGACAACAGCAAGTTATTGCCTACGGCGGTGACGGTGGCTTTGGTAACGCTCACTTTAAATCTTCAACGCGTCAGGCGCCGCGTATTGCTGAGCTAGGTGAAGACGGCGACATGTTTCACGCAGAGCTTGAGCTGAAGCTACTTGCTGACGTTGGCTTGGTTGGATTCCCAAATGCCGGAAAATCTACGTTCCTCAGCGTTGTTTCAAACGCTCGACCTGAAATTGCTGATTATCAGTTTACGACCCTCACGCCAAACCTTGGTGTTGCCGATATTGATGACGGGAGCTTACTGATTGCTGACATCCCTGGTTTGATAGAAGGTGCCAGTGAAGGAAAAGGCCTAGGAGACGCATTTCTACGACATGTAGAGCGAACTGAAGTGCTGCTGCACCTTATAGACGCATACACAGACGACGTAGCAGCCGCATATACGACTATTCGAACCGAACTCGCTAAACATTCAACCGAGCTCTCTAAGCGGCACGAGATTATCGCGCTAACAAAATGCGACGGCCTAGACGAAGAAATGATCGATATGCAAAAAGAAGAACTGCGAACGGTAACTGGCGATACCAAGATTATAGCCATTTCGTCTCAATCAAAAAAAGGAATTACCGAAGCACTCCGCGCACTGAAAATGATAGTTGAGCAAAACCGAAAAGAAAAAGAAGTAGTTGTCGACGAAGATGCTATCCCTACTATTTCACTGAGTGAAGAAAAGAAGCTCGAATCATGGATTGTCTCGACTGAAACCGATGCAGAAGACGTCACTCGTTATGTAGTGACTGGTCCAAAGATAGAGAAGTTTGCGCGTCGAACGAATTTCGATCAGTACCAAAACGTCAATCGCCTTCGTGATATTATGAAAAAAATGGGCATTACGTATGACCTAAGCCGTGCTGGTGCGATGGGTGACTCCATTATCCGTATAGGCAACAACGAATTTCCACTACTCGAACAAGATTAAAGCACTGTATTTTGATATGCTATAGGTAATGGCAAAAACCTTTTTCTTTTACGACCTCGAAACAAGTGGGCTCAACCCGCGCCACGATAGAATCATGCAATTCGCTGGCCAACGAACCGATATGGACTTGCAGCCTATCGGTGAGCCGTACAATGTGCTCGTAAAGCTCAACGATGATACGTTGCCGAGCCCAGAAGCGGTGATGGTAACTGGCATCACTCCTCAGTCTACTCAGGCAGAGGGCTACACTGAGGCCGAATTTGCTACGATACTGCGCCAAGAAATATTCACCGAAGACACGATATCGGTTGGGTTCAACAGTGTACGGTTTGATGATGAATTTGTGAGACATTTATTTTGGCGGACCTTCAACGACCCATATGAATGGGCATGGCAAGATGGTCGCTCGCGTTGGGATTTGCTCGATGTCGTACGAATGACCCGTGCGCTGCGACCCGACGGTATAGAATGGCCAGTCGACGCCGAAGGACGGTCGGTGAACCGTCTCGAGCTTCTGACGAAAGTAAATAGCATTGAACACGAGAACGCCCATGATGCACTCGCCGATGTCGAGGCACTGATAGCGGTGAGTAATTTGATCAAGAAAAACCAACCAGGTCTGTTTGACTACCTGCTGAAGATGCGTTCTAAGAGCGAGGTACAGTCACTCGTGAACCTAGAGAACAAACAGCCGTTTGTATATGTGAGCGGTAGGTACGATGCTGCATACGAGAAAGCAACTGCTGTCTTCCCTATAGCGCCTGCACTCAATAAAAATGTATTGGTGTACGACCTTCGTCACGATCCTACACCGTTCTTGGGTATGAACGAAACCGAACTGTCGAACAATGTACATGCACCTTGGGAACAGAAGAAATCTGAAGGATTTGTCTCGGTACCTGTAAAAGTACTGCAATACAATCGCTGCCCTGCAGTTGCCCCCCTCGGCATATTGAACGAAAAAGATGGGTGGGAAAAAATAGGACTGACACTTGAGATAGTGAAAAAGCATCGCGATATATTACTTTCTCGACCAGACTTTGCTGAAAAGATCCGTACTGTGTTTGAGAAAAAACCTGAGTACGCAAAAGAAACCGATGCAGAAGCCAAGCTATACGATAGCTTCCTGCCACAGGGCGATAAAATTCGTACGGAAGCTGTCCGAAATGCAAACGCGAATGACCTTGCCGATTTTAACCCTGAATTCCAAGATGCACGGCTCAAAGACCTACTTGTACATTATAAAGCTCGAAATTTTCCAAAAAGCTTGAGTGAAAGTGAACAAAAAGAGTGGGAGCAGTGGCGAAAAAACCGTCTAGAGAGGCAAACCGTAGTATTTATTGCGTCGATACAAAAGCTCTCGAAATCAGCAGACGAATCGCAAGCTTTCTTGTTGCAAGAGCTGCAACTATGGCTACAAAACGTGACGCCGGAAGATGACTATGCTGTTGCTGAAGACGCTGATTTTGACGAAGCGTAGCGTCGCTTAGGAAGCGGTGAAGCTTCCTGCACAGATTGTTTCGTACCAGTGACCGCGAGCGCTGTCCGGTTAGTGTATGCGTAATAGGTATCAAATAGTAGAGATGTCAAGGAGAGTGTCAGGACGATTGCGTAGCTAAGTAAAATCCCGTCCGCTGGGATTTGGAAGTTTGTCGCAGGCAGAATCCCTACGATAAAAAGTTCGACAAGTGCATCTATGGGGCTTGCGGTGAACATGCATATAAACAGTAGTCCCAGCATTCCTGCGCCCAATAGCACTCTTGTCATCTCGCTTCTCCAAGTTAATTTCATCCAACTATATCGTTATTTGTCAAACATTGCAATCATAAGCACATTATTTTTTAGTATTTCGGGACTAGAGTGAAAAGACCTTTTCGCGTATAATAAATAGCTATGACTAATGTAATAAAAGTAGTTGGCGCACGAGAACATAACCTCAAGAATATCAGTGTCGAGATTCCTCGAGATAAGTTAGTCGTGATCACTGGTTTGAGTGGTTCGGGCAAGTCTTCACTGGCATTTGATACTATCTACGCCGAAGGCCAACGACGTTACGTTGAGAGCCTCTCCAGCTACGCCCGTCAATTTCTTGGGCTGATGGAGAAGCCCGATGTCGACCAGATCGAAGGACTATCACCGGCGATTTCTATTGACCAAAAGTCTACCTCTCGAAACCCACGTTCAACTGTCGCAACGGTGACGGAAATCTACGATTACTTGCGACTACTTTTTGCACGTATCGGAATACCTCACTGTCCTGTGTGTGGCAAAGCAGTTCATCGTCGTACGTCACAGGCAATCATAGACGAAGTGATGAAGATAAAAGACGGCACAAAGCTGCTGATCCTCGCTCCAATTGTAAAAGACAAAAAAGGTGAATACGCTCATATTCCAGAGCAATACCAACGACTAGGCTTTGCTCGTGCCCGCGTAGACGGCGTTGTATATGCACTCGACGAATTTC
>Ga0307998_1000652_pt1 | contig 19528 bp, 18 predicted proteins | sample Davwhametageno37_FD_203147 | JGI IMG/M metagenome (GOLD analysis project Ga0307998, IMG submission 203147) | Marine microbial communities from Davis Island wharf, Antarctic Ocean - #37 | ecosystem: Environmental > Aquatic > Marine > Unclassified | place: Antarctic Ocean: Davis Island wharf... | reverse complement strand
AATATTCAAGCCATCCTCAAGCTTTGCATGACTGCAGGTTTTTTTTAGCGCTAATTTTTCTGCCTGATCAAGATTATTTGTTTTTTCGTCCCAATAACAACTACTATATTTTTTATTTAATCCTAAGCAGAGATTATAAAATTCAGCAGGAACCTCATAATGCTGTTCGTTAGCCAATTCAGGAACCAATGCGATCGGAGCTTTATCCATTGCATTAATAAAATCTTGTTTTATTTTTTGCTTTTCTTCGGCTGTATCTTTTAGAAGTGAATTAAGTCTTCTTTTGAGGAGGAATCGGATGCCAAACCGTATTAAGAAGTCAGGGAAAATCTTGCTCTCAGCAAGTTTTATTAATGTCGTAATCATATGTTCACGCTGAAATTGTTCTCTTGATGCTCATTATGACGAAATTAACTAAAAATAGTTTAGATTTAATTAAATTGGTGACCCCAAGGGGAGTCGAACCCCTGTTGCCTGGATGAAAACCAGGTGTCCTAGGCCTCTAGACGATGGGGTCGTGCTAGAAAGTGAAATATTTTACTACAATACAGAGAAATATATTCATTAAATTTTAATTGTTTTACCTATAAGGACACTTTTTTTATATTAATAACACCTTTAGACAGGCTAACTTCCCTTAAAAAGCTTAATAAACCAAGAATCAATGCACTCATTGCAGCGATAAAGAGAATTGAAAGATACTTATCTAAACTAAAGCTCACTTCTGTTGCTATAAAAATCATTGCGATTAAGACGCAAATCAATAATGCTGAGACAGTTGTTAGAAAAATCGCTATATGAGTCCATCTAGCCCGGCATAATAAGGAGAGGAGCTCGTCTGCCTTATCTTTCTTTTTTATAGACAGACTCTTTCCTTCATTAAGTACTCTAAAACGGTCTACAATTCTAGTTAAACGCGTTGCCATAACGGTTAATATCGCACCAATACCGGTTAGTAAAAAGGCTGGGGCGACGGCCATCTGAATAACAACAGCAATATCGCTAAAATCAATCATAGATAAGTCTTTATTTTAATTGTATTATTTGAAGGCTTGGCTTAACTTGCTCATATAAATCATTCAGAAACTTTTGTGTGTCCTCAGGAAAAGGTATTTCCTCAAAATAAGTATTAACCGCTGGGCAAATAAAATTTTTATCGCTGCTATTTGTATATTTTTCTTCAACGTCAATTACTTTACTTTTATTATCCACATGAAAAATATTTTGTTGCGCCCAAATATCATTATCAATACTCTTTATATCTATCCCAATAAATGATGTTTGATCTTCTAAGGCGTAAGCAGATGCTCTTGCAAACGCTGTTACATTATACTTATGCGCCAGAAAATTAACGAAATATCCTTCTAATTCGCCATATATGCCTTTCCCATCATTTACCTCTGAAAACATACCAGTAAATAAAAGGTATTGATTTTTATCGTCGCAAAACGTTATGACTTTATTAACTGCCTTATGTTTTAGAACAATTTCTCTATAGGTACTAGGAAAATCTTTTTTTAAAAATTCGAATGCTTTATTCATTTTGGCAAATATACCTTTAAAGTTATTTAACCTATTATATAATGGGTATGTAAAATATTTAAAAACATTTATTTTATCTATTTAATTTTTTGAGGTCAATTATGCACACAGAAGAATATACCCAAATGATAATTCAAATATCAACACTCCTTGATATCGAGCATGATGAGGTAACGAAATTTTTAGAACTAATGCTCGATGGATATAATTTTGAAGATGCTGTTAATGCCTGCACATTAACCACGGAAGAATGTAAATTAGTCTTAGCTGAAATTCAAAAAAGAAAACCAAAAGAATAAATATAGGTTAGCTCTAATGGCTACAGCCCACCCAATTTCTATAATTAAATAGCGTTATTTCTTAATATATTTTTATTTTATTTAGCAAAGTAAATATGGGCGCCTCCCCATTTTTTTTTGGGTGTACCAACTTATATTTTATGAGCTGAACTACAAGTTATCTTGTTGGTCTGAATTATAGTTAGTGTCGTCATATTTATGTTTTGAGAGTGCTATGAAATCTTTATATTGGTTTAGGAATGATCTAAGGTTAAATGATAACTTATCACTAAATGTAGCATTAGAAAAATCTGACGAGATTTTATTTGTTTATATCTATGACATTGCCAATGATAAGAATTGCGCCTGGGGTTTTAAGAGAGTAGGGCAACATCGGAAATTATTTTTATCCCAAGGTCTCAAGGAATTAAAAGTTCAATTAAGCGAACGTGGACATCAGCTAAATACTTATGTTGATGATTCAGTAAGTACCTTAATTAAACTAGTTGAAAAATATAAAATTGATACTATTTATTGTGAGTCTATTAAATCATTTGATGAAGCCAAGCAAATAGAATCTGTTAAAAATGCGGGAATTGATGTTTGCTCTTTATGGCAATCATCATTATTTATGCAAGATCAGTTACCTTTTGGCACTAAGGAATTACCCAATGTTTTTACTGATTTTAGAAAGATGATTGAATTAAGGGATATCAAACCACATAAGCCTGTAAGTTTATCGAAAAATATATTTAATATAGATTCTATTACTGAGGGTCATTCCGCTATGTTAAATATTTGCCCCATTAATTACCAAAAAAGCTCGTTTCCCATTTCGCATAAAGATTTTATAGGGGGAGAAAAATCAGGGATTTCTTACTTAAAAAAATACTTTAATAGTGAAAATCCTTGTAGGTATAAAAAAACAAGGAATGAATTAATGGGTGTAAATTTTTCGACTAAATTCTCACCTTGGCTTTCTATGGGATATATATCACCAAGGCAGGTATTCTTTTTTTTATATGAGTACGAAAAAAGAGAAACTAAAAACGAAAGTACCTATTGGATATTTTTCGAGCTGATGTGGCGGGATTATTTTAGATTTATTTTTGAAAAATTTGGAAAAATTATTTTTCATAAACAAGGGCTCAATTTTTTTAATGCAGAAGTAAATCATTCAACAAATAATTTTAATCGATGGATTAAGGGACAAACGAAAAATAAATTTATTAATGCTGGTATGGTTGAATTAAAAGAAACGGGTTTTCTTTCAAATAGAATGCGCCAAATAGTAGCAAGCTATTTAATTAATGAGCTATCCTGTGACTGGAGAGCTGGTGCAGCATGGTTTGAATCTCAATTAATTGATTATGATGTTTATAGTAATCAGTGTAATTGGGCTTATATTGCAGGCTGTGGTACAGACCCGAGAGGAGGTAGGCATTTTAATGTTGAAAGACAAAAAGAGGCATACGATCCACAATCCATATACCAAAATTTTTGGTCTCACCCATGAAGAAACTAAGATTACTGCTAGGCGATCAATTAAATATTAATCATTCTTGGTTCCATAGATCAGATAATAAACATATTTATTTAATGATGGAAATTAAAGATGAAACCAATTACGTTCTCCATCACGTTCAAAAATTATTAGCAATTTTTTCAGCTATGCGATCCTTTGCAAGGGAGCTTAAAGGAAAAGACCATAATATTATTTATATAAAAATAGATGATAAAGATAATGAGCATAGTTTTGAAAAGAATATTAAAAATATAATAAATAATTATAATGTTGATATATTTCAGTATCAGCAGCCTGATGAGTATCGTCTAGATCTATTATTTAAAAACCTCCAATCAACATTAGATATTGAGGTCGAATCTTCTTGTTCAGAACATTTCTTGACTTCTCGTGATCATGTAAAAGATTTTTTTAAGGATAAAAAGCAATGGCGAATGGAAGAATTTTATCGGCATATGAGAAAAAAATATTCTATATTACTCAAGGATGATAAGCCTATTGGGGGTAAGTGGAATTACGATGCAGATAATCGTAAAAGATGGAATGGAGAACCAAAAGCCTCAACAGATTTTAGACCCTCTCATAATCATGAGGAATTATTAAACGTAATAAACAATGAGAATATTAACTATTTTGGTGAGGATCATGCAGCTAATTTTCGATGGCCCATCAATAGAGATGAGTCGCTAGCTCTTCTTGAGAAATTTATTGAAATAGATTTGTGTAACTTCGGAAATTTTCAAGATGCTATGGATGATGAGAATTGGCGACTTTTCCATTCTTTTTTATCCTTCTCTCTTAATACGAAGATGCTTAACCCTCTTGAAGTTATTACAAGAGCTGAGCAGGCATTTCATGAAAATAAAGCACCACTCTCAGCTGTAGAAGGCTTTATTCGACAAATACTTGGTTGGAGAGAGTACATAAGAGGCGTGTACTGGTCACAAATGCCCGGTTATGAAAATAATAACTTTTTTAATCACAATAAAGACATACCCAAATGGTATTGGAGTGGAGAAACAAAAATGAGATGTTTATCTAAAAGCATATCTCAGTCATTAGAAAATTCTTATGCTCATCATATCCAACGATTGATGATTATCGGTAACTTTAGTCTATTAGCAGGAATAGATCCAAAACATATTCACCATTGGTATTTGGGTATTTATATTGATGCTTTTGAATGGGTAGAACTTCCCAATACATTAGGAATGAGTCAATATGCCGATGGTGGATTATTAGCTACTAAGCCGTATGTTTCATCAGCTGCCTACATTAATAAAATGAGTAATTATTGTTCAAAATGTAGCTATAATTACAAAGAAAAATTTGGGCCTGATGCCTGTCCTTTTAATTCTTTGTATTGGAATTTCTTTGACAGACATCAAGATAAACTATCAAAAAATCCAAGACTGGGAATTGTTAATAGCCAATTAAGAAAAATGGATGAAAATCAAAAGCAAGAGATCAATAAAAAAGCAAATGAATATTTAGATAATATTGAGTTTCTTTAGTTTAAATTTATTTAAATAACTGACTATAAATAGTTTTATGTTATTTTTTGTTAGCCTAAAATTATTATTTACACAGCATTTTAATTCTTTTTAATTTTAATTTTATTATTAAATGAATTATTAAAATTTAATATAGTCTCACTTGCTTAATAATAAAGAATATAAACTCCCATGGTGAAAAATAACGAAAAAGAAGAATGCCCGGCTCATAAATGCAAACCTTTTATGATCCTATCTTACATAGCAGCTGTCTTTTTGATTTTAGGTATAGCTTCTTTTATTAAGTTCCTATCTAATTAAATATTAATTAAAGTGATTACTGTCTTCTTTGATGATAAATGTAGCCTGTGCTCTAGTGAAATTAAATTATATAAAAAAATAGCACCAAAAGGTTCATGTAGATGGGTAGGTATCTCGTCATCAGCAAAGCAACTTAGGCTTGAAAATATTAAAATTGTTGATGCACTAATGTACCTGCATGCAAAAGATTGTAAGGGTAATTTTCATATCGGTGTAGATGCTTTTATTCTGATATGGGGTCAATTGAGTTACTTTAAATATCTAAATTTTATTATTTCATTACCAATAATTTACCAACTTACTAATTTTCTTTACGTTAAGTTTGCCAAATATCGTTTTAATAAGCTTGAACATTGCCAAGTTGAATTTAAGAAGGCTAGATAAAATTATGCTTTTTTGTTCTTCAACAAATATTATTTCTAGGTATAATTTTTAACTAAATTAACCTTAACTCTGGTTTTATAATTTCCTTTAGGAGTATTAGACTTATATGCTGCAATGGTTTGAAAATTTAATCAGCCCTTTCCCCAAAGACCTTATAAAAACACCGCCTAAATCTTTATTTAAATTTGCCTGGCTATGTATTAAAGATATAAAAATATATATTGGTTTAATGGCGCTTTTGACTGCAGCCATTGCAAGCTTTGAGGCTATTCTTTATGCTATTTTAGGTAAGTTAATTGACCTAATGGTGGCTAGTGGGCCTAGTCAATTTTTCAGCAATCACATGGATTTCTTAATCCTAATCGCAGCAATACTAATTGGAAGTACTATTTTTGTTGCTATTCGAGTAATGATAAAGCACCAAGCACTAGCTGGTTCTTTTCCGATGAGGATGAGGTGGAATTTTCACCGACTATTACTAAATCAAAGTATTGATTTTTATAACAATGAATTTTCTGGTCGAATTGCTGCAAAAGTAATGCAAACCACCCTGGCTTTAAGGGATATGTGGTTTATATTGTCTGATATTTTAGTTTATGTAATTGTTTACATCACTACCATGATTATTTTGGTTGGTAGCCTTAATACCTTGCTATATTTTCCATTCTTAATATGGTTAAGTATCTATATCCTTACCTTATTTTATTTTATTCCTAAACTTGCAAAGCTCTCCAAAAACCAAGCTGATGCTCGTTCTCTCATGACCGGCCGAATAACAGATGCTTATACAAATATAAATACTGTTAAACTTTTTTCTCATGCTGGTAGAGAGTCTAAATATGCCAAAAATGCAATGAAGGATTTCTTATATACCGTAAAACTTCAAATGCGTAAGATCACCGCAATTCAAATTATTAATCATTTTCTGAGTATGTTTTTAATCCTGTCAACCACTGGGACAGCTCTTTTTCTATGGTCAAACAACGAAATTGCTGTTGGAGTCGTGGCTGCTGCAACTGCTATGTCCTTAAGACTAAATGGGATCTCACATTGGGTAATGTGGGAGATGACATCCTTATATGAGCAAATTGGTGTTGGTCAGGATGGACTCAATATGCTTTCTAAGAAGCAGCTAGTAAATGACAAGCCTGATGCTACAGCTGTTAATATAAAAAAGGCTCCGATTTCATTTAAAAATGTTTATTTTTCATATCATAAGAACGATAGTTTTTTCTCTAATTTTAATTTAAATATTCAGCATGGAGAAAAGGTTGGAATAGTAGGAAGGTCTGGGGCTGGTAAATCATCATTAGTTAATCTTTTACTCAGGTTTTATGATTTAGACAAAGGTGAAATCTTAATTGATAATAAAAATATCACTTCAATTACTCAAGATAGCTTGCGATCCAATATCGCAATGGTTACTCAAGACACTTCTCTACTTCATAGATCCATTGAGGAAAATATTGCTTACAGTAAGCCTAGATCTTCTGATAAAGAAATTATTGCAGCTGCCAAAAAAGCCCAAGCACATAATTTCATAATGGGCCTAAAAGATCAATACGGAAATATTGGATACAAATCTTTAGTTGGCGAGAGAGGGGTCAAGCTCTCTGGCGGTCAAAAGCAAAGGATTGCAATTGCAAGAGTGATTCTTAAAAATGCACCTATATTGTTGTTAGATGAAGCTACAAGTTCATTAGATTCAGAGGTAGAAGTCATTATCCAAGATAGCCTTGATATTCTTATGAAAGGTAAGACTGTAATTGCTATAGCTCATCGGCTATCAACCATTGCCGCCATGGATAGACTTATTGTGATGGATAATGGACAAATTATTGAAGAAGGGAATCATAAGTCACTTCTTAAGAAAAAGGGCCTGTACTATCAATTATGGCAACACCAAAGTGGGGGCTTTATTGGTGATTAGTTCTAACTTAAGTGTTGCTTTAATACTTTGCAAATAGCCCATTTTTCTCAAATTACCTTTAGAACGCCCCTTCGATACCAAAGCTAAATGCTCTTTCACCCATCAAGGTTTTATCCTTAAGAATATGTTGTATGGTCACTTTTTTCTTCGTTTAGCAAGGTACCCCCATATTTCATTTGATTTGCAAATCTTTTTTTAAAAGAGCACACCAAAATTAATTGATATTTGAGATAGAATTTTTACTCATTTAATGATAAGTTAATGATTAAATAGATTTCAACTTCAAATTGTAGTTGTAAATTTTAGATAATATAAATAAGGGAGAGTTTTAAGATGAGTAAATTTTTTACATTCAAAAAATTAAAAGGTCAAAAAGGGTTTACCTTGATCGAATTGTTAGTTGTAATTGCGATTATTGGTATTTTATCTGCGGTGGGTATACCAGCTTACCAAGGCTTCCAACAGAAGGCTAAGTACAATGCAGCAAAGGCTAATTTTACAAATGCTAAGTCATTTATAATGGCCGAAATTTCAAAATGTAACGGTAACGACAACACATTATCTTTTGTTGATGCCCTAAACGAATCGTACGAAATGAGTGTTGTTTGTCCAGTAGGAAGTGCAACAGGCGGACGTGATGCTGCCCTAGGATACTTTAGACAAATATTGTGGGACAAATTTAAAAATCCATACAACCCTAGACAAGGTGTCATCATTGGTGCAGAGGATATTGAATCAGCAGCAACTGCGACAACCCTCGCAAGTATAATTCCTGAGCATTTAGGTTTCATGGCGCTTACTGAGGGGACAACTGCAATTTCTATGAGGCTAACAATTAACATTGGCTCTCAAGATGGTACTGGAACTAATGAGTTACTTTCACAGCAAATCGGTATTAACGAATAGTTCTAATAGAGTTCTAATAGAGCTATAAGAAATTTTAAATAAATACTTTTTGTGAGGTAGCTATATGTTGTGGCCATTAATTCTTGAGTTAGCTGAGAAAACTAAACTCTCGGACATCCATATTCATTCAGACGCCCCTATTGCTTATAGGGAGTTTGGTGATATGGTTCAGTTAGAGCATGTTGTTGAAGCAGAACATATTAGAGAATTTCTTCAGGAAGTTTTGAATGACGATGACTTTGCCGGCTTTGTCGAAAGCAAAGATCATGACTTTGCAATAGAGAAAGATGGAAAAAGATTTAGAGTTAATGCATTTCAGGAGTCAGAAAAATTTGCATTAATTTTAAGAAGAATTGAATCTGACCTTCCGAATTTTGATGATCTAGGCCTCCCTGCCTATATTCGAACCGTACCTACTTTAGATACTGGACTTGTTTTAGTTACCGGAGAAACCGGCTCAGGAAAGAGTACGACTTTAGCTGCCTTAATTGATGTAATTAATGCGACTAAAAAAGGGCATATCATCACTATTGAAGACCCAATAGAGTTTCAACATAATTCTAAAGCTAGCGTAATGACTCAGCGAGAAGTAGGGCGGGATACTAAAAGTTTTACGAATGCACTGAGAGCTGCTTTACGAGAAGATCCAGACGTTATTTTAGTTGGCGAATTAAGGGATGTAGAGACTATTTCATTAGCATTAACTGCAGCTGAGACAGGCCATTTAGTCTTTGGTACACTCCATTCTAATAGTGCCCCATCAACAATTAATCGAATTATTGATGTGTTTCCACCCGAACAACAAGGGCAGGTACAATCACAGCTTGCCTCCTCGTTGAGGTGTGTGCTTACTCAAAGACTTCTTAAGACAATCGATAAGCCAGGACGTGTAGCTGCATTTGAACTAATGATATGTAACAATGCAATCCAAAGTCTTATTAGAGAAAATAAAATCTTCCAAATTGCTAACACAATGCAAATGGGCAAGGCAGAAGGGCAGCTACTGATGGATAACTCATTAAATGAACTTGTCTCCCAAAAAAGAATTGATCCTGCAGACGGTGCTTAGTCTAAGTATGTTCAAAGCCCCTGTCATGAAAGCTAAAGGATTTACGTTATTAGAGTTACTGGTTGTAATCGCAATCATCGGAGTGTTAGCTGCTGTGGGTATACCTGCATACCAAGGTTATATTGCGGATGCCAGAGATAAAGAGGTTCAAAATACTCTTCAGTCAATTGCACTGCAACAAAAGACTTTTTATTCAGAAAATTTTGTCTACTTCGCAACAACCGAAATTGACTCTGATCAATCTTCTCTAATTAATTCAGGTCTATTTGGATCGAGTGCGGGACCACTTCCTACTGTGGGAAGTTTTTTTGATTTTTGGATTGTCGGTACAATTAGTGAAGAAGTTGTCATAGGATTTGCGGCAGTGGCACAAATGAAGAATGATACAACTAAAACTTTTACTATTAATCAAGACATGGTGAAGACTAGAGTTAAATCCGATGGAACAGCTATGGATGGTTGGTAAGTTAAATTCCTTGGAATTACCTCAGCATGATTATGAATCTTATCCCAGCAGTAATATTAGGATTAATCTTCGGTAGCTTTTTTAATGTTGTAATTTACCGAACCCCTATTGCTCTAGAAGCCAAAATTAAAGGCAGTGCAGTTTCATTATTAAAACAGTTGGCGTGGCCAGCCTCCTTTTGTCCGAATTGTAAAAATAAAATTTCTTGGTTTGATAATATCCCAGTCTTATCTTGGGTTTTCCTTCATGGTAAATGTCGCCAATGTGCAAGTCCAATAAAGATTCGCTATTGCCTAGTTGAATTAATCACAGCTACAATATTTAGTTATTTCTACTTTAAATTTAGTTTTAGCTTTGAGGCATTCTATTGGATAGTTTTATTTTCTATTTTAATAGTCTTATTCTTTATCGATGCCGAAACTTTCTTTCTCCCTAATTTTTTAACGATACCTCTAATCATTTGGGGGTTGTTGGGCAGCTACTTAGGCATTTCGAACATTATTTTTTATGACTCTATTGTGGGCGGTGTCGCAGGTTTTATGGTTTTATATCTGCTTAATTTAGCCTATAGAACACTCAGAAAAATAGACGGGTTAGGGGCAGGTGACTTTAAACTTCTTTCTGCCTTGGGGGTATTATTTGGCTGGACAAGCTTACTACCAATAATGACTATCTCATCAATACTAGCTTTAATGTTTATTTTTTTAATGACAGTACTTAAACGGCAAAAGTTTCAATCTACAAGTATGATTCCATATGGACCATTTTTAATATTGTCCTCCTTATTCATGTATGCTAATCCGTACATATTTAAAATATTTTAGGAGAAGCTTTTAATGATAAATAAAATTGTTGGTTATATTTTTTTTCTATCTGTAATTTTTATTTCAACCTCAGTTTTTTCAGAAACAAAGTTAGAGGCTGTGTGTAGTCAATCTATGGCAGAGGTTTCGGCCTTACATTCAACAACACCCAATATATACAAGTTAAAAAAACAGATATATAACAAGTATAAGGGGCTAAGGCTGAGGGATTTTTTAATTAAACAATGGTTGCCTGAGATAAAAAATACTAAGAATTTTACGCCCAATTCTTTTTACGTTCAAAAAGATAAATATACTAGTAAATGCGTTAAATTTGTTCGTAATAAATGAAAATGATAAGCAATAAAAATAATAAATTTAGCCATGCCTTATTAAATAGACAGAAAGGCTTTAGTCTTTTAGAGCTATTAGTGGTGATCGGTATTCTCGCTGTTACCAGTGGGTTTATTTACCCAGAAATTGGAAGTTGGAAAATTAAACGAAATATTGAAAAAGACTTTCAGGCGATAGTTTCGACTATGGACTACCTTAAAACTCGTACACGAACTGTTAATGGCACTAGCGTCCTTTATTGTAATGTGACCGCAACCGATGAACTAGTTATGACCTACCAAATCTCTACTCAAAGAAATGATTCGGTCGGTGCGGGAGTAGAGTGGACTATTCATCCTAATTTTGCTTCAAATATTATTGAAGACCCATCCAATCTAGATCCAAGTTTTAATTTAATAACGGGACTGGTAAATGTTTCCTGTCCTAATGCAGAAACATTGTTCAATGCCTCGGGTAATGCAGGAAATGTTTCCGATGGATCTGCGCTCGATATAGAGGTTAATTTTGCCGTTGGTGGCATTGTAGATTATGTCAATTTTAATGCCTACAAGGTCAGATTAAATTCAGCTACAGCATTCTTACAAAAATTTAAATACAACTTGTCGACGGAGGCGTGGGTTGAACTTAACTAAACTAAATGCTGGTAAGGAAAGGGGATTTACGCTAATCGAGGCTCTTGTTTCGCTAGCAGTTTTTGGAATTGCTTTTTCTGGTTTATTTTTATTTTTCGGGATGGCAACCGTGGCGAACAACAACACAGAAAAGAGAATGCATCTAAATCTTATGGCTAATCATATTATCGAGTCTATTGCCGCAGAATCTACTCGCTCTAATGCTGATGTTTTAAATCCCTTTGTAACCCCAACGACCTACAGTGGAAGTTTAAATGCCTGCCCTATCTACGTGGCGGACGATATTAGGAGGACATGGTGCGACTCCTTAAACGAAAAAGTTGGTCCTTTTAAGAGCATATCAAGTGAAGAAGAAAGAACTATTGAAATTCTCAGGGTGGATGAAGACAACAATCCTATCGCCGACGGAGCATCTTTTGATAATGGCAGTTTAATTGTTAACGTTATTTTGGTAGTAGATGGTGGTTCAGGGTCCAGTAACTTAGTCAGTAGCTTCTTCACTAGAAAGATTAGACGTTAAATTATGAATATGCAACCCAAAGATAATCAACTACCTAATAAAGAAAAAGGGTATACCTTGGTCGAATTATTGGTATCTCTAGCAGTATCAGCAATTGTGATTGCAGGAACATTGGCCGGCTACACGGTATTTGCAAAACAATATGATGTGATAAATAAAAGAATAGAAATGGATCGAGACGTTTTAAAGGTGATTGATCTGATTCAGTCCGATATTGCACTTGCGGGTTATACAAACTATCGGTCGAACATCACTTTTTCTCCTAGCCAGTCAATAACACTAACAAGTGCTACAGACCTTTTATTATTATTTGATGCTTTTGATAGGACTGGGACTTTGTACCGAAGTTTGGTGAGGTATTCCTTGGGGCCTGGCTATGTGTCTGAATCTACGGGCGAGGCAAGATTCCGTTTGTATCGAGATTTGCGAACATGCACCACCCCAGCAACTGGGTGTGATTTATCTTCATCAACCTCTCGTTATACCGCTGGTGGGCAAGGTGAGATTATAATAGATAAGGTAAGAACATTAACTATCACTACACTGCATCCAAAGCAGGTTGGTACCTTTATAAATGAACCACAACTAGTTAAATTTAAGCTAAATGTTACAGCAACAAAAAGAGCACAGGATGCTACAAGTTACATTACTAAAACTTATGATTTTATTGCAAGGGCGAAAAATGTCTCAATGCTCCCATGATAAAGATTTAGTTTTGCATAGCCAGTCTGGAATGACTCTAGTTATTACGCTTTTATTGATGCTCACTTTAACGTTGATGGCATCTGCCATTACATTTGTTGTAAACAATCATTCTGACCTAACTAGTTCTGTGACACAAAAACCTCTGGCTATGGATAGTGCGGACACCTGTGTGGACCTTGCAGTAAAATGGGTTCAGACGTCAGCAGGAAATACCTGGATAGCGGCAACGGAGGTTACTGGCGCGACTGAAGCAACTAATTTTTATGGTACCGGCGCCACCCAAGACCTCGCAGCAGTAGGAAATCCGCTTTATACTTCAAAATCATTGGTAACAGATACTGCCAAAAGTTCTGGTGATACAAGAAATTTGAAATTTAGGACCCGAATGACTAAAGCAAGTTGCACTTCAGTCGAAATGACTGTGGTTAAGAAGACATCCAGTGCCGCAGATGCCACCGGAGTAGGCTCTGAAGCCGGCACTGATGCAGCTTATGACTCTACAGCATCCTCATCATCTGCGACTTATACAATTGTTATAGTTTCTGAGGGAATCTTTAATACCCCAACTAATGCTGATGGGACTGAAATTGATCAAACAAGATGGACACAAAATTCAAGTAAAGGAAGAATTGAGGTCGTTTTAACTTATCAGCTATAGACAACTAATTTTTTCGCTATTAGAATGTACTTTATGAGATATTTAATTTTTTCTTTGCTTTTTCTTTTCAGCCATATAGTTATTGCTGCTTTTCCAGCAGGCGGTATCATCTATAATTCAACAACCACAGCAAATCAGAAGATAGCCTTAGGTATCCTCCCTGAAGGTCATATGGGAGTTGGAGGTTCATTAGATATTGCGAGAAATGCCAGCTATACCGGCATAGCTTATAATTTTGGAGGCTCTACTGGGTGGAAGGATGCTACGACTCCGGGTTGCTTATGCGAGGGTTGGGGTGCTGGAGCAAAAGATAAGCGTGGTGTCGAGGCTCATGGTGAAGCAGATGAAGCAATCGGCGGGGTTAGAAATTTAGAGGTTAAGAGTTTCATAGTAGATGAGACTAGTCTTGAATCAATAGTTTGGATTAAAGACACTTTGGGTAATCCAATTTTGGAAGTCAAGCATCTGTTTGGTCCAGCAGTACTTAGACCCGATGAACTATTTGAAGCAGTGGTCACCATGACTAATATTTCAGGGAGCACCTTAACTAATGTTAGATATAACCGAACCATGGATTGGGATATCCCGCCTACTGAATTCAGTGAGATCGTAACTATTGTTGGGGCTGCTGCCTCAGCAGGATCTTCATCCAAACCAAAAGTTTACAAATCTGGTAACAATGGCTTTAGAAATCCCAATGTATTTGGTCGCAGCTATACAAGGTCTATGAGTGAGAATCAGGATAAAGAACGCTACGGCCCAAGAGATCATGGATTTACTGCAACATTTGACTTTGAAGATTTGATATGTGGTGAAGCTCACACCTTTAAGATTTATTACGGGGCGGCCGCGACTAGGAGTTTAATGGAGTCAGCATTAGTTGAGGAGGAAGCCTCAATATACTCTCTCGGTGAACCAAATAATGGCAGAACTACTTCAACAGTAACATATGGTTTTGGTTTTAAAGGCGTAAGTGGAACTGCATTAGCACCGACACTTCCAGAGAAAATAGCCATACTTCCAGGTGGTGTTGAGACTGATGAAACTAAGGTTCAAACTTATGCTAGTCCGGTAATTGCGAATGAATATGCCTACCAAGCTATATTTAAGTTTAGGAAAGACCACCAATGGGAAGGGGATATCTTAAGATATGCACTGGATGGCGATGGCAACTTCAAAGATACAGGAGAATTTCCTCCAGCTTCTGCAGCAGCAAAATTAGAAGGAAGGGGGATGAATGTTTCTGCTCATGTAGACAGGCCTGTTGGAGTCTTTACTTCTGATGAAGTTATTCAAAGGGTTACTGGAAGAAATGTTTGGACGGTTGGTTATGATCCAAATTGCCCGGGAGATTCAACACCTCTTAGGAGAGAAACGGGAACAATAACAAAAACAGGCGGTTCTGAGCAGACTGTTTCGGATCAAAATAATTTTCAAACCTCAAGTTCATCATTTTCCGCTACAAATAACTTAGATGAACTAATCTATAACTGTGGTTCGGAGACTGCATCTGGCGATACAAACAAACTTATTAAATTTGTTCGAGGAGAAGATTCTTATGGAGAAGACCCTGGTGCAGTTAGACAAAGTTTGCTTGGAGATACCTTTCATTCTGATTTAGTTTTTGTCGGGCCACCTGTCGCTAGCCTTAGCTCAGCCAATAGTAAAACAGAAGCTTATTTTAGGTCTGCCAATGGTTACGCCGCATTTAAAGAGACCCATAAAAGTAGGGAAGATCGTCTTTATGTAGGAGCTAATGACGGGATGCTCCACGCTTACGATAAAGATCTCAATGAATTATGGGCCTTTATTCCACCTTCAGTCCTTCCTAAGTTACGTGGGTTAGTAGGTGAGTCAGGAAAAACTAACACTAAATGGCTGGTTGACGGACCTATTATAATAAAAGATGTTTATATTAATGCTACGAGTGAGTGGAAGACACTTTTAGTGGGTGGCTTAGGTTGGGGTGGAACCGGTTATTTTGTCTTAGATATTACTGATGAATGGGACCCCCAACATTTGTTTAGTATTGATAATGATGTAAAAAATAAACAGGTCAGTTATTATAGTGCGTCAGGGTATAAAACTACTCACGATTATGCATCAGTACCAGACAATTTGGATTATTCAGGGTTAGGCAAAACATGGGCGCGACCAAGTATTATATTGCTTCCTTACTCTGCGGGATTGTCTGAACAAAGATACGTAATGGCTTTTGGTGCTGGTTATGCAGGCGGAACGGCAACAGGAGTTGGAAATTTTGTTTACGTGCTAGATTTTGAACCATCATCAACTAACTTTAGTGACCCGGTGACCGGAACTAGTATGCCCACTTCTAATGGTGGGAATGTAATTAAAAAAATAGTAGTTTCTCCGGATAGCACAAGTGATATTCCTAACGGGGTAACTGCAAATATGTCAGTGGTTACTGCAGATATGGCTGCGAATGCAGATTTCTGGGGTGGCATTGCTTATTTCCCAGACTTAACAGGCCAGATGTGGAAGTTAGATATGTCTAAAACGTCACTTATTGAACTAAATTCTAGCATGTGGACCTTAAGTAAAGCATTTAAAGCACAAGGAACATTAGCCAATGATAGGTTTGGCTATAACCAAATGGCTACAACATTAGTGAATTCAACAGACCCCATTGGAACCCACCTCTTTAATTACTACGGTACCGGCGATCAAGCTCATATTCAAAGAAGAGACGTCACGATTAAAAACCGTATATTCGGTGTAAAAGATCTGGATTTCCCAGGCACCAATTTAGCTATTACTGGTGAATCAAAGACTATTAGTGGTGATGGAGTTTTTAATGTAGGTGAAGCAGCTTGCTCTTCTACAGACGTTCCTGCTTGGTATTCTGACGTGTCTGCACTAACCACACTAAAAGATTCAACTGGAGACTTTACTAAGGTTATAGGCCGAGCATTGGTAGCCTCGGGTGATGTTTATTTTACATTATACCGACCCGAAAATTTAGCATGCCCAATTGGTGGAACTGGTGAGGTAATTAAGATGGCTGATGGCTGCTCAGGCACTGTGACATCTATAGCAACTGGTGATGGTCTCTCAACAGCACCGATCATGGATAGAGACGGAAACATTTATGTTGGGGTAAGTAATTTAGCTACAGCAGGAGAGCTCGATATTGATTCATCTGATTCCGATAAGCGAAGTGGGGTAGATAATATTTTGAAAATTGGCAAAGCAGATATTGAGTCATCAGACTCAGCCACGGGAATTAATATAGAATCATGGAGAGAACTAAGAAGGTAACCCCTATGTTTTTCATATTTTCAATCCAGACAGCTAGTTACAGTTATTGGAGTAATTTTTTTTGACCTTTTTTTAACGGTCATTGTCAACAAAGTTAGCCTTAGAAAACTTGATTTTATCTATACTTTTCAATGGTCTTTGTGTAAAATCCTTTGGGATACTTATTATAAATTAAGCTTAATAAAAATTATAAAATGTAACATATCTAACCAAAGAAAAATTATAAATTAAGGGAATTAAGTGCTAGAAAAATTAAAGTCAATATTAACAGCTGGTGGCGCAGGAAAAAGTACAGAGCCAGTTCAGCAAGACATTGTCGGTATTGATATTTCGCATTCCTACGTGCGCACAATTTCATTAAAGAAAAAAAATAAAAAATGGTCTCTCAATAAAATTAGCACCAAGGCGCTAGATGATAGCTATGAAACTGCAGATAAAAGAAGAGAAGCTATTGTTAGCCACCTTAAAAATATTAAGCTAGAACAAAAGTTTGAGTCTGACAATGCTGCTATATCATTACCAGTTAATTCAGCGATTGTTCAAGTAGTTCAAATTCCTTACCTTGACGAAGTTGAATTAAAAGAAGCCGCAGATAATGGGAGTCTTTGGGATACCTCAATTAATGTCCCTGGGGAACTTTCTGAATATTCAATATTTTGGCAAACCATTAAAAAAGATAGAGAAAAAAATACTCTTTCATTATTGTTTGTTGCCTCGCGAGTTGATGAAATTGAAAGAAATTGTGATTTAGTAAGGAGTGCTGGATTCGACCCTCTTATCGTTGATGTGAGATGTTTTGCATTAAGAAACATATTGAAAACATATGAAGAGTCTGAGAGTTCAAAAACACAAGTATTTATTGAGATAAGTGGTCAAGAAAATTATGCAGTTTGTATGTTTGATAATTTACCATTTATTTATGATATATACGTTTCAGATAATGATGTGGATGCATTAATGCAAGGGGGGGCATCGTTAAATAAAGAATTATTCGCACGGCTTTCCACACAAATTCGAACTTCAGTTACTTCATTTATTAAGCAAAGTGGTGTTCCAGGTATTGAAAAAATCGAGTTATCTAGCTCACTTCCGGTAGCCGAAAAAATATTTAAGCAGCTAAAAGATGAAATTGTAGAATACAAGATCGAGATGATGAGTCCCTTTAGTTTTGTTCAAATTCCACCTCAATTTAAATCACGAGTAGCCTCAGAAAAAAATCCATCGTCACTTGCAGTTGCAGTAGGTTTGGCAACAAGACAGCTTGATGTGTTTGGGTACTATAAATTTGTCACAGCAGTTTCTAATATTAATTTGTTGCCTGACAGAGAAGACCGAGTAAAAAAAGAAAAGAAAAAAAGTGAAACAACATCCGTGATGAAGAAATTAAGTTTAGTTTCTGCGGTTGTCCTAGTTATCTCAATTGTTATTTATGGTTTTATGGTGTTAAATTTACCATCTAATGGCGACATTATTACAATGCAGGAAAATGCTACTAAAATAAAAGCAAAGCTTAATAATGAGAAAAAGAAATTTAAAAACTTATCTAAGTGGACTAATGATTCAGGTTTAATGAATAATAAAATTTTAGATATAAGTTATACTGCAAGCTTTCCAAAGGGAAGTTTTATTACTGAAGTTAATCATACAAGGAAAGGCACCTCAGTAATAGTGGTGAAGGTAAATGACCCAGGGTTATCTTCAAATATAATTAATGATATGAGTAAGAAATTTAAAAATGTGCAGCTCTTAAAAATAGAAGAACCAAAAAGGGGCAATATGAGTACCCTAGAAATTTCTTTTGAGATAAAATAAATTATGGCTATAGATTTAAAACAAGGAATTGATTTAACGCAGATTGGAGCTCAGATAAAGGCTCTATTTGCAAAAGACTCTAATGTCTTTCAAAATAAAACAGTAATTAGCTCTATTGTATCAATTTTAGTTACTTTATTACTGGTGTATCTAATCTATGATATCTTTGATAATCAATCAGTATTTAATGAGGCTAAGGGTCGTCATGACGGTGCTTCGTTGAAATTAAGTAAGATTGAAAATCAAATGAATAAAGCTCTGGTCAACAATAAAGTCTACTTTAAACAACTAAAGAATAGTGCGAAAAATCAATCACAATTATCTGCAAATATTACCTCCTTGGTTTCGCAATACAGCCTTCTGTTAAAATCAGTCGAGCTCAATGCGGATGTTGATCAAAAAAAAGGAAAGGGCATAAATTTAATAGTTAGTGGCTCGTATTTGAATTTAATCAGGTTCAGTAGTGCGATGAATAAGGTTTTATCGGCATCACAACTAATAGATTTATCTGTTAAAAAATCAAAAAAAGCATCTACGCTAGTTATGTCTTTATCAATTGTATTTTCTAGCCCACCCCCACCAAACTCTCTACCAACGCAGGCTATAGAAAAAACTGATAATTTAAACCTAGTGACTCTTAGCAACATTCAGAAATCAGAGAAAAGTCTAGGCAGTGACTTATTAGCTTTATTTATTTCTTCTGTAAATGCCTCTGAATCTGAATTAGCAGAAATTCTCCCTATTGAGCAAGCTAAAGACTTACCTCCATTAGAGGTTGGACAAACAGCTAATGGGCCATCATTATTCAAGCAAGCATATTCTAGCGCTAGAGCTCAAGGGCTAATAAA
>Ga0307998_1000651_pt1 | contig 19549 bp, 13 predicted proteins | sample Davwhametageno37_FD_203147 | JGI IMG/M metagenome (GOLD analysis project Ga0307998, IMG submission 203147) | Marine microbial communities from Davis Island wharf, Antarctic Ocean - #37 | ecosystem: Environmental > Aquatic > Marine > Unclassified | place: Antarctic Ocean: Davis Island wharf... | reverse complement strand
GCCCCATTTGTGATGACATTTGAATGATAGATCCAGAAGCCTGTTTGGTCATTATTTTAGCTGCAGCCTGCGCGGTCAAAAATGCAGAGCGGACATTGAATGTTAGCATTAGATCCAAGGTCTCTTCACTCACATCAACAAATGGCTGCGGCTTATTGGTGCCCACATTGTTGACCAAAATATCCAGTCTTTCTAGGCTTGCAATGCGCTTTATAAATTCACCATCAGTGATGTCTAGCACCCACGCTTCAATGTTATTACCATACAGCTGCTGTAATTCATGTAGGTCGGACTCGGTGCGGCTGACAGCGATAACAGTGGCACCTGCCTCGGCGAGTAATATGGCGCAGGCCCTACCAATACCTTTACCTGCTCCGGTAACTAATGCCGTTTTCCCAGTAAGGGAGAATATTTCAGAAATTGTAGGGCTATTAGGTTTACTCATGATAAGACCTTGCTGTGATTTGGCGAAACTTGATGTGAGTTGAATAGGCCTTGATATAGCGCACGGCATAATAATGGGGTTAACGAGCAAATAATAATATATCCCGTTTAATGGCCTGTGGAAATCCATCAGTGGTATCATCCGGCGAAAACCAGCTATATTGACTGCGCTTCAATCCGTGGGTATTGCCATTATAGATAAATGTTTGTGCTTTTCCACCTTGCTGGGTTATCCGTTTGGCCAAATCTAGATTCCAACTGGGCATCGAATAATAATCTCTATCTGAGTAGTGAAGCACTAATGGCTCAGTTAAAAATGCCACTGCATCAAACCCGCCAATTGCCAGCATTTGCTGTTCAAATTTGGGCGGATGTTTGATCATCACCTTACCATCCTCGTCTGTTCTAATGCTGATGTATAAGGCCTCTAAGTCGTCTACCTGAGTACTGACTCGGTCATACATAATCTTATATCTACTGCGTACTACCGCCTCGACACTGGGCTCCGCCCGCTGTTCTGATTGCCACGTCCAATCAGGCGAGCTAGTATCAAGAGTGCCAATAAAATCACTTGGCCAAGGGAAAATAAAGTTAGGGTTAATGCTACCGTCCTGACCTTTGGCCGTGCCGGTCCAGCTGCCATCTCCCGAGACAAATGCCTGTAATGTTGAGGCCATAGGTGCAAATGTTTCGAGTTGAGTAAACCGGCCTGGAATATTACCCGACCAAATAGAAGCGGCCGAAAAACTATTTTTAATACTGGAGCCTTCCCCTGAGATCGCTAGTGCCGTAAGGGCTACATCGCCACCCTGAGAATGACCGGTCAGGTTTATGGCGCTAAGATTGGCTTTGGGTCTCAATTTGTTATTTCCGACCCATTTCGTCCAATCTGCGCTATTTAGAAAAGACAGGCCCTCAAGTAGATTTAGCAAATCGATTGCATAAAACGTTGGTGCCAAATAACTGGCATTGTCCCAGCTTTGCATGATGTCAAAGCCGTCGGCCTGAACACCATCAACAGTTCCATGACCCAGATACCCTGGAGTAATCACTATGAATCCAGCGTCAACATAGCCATTGATGAGCTCTCCTGCAAGTGATGTTAAGTCGTAACCGAAATTGTAATGACGGGCTTTTTCTTGGCCAACCCAGCCATGAGAAAATATTATTATTGGATAACCTTTGTCGGGCATAGCGGTTGATGGAATATCTAGACGCGCATAGACCAACCTGTGGTCTGACTGATAGTTAACGATATAACTGTGAAATGGCGCGGTACCGTCAAGTGAGTAGTGACGGGCATATTTGCTAAGCACGTCATTCGTGCTCAGTTGTTTAATCAGACTGGGGCTAGATTGGTATTGACGGTTTCGAAGTGCGGTAATACTGAGAGTGTCTAACGAGCTTATACAACTGACAGCAGTTGGGGTACATAGAGCAAAGATGTTGGGGCTGATAAGCGTAGCTATCAAAAGGAAAAAAAAGGAACGATGCATATGGCTCAGTCTTTTTGGGATGGGGTTAGAGGCACTTAAACTGCCGATGGTAGAGTTCGACTAAGCGCTTTTTAGCGAGATTGCTATTATCAATCAATCCAGACTCCTGACACAGTATCAATTGCAATAAGCCGTATTAGCTTTTTCTTCTAAAACGTGTCGTGTGCAGTGTTATGGCGGCTTAGTATTTTGTCTATTATTCTTCTCTCTGCAGTTATACGTCTGTGATGGTCAAATCAACTCTGCCCAAGTTTTTTAGCAGTAAAAACTAATATGCCTGGACAGGAATCTTTACTTAACACCTCGTATACGATCACTTACAAGTGCAGCGCCCTCAGACAGTGACTTTAATTTTGCAAAAGCAATGTCTGGATCTACCGCACCAAAGCCTGCAAAGGTCCCAAATCCACAATCAGAACCTGCTATCACTCTTTCCGAGCCAACGATATCGACAAACCTATGAATACGCTCTGCAACTAATTCAGGGTGTTCCACGAAATTGGTAGTGGTATCTACCACGCCTGGGACAAGTATTTTATTGTCTGGTATTTCATTCTTACGATCTCGGAAAACTGTCCATTCATGAGCATGACGTGGGTTAGACGTTTCAAACAAAGTATATTGAGCTTTGGCCTTCATTAAAGTGCCAAATACCTTGTTCATATCAATATCACAACAGTGAGGACCTTCATAATTTCCCCAACAGATATGAATTCTTACCTTTTCTTCCGGTACATTCTTTAGCGCGTGATTGAGTGCTTCCACATGTGATTCAGCAATCTTTATAAACTCTGAATCTGACAAATGATTAAATAACATGTGCCTAGAAAGAGCCAAGTCAGGACAGTCTAATTGCAAATCTAATCCTGATGCCACAATAGTCTCGTACTCATCTCGCATGGCATCCGCAAGAGCCGCTAGATAAGCATCCCTTGTTGGGTAATAGTCATTTTGTAAGAATAGCGAAATAACGCCGGGTGATGCAGCGTTCATGAAGCCCCTCTCGAGTCCATTTGCAGCCATTGCTGCCTTTAAATTAGAGATATCTTTTTGGAGTTCTCCCTGACCCTTTGACTTAACCTCGCCGGTGCACATTGGTCTAGCATATTGCGGCGTTCCACCATCATCTGAAAGTCTTTTGAGAAAGCCTGGGAAAAGTGTCAAATCTTTAGGTGGGTTACGTGGGCTGTCACCTGAAAAACCGGTATATCTGTCTTTTACATAGGTCGCATAGGATATTTTTGATGTTTCACCATCGCTAACGATGTCTATACCTGCACGCTTTTGCTTCTCTACCGTGTCTAGAACACTGCTGGTCATGCAGTCGTCAAACTTACTCTCATTATATGGCTGTTGATTTTCTCTTGAAAAAATATAATCAACAACTTCTTGAGTTCTTGGTAATGAACCTACGTGGCTCGTTAATATTCTACTCATGTATAACTCCTGGATAATATTTAAAAAGGGGCCATCCCCGTATTCACTCCAGTAGGCCAGTACTGTTGGTGGAACTAAAAGGCTGTCATTAGATTAGGTGGTTAAATAAAAATAAGGCAACGAGGGACGCGACAAAAAACAGCAGCAACCAATAGGTTTGTTTGTCAATTCTACCGGGAACTAGATGCCATCCATTGTCCGTTTCGGGGAGATTATTGTCCGCAAAATATTTTTTCTGCCCTTGAACACTGTATCTAGAGTACTCAGTTTGGCGACCATCGATAATTAGGCTGGCGCCGATAGAGACGGTTATGTTAACAATAGCTCCAATAGCGCAATACCAGGGCCAGGCAATATCGGTATTTGTAGCGACCCACCAGAGAACGACAAATCCTACCACCACACCGGTCAATAGACCCTTTTCAGTAGTATGTTTGGAGAAAAACCCTAGACCAAACATAGCTAATTTAGCACCTACAAAATACGAGCCCAGCTTACTGAGCGTCTCTAGAACGGAGCCGCTACTTTTAGTGTACATAAAGGCTGGAATGATAATGGCTAGAGCCCAAAAAACGGTAAATAGTCGCGACATTAAAAGGTAGTGCTTTTGACTTGCGTCGGTTTTTATATACTTTTGATAGAAATCGATCGTGGTTACAGTCGACATAGAATTAAACGCAGAGTCAAGGCTAGACATGGACGCCGCTATCACTGCGGCTGCAATAATTCCCATTAGACCAGGAATGGCCAGGGAGGACGCGAATTCTAGAATGATTGTGTTGCCGTTCTCAAATTCGCGACCACCGTAGTAGCTGTAAAACAGTATGCCAAGTAGGAAAAATAGGAAATATATAAAGATGGCAAGATATCCCATCATTAAGAAAGATTTTTTGGCGTCGCCGATATTCTTTGATGCTAAGGTGCGTTGCACCATCATTTGGTTAGCGCCATATACGGTTATATGGAATAGCCCCATGGCAATGACCCCTGTCCACACTGTACTCACCTGAGTTAAATCGAAACTAAAGTTCAAGGGATTTGTTTTACCCTCGGACTTTAATAACGCCAGCGTTTCACCCAAAGGAAGACTGAGGTTATTGACTAGGGACACAGTGATGATGAGTGCACCGGCCAATAATATAAATGCCTGAATGACGTCTGTCCAAATCACTGCTGCCAAACCACCCATGATGGTATAAATAAGTGCGATAAAAGTAATTATGATAATGGCGTAAACCACGGGCATTCCGGTAATGAATTCAAGGACTAGTGCTGTGGCATACAGGATGGCAGAGGAGGTTAGACTCTGAGACACTAGGAAAATAACAGCAATAACACTGCGAGACGTTGCGCCAAAGCGTCTCTCTAGATATTCGTATATTGAAGCAACGCCACTGTTGAAGAAAAATGGCAGAAAAAAGGCAATAACGATAAAAATAACGATAGGGTAATTGAGGTGAATGGCAATAACACTCAAGCCCTCAGTGTAGGCCCAGGCTGGCCCTCCAAGAAAGGACAGGGCGCTTACATAGGTGGCAACAACCGAAATACCAATAGCCCACCAGGGGATATTTCGCTGACCAACAAAAAAATCATCGGCAGTAGTGACTTTTTTACTGAGAAAAAACCCAAGGACTATGTTGGCCGTCAGATAGGTTCCCAAAATCAACCAATTTATCAAACCGAATGCTTGTAGTTCCATGCTTTTTCTTCTTTTTAGATATATTTAGTTGGTAATGCTCAATCTAGCTCGATATATTTGAACTAAAATGGATAGTTCGTCAAATATAGTCCATTCCTCTGTAATTAGGCCATCGACAATTCTGTATTGACTCTCACCAAGAATAAGCAGGGGAATGCCGGTTGGCTCGCCATAGAGCCCAGAACCGCCATGATTTCCCGCTATAGTCCAACGAACAGCGACATCTTTACCGCCCCGATCATTCTCGATAGAACAGCAATAATCGTAAGAGAACTTCAATTGCGTGACGGTGCCAATTAATTGCGCATAAAAGGCAGAAATTTGCTCATGCCCTTTTAACGTTTGGTTTCTAGAGCAGTGAAATAGGGCATCTTCGGAGTAACTTTGAAAAACATCACCTAGCAATCGAGCGTTCCAGATATTTTGCATTAGCGCTTCAATGAACCCTTCCGAATCCTCAGAACTACATCCTGAAAAGGGTCGTCGCTCATGAGTTACACTGCCAATTACACGACGCAGTTCAGACTGATGCCAGTCCTCGAGTCTTTTTTGGAGTGGTTCAGATGCTTTTTTTACAGCGATTTGGTGGACATCGAAGCCGAGTTGCTCGGTGAGGCCATAATTATCACGGACTAACCACTCTTCGATAATTTTGTTATCTTTAACTATACAGTGAGCTATCACCAAAAAAGTCGCCTGATTGCCGGTTGCAGGGCCCATGTCGCTACTACCGAGGTTGGTCATCGACGTTTTGATCAGGTGAGAGGTATGATATCCCTCAGTATCGTTGCCACCCCAGATTATATTCTCTGCTCCCAGGGTTCTATCGGGAAAACTTGCTAGGGTAGTAAGGGTATTTTGGGTAACCTCTTCTGCACCAATAGTAACGCCGGCCATTGTGTAGACGGGGCAGTCATTGGAATAATAATCATAGCAAAGACCTACTTGCTTACCTTCCCAGATGCGGTAGGTAATTCGCAAAATATAGTCGACGATATCTGTAAATTCATCGTCAAAACCTAGCATGGACATTCCCTTAGTCTTAGAGTCCGCAGGTGCGCTATCGTAGTGATTCTGCATTCTATCCATAGTAAATCGCCCCTAAAATCATAGCCGACGTTAAATCGGGTTGTCAGTCAAATATTGCTGCACTGGGGTTGTCGCCACCACGAACAATTATTATATCGACTGGTTCATTACTCTCATTGATAAAGCTTCTTGATAACCCAATTGGACAGGTGAATAAATCGCCAGCACCCAGGGTGAAGGCGCCCTTGTCAGTGGTGATTGTAAGGCTGCCGCGATGTACAAGCAAAACTTCTGGCTCCTCTCGACTGTGCTTGGCGACAGTTGCGCCACAGTCAAGCATTAACCGTCGTAGTTGAAAGTTGTGGGGTCGATTTATCTTACCTGCGGGCATGTGCTCATTGTTATTTTGGGAGCCAATAACGGCATATTCTTGCGCCCCTTGCTCATTGGTCAAGCCGCCAGTGTCATGACTTGCGTACTCAGTATTTCGTTTAATGTTCTTACTCATATCTTCCAGTGTTAATGTCCTGAAAGCTTCAAGTTCTTTGCCCGATACGGGGCTGTACAACGCTTGATCAGTTGGAATACTCTGTCCAGAATGGGTGTCGATTAACTGCCCATTTTGCAGGAGTACTAAACCAAATTGCTTGGCTTTATCAAACACGTAGGGTGCCCAAGTAACACTTCCTGGTGTACCACTTGGGAGATGACCCAAGACGCTAAATAGGAAGCCGTTATCGTCACCGACATTTTCAAAGCCGCGAAATAATTGAGTAGGGATAGAGATCGTATCGCCGCTATTCAAAATGGTCTCGCCATCACCTCCATTCACTCCCCAGGTAAACTTCCACTGCCCTTGATGGACTACAAATACCTCTTCTGCATCATGGCTATGATGAGAGTTTTTACAGCCTTTTGGTTGGCGCGCGGCCCCAACATCAAACCCATGTGGCGTATTGATGTGCACTACTTGATCTGGGTTCTCTGCTACGCCAGCACCAATGAGACAAAAGTTCTCCTTCTTGTCGCTTCCGGGCGTTCGAGCATCGATAAACGCGGTCTTGCACGGCACTATCTCTCCGTGTCGTAAAATAAAAGAGTTGAGGCTATTAGTGTCAGAAATTAGGGTCATGGGAGTAGTTTTGAAATTAATTAGACGCTGATGGTATTGTACTTCGAATGCAAAATCAACATGCATTATTTTCGTGTCTATCCTGAAAGGTTTGTTTAGTAACGCGGCTTCATATTTAAAGAGTAGTCACAATAATGCATCGGCAGGGCTGGGCACCTAAGTCTATGGTGGTCATTGGTGGGCCCTATTTTCAAACAGCATGATGTGACGGAAAAAAGCAATATCCCGGTCTATTGCCAAATTTAAATTATCACCGGTAAATAAATGATTCTCACTCAAGTATGAGTAGAGTTCGTAGGGTTTACCTAATTGCCTGAGCTGATTGGCGATTATCGTAGAGCCTTTAAAGAGGGTTGTCTGGTCACCCTTGGCGTGATGAATATTCAGGGGACTATCTATCAGTTGAAGTTGACTGGATATGGGTTTCATCCCTTCGTTGTTGACGACAGTCTCCGCAGGTATATAGGTAGACCAAATACTTGCCCCTTCAAGTTTGTCGCCAAGGGTAGCTGCAACGCGGAGTGTCACCTGCGCGCCCATAGAATGGCCGAGCATAAATAAATGAGTGGTATCGGCATTATCAATACCTTCGAGGGCATTGATAATGCCTAGAACGTCGCGCGCATACCAGCGAGGTGAGGTTTCTTGGAGCGTAAATTCAGCACCTAAAGAATCGTTGTGCCCGCGATAATCTGGGACAACCACTAAAAAGCCATGTCGCGCAAGTGATTGAGGTATCTGACGATAATAGTCACCAGGGCGGTCACTGACGCCGTCTATGGCGCGCCGGCCATTCATAAATGGCTCAGGATGAAATCCGTGATTAAAAATGATCACCGGCCAACCTGCTGATGGCATTCCCTCTTTCGGTTGTAGCAGGAGAGTATATTGAATTAATCCGTCTATACTTAATTCACCTACCTGGCTAACGAGCCCGGTTAGGTGTTTCGCCAGAGGGTTTTCTTTGAGGGCGGTGAAGTTAGCATGCCGGATAGGCAAAAGCTCGTTGATTTCAGTAGTATTAACTGCTTCAGTCAATAAAGAGGCGCAAAAAAATATAGAATAAATTACTAACATTTTACGGATAGCCATAAAAATTCTGCTTTAAATTATAAGACTGATAATTTTAATGGCGAAGTCATAAAATGTTGGGAAATACTTATTTTAGACGACGACCTCAAAAAATGACTATTCATTGTAAATAGAAGAATGCCTTATCGTGGATGATTATAAAAGACTTTTAAAAATTAGAAGTGTGAAAAAAGATTTGACTTTATTTTGCATCCGAAGTACAAAGTGCAGACCTTTGGTGTAATTGTCTGTTCATCGATAGTTAATGCACTGCTTTATGTGCCCCTAGGTTTAATTTTTGAGATTTTGAAACTCATACGGGAGAACACCATGAAAAATATAATAAAGAGCAACAAGCTGGTCTTAGCAGTAGCGATTTCTTCGTTATTCGGATCCAGCGCATTTGCAGCGGGCACGTCAAGCTTAATGGAAGAGGTTGTTGTTACAGCAGATAAAAGATCAGAGAGTATTCAAGATGTATCTGCCTCCATCACTGCACTTAATTCGGAGATGTTGGTCCGTGCAGGGATCGAAGATGTCACTCGACTAGAGCATGTCGTTCCTGGTATGCGGATGGGTATGTCGGGTAATGAGGCTCGTATAGCGATGCGCGGCACTCGGTCTAATAATGTTGGTACAGAGGGTGAACCAACCGTAGGTGTTTTTCTGGACGGCGTTTATGTAGCCACCTCGACTCAAGCTCTCGGCTCTTATGTCGACCTCGAGAGAATTGAAGTTCTGCGGGGTCCTCAAGGCACATTATATGGCCGCAATACATTTGGCGGGGCTATTAACGTTATCAGTAAAGCGCCGGACTTTGATGGGGTTAGCGGTTCGGTCACGACTCTATTCGGTGATAAGAATCGTAGAAAGACACAGGGAATTCTAAATTTTCCACTCTCGGACACGCTGGCGATGCGCCTAGTGACTATGACAGACGAGCATGATGGTTACATTACTAACACCTTTAAAGAAGGTACTGATGACGATCTTGACAATAACGATACAACTTATATCCGCTTAACCACAGCCTGGCGTCCTAGCGACAAGCTTGAAGCGACGTTGCGGTACTCTGAATCATCCAAAGATAGTAATTCAACAGGGATATGGGGCTATCAGCAGGTTGGTGGTTATGTTGATGGTGTTTTGAAATCAGGTCATGTTTATCAAAAGGCTGGCGCAACACAAGATGCTGGTCCTTGGGAAGTGTCTCGTAACGAAAGCTCTGCAGCGGTAATTGACGATAAATCGATAACTCTAGATATTACCTACGACTTAGATTTTGCAAGTGTTAGGCTTACTCATAATGAGACTGAGTTTGATGGACTTCAGTTCTATGATTCCGACTACAGTGATGTAGGATCTATAGCAGATGCTGGAAAGTTTGTTGGCTGGGTTTCTACTCAGGATGACACTTCTACTGAGATGCAGTTAATTTCAAATGGAGATGGAGATCTTCAATGGACTCTTGGCTACTACATGTTTGAACAAGATTCTGACTGGGGCTGGGTTGGCTCTGACTACGGCGGCAACGGCACTCTTGTCGAGTATATTTGGGGACATAATGAGTATAAATCAAAGTCAAAGGCACTTTATGGTAATGCGACGTACTCCATTTCTGATTCTCTTCGCGTAAATGCTGGTCTGCGTAGTAACGAAGATTCCAAGGGTAGATCAGGTTCGACAAATACGTGGGACGATAATTTATGGAAAGTAGCAATTGAATCAGATCTCAATGAAGATATGATGATTTATGCAACTGCTTCAACCGGCTTCAGAGCTGGGGGCGCAAATAATGCTGGCGTTGTAGCATTGTTAGCAGAAGAAGGTATCGATGCTAAGCTCTATGATCCTGAGTTTGTTACCGCTTATGAGTTTGGTATTAAATCGGTCATGCAAGATGGTCGGCTTGTACTAAACGCAGCAGTGTTTAGTAATGATTATAGTGATATGCATGCTCAGTCGTTTATTGTTCTCAATAACGGTGCGTCTGAATACACTATGAATGGCGGCCAAGTTGATGCGTCTGGACTTGAAGTTGAATTCCAGTGGGCACCAACTGATAAATGGTATATCTCTGGTAACTTTGCCTACTTGGATGCTAAATTTGGTACCTATGACATGGCCGCATTGGCAGGTCTTGGCGCCTTAGGTGGTCGTCAGGTAGATCTAGATGGTAACGGATCTCTGGATAGCTTATCTCTGACGGATTATAGCCCAGCTTTAGCGCCAAAATTTAGCGCCGGTTTCCAGGTAAGTTATGATGTTGATTTAGGAGCAATGGGAACTCTAACACCTATGTTCCAAGGCACTTACACCAGTGATTATTATGCTCACGATATTAATATAGCACCTGCGAAGCAAGATGCTCATACCAAATCGGACATGCGTTTGATCTGGGATTCGGGTAAAGATCTGCGTGTTGAGGCCTATATTTTGAACTTAGAAGACGAAGCGGTGATGAACCGTGCTGTTGTCTTTGGTCCAGGTGTTTCAAACACAGTTGCTGCTGGAAAATCTGTAGCGTCTGTCCAATCTAACTGGGGTCGTCCTCGGACTTGGGGCGTCGGAATTACTTACAGTTTCTAACCCGTAGGTAAATACATGCTTAGCATTAAAAGGGCCCCTCGGGGCCCTTTTTTATTTAGGAAAGTAAGACTTTATACTGCAGGAAAAGTTATTATTTAACTTGAGCTGGTGTAGATTGAGAGTCGTTTTGATTCCAACCAAGGCCATTGAATGGATCTACGCCTAGTTGCTGCATAACTGACGGAAAATCTACCATTACCCAGTTATCTTCAATTCTCCCATCAACCACTTTCCAGAAGTCCATGTATCGAATTTCAACTTTTTGATAGGTTGGCTCTATGCCCATAAATACGCCAGAGTGGATGGCTTCTTGCCGACCAAAAGCAGCGCACCATTCGCCCTGCGTTACTCTCGCTTCATCAATACAGACTTTGTTGGAAAAGGCATCTTGGAATGGACGCTGCCAATTCTCTTGAAACTCTTGTAGGCCAACCTTATAGCCGCAACCCGCATTGCCCATCCAGCGAAACGACTCGCTAAAAAATCGACTCATGCTACCGATATCATGATCATTAAGGCCGTCGACCATGGCCTCGACCACGGACAGGGTTTGTTCAGTTTTACTCAGGTCATTGTCAGCCGTTAGAGGGGCCTGTGAGGGTCTAGATCCTTTCATAGTTAAAGTCTTTTCATGGTGAATTTAGGGGGTTATATTTTTCTAGCGCTCAAAGATGTCTATACCTTGCTGCTTTAGCCACCAGGGCAAATCAATAATGACCCAGTTCTCAGCGAGCTTGTCGCCTTCGCGCCTGTAAATATCCACGACGCGCATATCAACTCGACAGTCATTGCCTGGGAGACCCAGAAATCCGCCGACCGGTGTATGCGTTAAATTGGGCCAGCCAAAAAAACAGGCATAGTTACCCTCGGCATAGCGGCAAATATGACCATTGTAAACTTTGTCTTTAAGGCCTTCCCGAAAGGGGTAAGAGTGCTGTTCTTGATAGCGAGGAATAGTAAAGGTCGAGCCAATGCCCGCAGGCCCATACCAGTTCATGTCAGAGTGCCATGTCCGCTCCAGTACTTCAGGTGGATAGCGGTCATCGCCCGAATGATTGAGCTCATCTAGATCAGCGATCATTTTATTGAGTACCGACAGGGTTTTTTCTGACTCTACTTGCGCTTGACCGGCAATCTGAATGCCGTCATGAGTCTTAGGTCCGGGAACGATAATAGAGGCGCCGGTTTGCATAGGCAACGGGTCAATACCGGCTTGGTGCATGACGCCAATAATGTCACAAAAAAAACTACTGCGAACGATCTTGCCGTCTTTTATATTGTGAAATTCCGCATACCGTAAATAGGCCATTTTGCCAGTGGCTGGAATGCCCAACCAATCATTATCAAAGAGACCCTGAAAGTGACCCATGCTAGTCACCCACTCCGAGCCATCAACTTCACTAGTGCCACCTATAAATATGTCCTGTCGTCGCCGGACTGGCGACCAGGCATTAAGAAAGGGTATCCAGAAGGCCTTAGCCACACCCTGGGCATTCTCTTGCTCCTCAAATGGGTATACCCCATACCAGTGGTAATCGTCAGCAATAAATTGATGGATAGTATCGGAAATATTTTCCGTAGTAGATTTTTCTATCGCATCAAAGTAATCGAGAATAAGCTGCTTGTTGAAGGAATGATCGGTCATAGCGTCTAAAGCTCTCTTGCTTGTTGCAGTAAATCAATGCCAAATTGATCGAAGAGATCAATCATGTCAACAAAGACCCAGTTTTCGACAAACTTGTCACCGCGTCGAAGCCAAAAATCCATGCCATTGAAGTTGATCCTGTTACCTGTAGCCTCAGCACTAAGGTATTGTCCGGTATGCTGCGAGGTAACGCCAGCCCAGCCTGAAGATCCGACAAAATCACCCTCGGCAAATAAACTATCTAGGTCCTGCACTTTGCGATCTGGGAATGCTACTAGCCAATGCTGCTGGTGGTAGTTTTGAAACTCTCTAAGACTGAGGCATGCGCCTATTCCTCCAGGGCCGTACCAGTTAACATTATCATGGAAAAAGTCAGCCACACCCATGCTGGTGAGATCTTCTTTGTCAAAATTATTGAGCCCCTCAAATAGAAATGCTCGTATCAGTCTCATTGACTCTGCTGTTTTAGCCGGATCGCTCGGATCGAGTAGAACTCCGTTGATGCCCGCCGGGCTAGGATACACAAAATCTACGCCATGGCTGGGGGGTAGGGGGTTTTTATTGATTTGCTGGAGGAAGTCAATGATGTCGAAAAGAGTATACATCTCGACAATTTTTCCCTCTTCCATGCGGAAAAACTCACCCCATCTTAGCTTGATCACTTGATGAGTCGGTTCAAACCCAAGCCAGGGTTTTGAGAAAACACCATGATAATAGCCAGTTGCGCCTACCCACGATTGCCCATCGGGACTTTTGTCAGCCTTGCCCTCGCTTATTCCGCCAAACAGCATGTGAGTTTCTCGGGATAACCCCGAAAACGCATCAATAAAGGGTAGCCAAAACGTCGAGCACCATTCATCCGAACTGAAACAGGGTTTAAACGGTTTGGGTCCATGCCAGGCGAAGTGCTCTCCAACCTGCTGAGAGAGTAAAGTCTGCGCTCTTTTAGGGTCCTGCAATGATTCAAATAGACTAGTAATAATACTATTGTTACTTGGCGCGGCATTCTTCATTTAAGTGTTTCCAAGGGGATTTTTTTTGAGTAGAATACTAATGTACTTCGAATGCAAAATTAAAGTCAAACTTTTTGTAAGATAATACTGCTTTATTGTATGCCAATAAGCGGTATGTTTTTCAGATGACCTTAAAGGGCGTTATTGGGTGGTGCTGGGCCTTACTCAGAAGCGATAATATACTGCGAGTAACGGACAGTTTAGTGTGGTCTAAGCTGGTCTAAAGATAGCTACTAAACAGTCTGTTAATGCTCAGGAGATTCCGATTGCAATCACGGCGATCGATGGCGGTATATTGAACGACCTGGGTATTTATTCCAGCATCGATTTACCCAAGGTAGCACCAGGTTTAAAAGTGCGGTGGCAGGGCTCCTTTCCCAGCTTTAAAATGCGTGGCGGTGGCGTTGCAGGCTTGAATGGTGAGGCTGTTCCTCTATACACCAATGGCCTGGCCGGAGGCACAAGTTGGGCTGGATGGCTCGACCTTGAGCGCGCGGAAGTCTTACGCGGCCCGCAGGGCACACTCTATGGAGCAAATACTCTCGGCGGCTTGGTTAACATTGTCTCTAAAAAGCCAAGTACCGAAGGTACAGATTACGGCGTGGCGATTACGTTGGGTGACTACGGTGCGCGGAAGGTTGAAGGTTTCGCCAACATGCCGATCAGCGATACCGTCGCCGTTCGCATTACCGGTAGTAACACGGAGCGCGATCCGCTGATTGAAAATAAGGAGTTTAGTGAGGGTGGTCTTCGCGATGAAGACAACAGCTACATCCGAGCTCAATTGTCTTGGGCTCCAACTGAAGCCATGGACATAAACGTCGAATACTCCAAGTGGGAAACTGACTCGATGGGTAATGCCAACTTTGGCTCCCATTATGTAGGCCTCCCAATAAACCCTGTTACCGGTCGTTCAAATGGCTTCAGTGACAATATTGTTCCTCGTAAGGCGCCCTTAGCTACTGCCCTCTTCCCAAATGGTGATGTAACAACCGGTGGCCGTACTTATCACAACGACGATCCGGCAACCGATCCGACGGGCTACTTTGCTACAACCGGTAACTTTGCAAACACTTGGCAGTCTGAATCCGAATCCTTGACCCTTGAGTTAAACTGGGAACTAGAATTTGCAGACCTCAGTGTTAAAGCACGTCGCAGTGAGACTGAGAATTTAAGTCTCTGGGATGTCGATGGTGGATCTAGAAACATAGTAGACGGCAACGTTGGCTTTACGGCAAATGATCAGATTGATATGTATCTGTCTTCGAAAGGGGATCAGGCGCTTCGCTGGACGATAGGCTACTACTGGTCCGACTCATGGGACGAGGATGATAACAACGGCGCATATGTGTGGGGCTATCCTCAAGATGATGGCACTATTTCGTATCCTTCATGGACATCCTGGGATAGTTATGGATCTAAGTCTTCAGCGATCTACGCCAATGCCGAGTATGACATTACCGATGACTTGACCGCTTCTGTGGGTATTCGTCGTCAGGAAGATTCGACTAAATCTTTCAGTTACACCAGTAACGGCTACGGTGACGAAACTGTCTGGGGTCCTGGCTACAATACCAACTCCGGAGGCGTGGTGCTGGATGCAAGCTACTACACTGATCTGAATAGCAGCGATGAAGGTTTAGATATTGGCCACACTGACTACAAGTTAGCCTTAAACTACGCTTACAACGACGATATCAACATTTACGGTAGTTTCTCCACCGGCTACATCCCTAGTACGGTAAGTGGCGACACAATCCTCGCTCCAAATGAGCTCGATGCATTTGAGCTGGGCTTAAAGTCCTCGTGGGCTGATAACACCGTAAGGCTTAATGCAGCACTGTATCACAGTGATTACACTAACCTGTCCTATACGGTTTTTGAAGAGTGTGGCGCTAGTATTTGCTCAAGCCAAGAGACTGGTGGTGGCCTTACGTCTAAAGGACTTGAGGTGGAGTTATTGTGGCAGCCAGTAGAAGAGCTAAATATCATAGCAGGCATTATATTTGACAACACAGTGTTGGATGAATTCCAGGTAACCGAGTCGGTATTTACTGAAGGCCGGTTTGTTACGGATGCGAGCAGCGCCGATGGCGGTTACTACCCCTACCGTCCGAATGGTCACAAAGGTGATTGGCTCAGATCAGATACTGATGCCGTAATTGCAACGCCGACCTATGATATTAGCGGTGAAAAGGCTTCTTTCTCGCCAAGTAATATTATTAACCTGGATGCTTCCTATCGGATTGATTTAGGTGGTAATGGTACTATCATTCCGGGCGCCACTGTCTATCGACAGTCTGACTTTAAAACTATGAATTATCAGTATGGTTTTGCGAATCAATCTGGTTATACCACTCTTGATCTGCGAGTTACTTGGATAACGCCTACAGAGGGCTTAGAAATTAAAGCCTTCGTTAACAACGCGACAGATGAACTCTATAAGGTTAATCAGAACGCGTTTAGTGGTGGCCGCATTATGGCTGACTATGGCCGTCAGCGTATTTGGGGTGTAAGAGCTGGTTATAAATTCTAACTGAGCCATTACAGTCACAGGGGCCATGGATGGCCTGTATACTAGAGCCTCGCACTTAAGTGCGGGGCTTTTTACATTTACCACAGACTGAATACATCCATATGACAATAACTGATTTACTTAAAGCCGGGTTCGAGTACTACCAACAAGGCAATTTGGACGCTGCTGAGAAGAACTTTCGCCGAGTAATATTGGGCGATAGCAGCAATATTCACGGGCTGAATTTACTGGGTATGATTTGTGTTAATACAGGGCGCCATGAAGAAGCCGTAAGGCTGATCACACAGGCACTGAAAATCAATCCCGCTGATGCACAGGCCCAAGGAAATCTAGGTCTAGCTTATCAGCACATGGGTAACCTCAAGTTAGCCGAGAGTTGCTTTAGAAAATCTATCGAAATAGGCGGTAAAAACCGGACAATTTTTATTAGCTTGGGAAATATACTCAGAGAGAGTGGCAGGGCGTCAGAAGCGGTTCAAGTCTATGAAAGCACCCTTAAAGTTGATGGTAACTATCCTGAATGCTGGACCAACCTGTCTCAGGCACTGGTGGAGCTCGGTGAGTTTGAGCGCGCTTTTCAGGCGGTGAGCCGAGCCTTGCAGATTGATTCCTCCCTCGCCGAGGCACACAACCAAATGGGCGAAGTATATCGAAAAACGTTTAAATATGACCTGGCTATCAGTGCTTACAAAAAATCCCTTGAGTTGTGCCCAACACTCTATGAATCCATGCTTGGGTTGGCCACGGTGTATCGAGAATCTGAGGATGTCGACTCATCACTTGAGGTCTTAAACCGGCTGATTGAGCTGGAGCCGCGACATGCCAAAGCCCATGCAGCGTTGGGTATATTAAAAGAACAGGTAGGCGATACAGTAGCAGCCGCTGATTGCTTCAAAAAGTCCATAGAGTTGGCGCCTGATGCAGTTTCACCGCTCTATCATCTGTCTCAGATTAAGGGCAGAATAATGATCGAAGAAGAGATCTTGGCTATGGAACGCCTTCAAAAAGTCACCGATCTCTCTTCTAGAGATAAGTCTAATGTACATTTTGGATTGGGCGTAGCCTACGACCAGCAAGGGCAAACGGACAAAGCCTTTAAGGCTTGGCTGATCGCTAATCAAGGCAAAGCTGAGCGTTACCCCTATGACTTAGATAAGAGAACAAGCCACCAGGCTTCAACCATTTCCTATAGCAAAGCGTTGAGCGCAAGACTTATTGAGTCTCCTGCAGAAGATATTCGCCAGCTGGTGTTTATAGTAGGAATGCCACGCTCCGGAACATCACTGACGGACCAGATTCTGGCAAGCAACACTGAGGTGAGCAGTTTAGGTGAGGTTGGCTATGGTGATGAGATGGGGGCTCAAGTAAAGGAGCTGACAGGAAAGCATTATCCTCAGGGACTCTCAGGGTTGTCCCAAGAGGATATCAGTTTACTGCGGGCAAACTTCTTGGAGAAAATTTCCCCAAGGCATTCAGCTGCCCCAGTTCTCATTGACAAAACACCGATGAATTTTCAGTACTTGGGTTTGCTCGCTGAAGTCTTTCCAAGTGCAAAATTTATTCATTGCTCCAGAAATCCCATGGATAATTGCTTCTCTATTTTCAAGTTGGCCTTTGCTGACGATCAAGACTATGCCCATGATTTGAAATCATTGGGAGACCATTACAGGCTCTACAAAGGCTTGATGGATCAATGGAAAGAAATGTATCCACAGCGAATATTGGATGTTCGATACGAAGACACAGTATCCGACATTCAGGAACAATGTGTGCGCTTAGTAGAATTTCTGGATTTGGACTTTGAGCCTGAAATGCTAGAGTTTTATTCAACTAAGCGCTTGGTAAGAACCCTCAGTGCAAGCCAGGTACGCAAGCCTATCTATAAGTCATCAGTGCAAGCCTGGAAAAAATATGAGCAACATCTACAGCCTTTGGTCGAAGCGCTTAGATCGACCCATGTCATTACTGGTGAATAGTTCAGACTCTATTAGCGATATCGCAGTTGCAGAGGAATTTTAGGCCAGCCATATTTTACTAAGTTCTTTCAGTTACAGCCTAAGGTAAGCCCAGGTCAGTATCACAAAGCTATACAGCGTCGCCTTACTAGCGCCTCGACGTATTCGCGTTAGTCCATTTGGTAAAAGTTGTTAGCGGTTTGATAAAACATTTGATGCTGTTCTAAAGAAGAATACTGCTTAACAGCCGATCGGTAACAATCCCAGTAATTGTCGTAGCTACGATAAAGTTTGTCGACAGGGAAGTTAGAGCCGAACATGGTTTTGTCGGGACCAAACGTATCGATGATACGTTCAATCAATGGGGCTAAATCTTGGTCACGCCAATGGTTATTGAACATACCTAACCCAGATACTTTGCAACACACATTGGGTAGCGATGATAACTTCTTTAGGCCTGCTTGCCAGCTATCGAGCCCTGATGGAGATTGGTCCCAGGGCGAGCCGCCGTGGCATAGAGCAATCTTTACATGGGGTATGGTTTGTAATGCTTTATATACCGCATCGACTTGTGGCGGGATCATTTGTAAGTCAAAACTTAAGCCCTGCTCCGTAAGATAGACCATGGCCTTACGCCAACTAGCGTTTGCGAGCAATGCATGGCTACCATGTTTACTGTCTTCATCGGCATGGCGCCCGATAATTTGACGAATACCCTTCACTTTTGAATAGGCTTGTTGAGCGTCGATTTGCTGCTCATAGTTGTCAGCACTTAAATCGCAAAAGGCAACAATGGCATTGGGAAGCGGATTTTGCTCTTGAAGCCATTGTGTTTCTTTAAGGCTATCAGACTTACCTGTACCAACTTGGATATGTACCGACTTCTCAGGGCGGTATTGGGTAGACTCATTGAGAAAATCGCTAACGAGGTAGTTCTTTTGGATAGGGCTAGGGTCTCCAAAAAAGCGCTGCTCCCCTTTAGCCATTAACCAGGGGTAGTCGCAGGCCTCTAAATCCCATAGGTGATGATGGGCATCGATAAAGCGAAACGGATGGCTATTCATATTTATCTCTTAAGTAACAGGATTCGTCGAACTTTAATGCCCTATTGAAATTGAATTCAATAGGGCAACAGTGGGTTGATTCACAACATATACGCCTTCAATTAAGAATCAGTATAAAGGCAGAACCTACTTAGCTAATCTGAACGTCCACAGTGACACGCTTTAACATTTGATTGAATACAAACGGTGACCTATAGACACGACTGATTGGCGCATGACGGTTTTCACCGCAGCGAATTCCAGAGTTTGGTGTATAGATTGGCCAGAGTTTGGGTAGCACCATCACCCCTAAGCTCTTAGTGTCTAAGACCACTTTGGCAACCGCGGAATCAGTGCCGGTTTTATTAATCTCGACCGTTAGTCTGTGTTCGCCTAGGGGTATCTTTCGGCTAGATTTGAAGCTGTAAACAGTGTCTCTGGTGTAGACATATACGAT
>Ga0307998_1000650_pt1 | contig 19565 bp, 17 predicted proteins | sample Davwhametageno37_FD_203147 | JGI IMG/M metagenome (GOLD analysis project Ga0307998, IMG submission 203147) | Marine microbial communities from Davis Island wharf, Antarctic Ocean - #37 | ecosystem: Environmental > Aquatic > Marine > Unclassified | place: Antarctic Ocean: Davis Island wharf... | reverse complement strand
TTGATATAACTAAGAATACATTGGCTAATTGCTTTGCGACTCCACAACAGCTGCAATACATTCAGCTAGTTTTTGCACCAGTGCAGCATCTTGACCTTCAACCATGACGCGGATTTTTGGTTCCGTTCCAGAAGCACGTAACAACACACGACCAGCATCTTTTAATTCATCTTTGGCTTGTTTAACGGCGGATTGAATTTCAGGACTTTGTAAGTCAATCTTGTGTTTGGTCGTAACATTAATCAACACTTGTGGGTAGAGTGGAATCTCTTTACTCATTTGTGCTAATGTTTTTCCACTTTGTTTCAACGCATGCAATACTTGCAAGGCCGCAATGATAGCATCGCCACTGGTGTGTTTATCTAAAGTCAGAATGTGACCTGAGCTCTCACCACCGAGCTGCCAATTCTTTTCTTTCAATAACTCCAATACATAACGATCACCTACATTCGCGCGACCGAATGGAATTTGATGCTTTTGTAAGGCGTGTTCTAAAGCAAGATTGGTCATTAATGTACCGGCAACACCTCCTTTAAGCTTGCCTTTTGCATATAAACCTAAAACAATGATGTATAGCAACTGATCGCCATCTAGCAACTCACCATTGGCCGCCACCATTAATACGCGATCACCATCACCATCAAAAGCAATCCCTAGGTCAGCCTGATGTTCTACCACGGCTTTCTGCAAGGCTTCTGGATGCGTAGAGCCAACATTTAAATTAATGTTCATGCCATTTGGCTGATTACCAATGGCAATGACTTCAGCCCCCAATTCATGGAACACTGGTGGAGCAACGTGATAAGTAGCGCCATTTGCACAATCCAATACGATTTTTAAACCGCGTAAATCCATGTCATTAGGAAACGTACTTTTACAAAATTCAATATAGCGCCCAGCAGCATCATCAATGCGCTTGGCTTTACCAAGTTGAGCTGAATCAATCACATCCATTGGCTTATCTAACTCAGCTTCAATCGCATGTTCAACCTCATCCGTTAGCTTTTCACCAGCGCTAGAAAAGAACTTAATGCCATTGTCATAATAAGGGTTATGTGATGCGGAAATAACGATGCCAGCCTGAGCGCGTAAAGCGCATGTTAGATAAGCAATCGCCGGTGTTGGCATTGGCCCTGTCATTAAAGCATTCACACCAGCAGCGGTTAAACCAGCCTCTAAAGCAGCTTCTAACATATAGCCAGAAATGCGTGGGTCTTTACCAATCAAAACCGCAGGGTGGGCCCCTTTCGCAAGGTTATTTTGTAGGCCGACAAAAACCCGTCCTGCGGCATAACCTAAACGCATCACAAACTCTGGTGTAATCGGGTATTCCCCGACTTTCCCACGAATGCCATCTGTACCGAAATATTTTTTAGCCATGCTTCATTCTTTCTTTTTTAATCATTTTTATAGCACATCATTATTAACAGCTGCCACTTATGCCTCATTAGGCAGTATTGCAGTGACCACTTTCAATGCTTCAACGGTCGCTTTCACATCATGTACGCGTAGTATTTTCGCCCCATTAATAGCCGAAACTACAGCAGCAGAAACACTGACATATAAGCGGGCATCAATATCATTGCCTGTTATTTGTCCTAATACAGACTTACGTGACAATCCAACCAATACTGGATAACCAGTATTCACTAATGTATTTAACTGTTGAATTAAGGTGATATTGTGCATACGTGTTTTGCCAAAACCAAAGCCCGGATCAATCAATAAGCGATTTTTTTGAATTCCCGCTTGCTCACAAATAGCAACACGGTCTAATAAAAAGGTTACCACGTCTTCAACCACATCATCATAATGCGGGTCGTCTTGCATATTCCGAGGTTCACCTTGCATATGCATTAAACACACAGCAACGTCAGCATTCGCAACAGCCTCTATCGCACCAGCTTCTTGCAATGCCTTCACATCATTCACAATACTAGCGCCAGCTGCCATCGCTGCGCGCATCACGGCAGGCTTATAGGTGTCAATTGAAATAGGAATATCAATCTTGCTAGCAAGCGATTCAATCACAGGAATCACACGGTCTAACTCTTCTTGCAAACTGACAGGCTCCGCATTAGGGCGTGTTGACTCACCACCAATATCGATGATATCAGCGCCTTCTTCAATGAACTTATAGGCTTGTTTAACAGCGATGTCTGTTTGTGAATAATGACCGCCATCGGAAAAGGAATCAGGCGTGACATTAAGGATACCCATGACGCGTGGGCTAGTTAAATCTAATGTAAATTGTCCGCAATGTAGCTTCATAAAATAATAAGGGGCTGGCTTCAGGCCAGTCCCTTATTTTAACCTAACTCTTATTTACACGAACAATTAACTTTTTGCGCTCGGCTGCGGCTTAGACGTTGCCGCTGGGATGGGGGTAGAGCCTCCACCCATCTTGCTATTATCATTTTTACTTGATTGCTTAGGCTTTGATTCCCTTACTGGTATGCCCGCCATAATGTCATCAATCTGATCTGCATCGATGGTTTCAAGTTCCATGAGTGCCGCTGTCATGGCTTCAACTTTGTCACGGTTATCTTCTAGTAACTTACGCGCAATCGCATATTGCTCATCAAGGATGCGACGAATTTCAGCATCGACTTTCTGCTGTGTCGCTTCTGAAACGGTCTTAGCACTCATGCTACCAAAGAATGAATCCTGTTCATCACCTGCATAAACCATGGTGCCTAAGGCGTCACTCATACCGTACTTAGTAACCATATCTCGCGCTAGCTTTGTTGCACGCTCGAAGTCATTAGAAGCACCTGTCGACATTTGATTCACAAACACTTCTTCAGCAATTCGACCACCGAATAAAATGGAAATCTCTTCTAGCATTTTGACCTTGTAATTACTAATGCGATCAAACTCTGGCAATTGCCATGTTAAGCCTAACGCCCAACCACGCGGCATGATCGTCACTTTGTGTACTGGGTCAGCATTTGGTAGTAACTTTGCCACCACCGCGTGACCTGATTCATGATAAGCCGTATTGCGACGCTCCTCTTCACGCATGACCATTGATTTACGCTCAGGTCCCATGAAGATTTTATCTTTAGCATCTTCAAAATCAGCCATATCAACGGTGCGCTTATTACGTCGAGCAGCGAACAGAGCCGCTTCATTTACAAGGTTAGCCAAATCAGCACCACTCATACCTGGTGTACCACGCGCCAATATATCCGCCTTCACATTTGGGTCAGATGGTACTTTACGCATATGTACTAATAGAATTTGCTCACGACCTTTAATATCTGGTAGTCCAACCATGACTTGACGGTCAAAGCGCCCTGGACGTAGTAAAGCTTTATCAAGGACATCAGCACGGTTAGTTGCCGCGATCACAATCACACCAGAGCTTGCTTCAAAACCATCCATTTCAACCAGCATTTGGTTGAGGGTTTGTTCGCGCTCATCATTGCCGCCACCAGTGCCTGATCCCCGGCTACGACCCACTGCATCTATCTCGTCAATAAAGATAATACAAGGTGAGTTTTTCTTGGCCGTCTCAAACATGTCGCGCACACGAGATGCACCAACGCCAACAAACATTTCCACGAAGTCTGAACCAGAAATCGTAAAGAAAGGCACTTTTGCTTCGCCAGCAATGGCACGCGCTAATAAGGTTTTACCTGTTCCTGGCGGACCTACCATTAATACACCGCGGGGCATACGCCCACCGAGTTTTTGGAATTTGCTTGGGTCGCGTAAGAACTCGACTAACTCAGCCACTTCTTCTTTGGCTTCATCACAACCTGCTACATCAGTAAATGTCGTTTGATTATTCGTTTCATCTAACTGTCTCGCTTTACTCTTGCCAAAGGAGAAAGGGCCACCGCCTTTACCGCCACCTTGCATTTGGCGCATAAAGAAAATCCAAACACCAATCAGCAAAATCATCGGGAACCATGACATGAGGATTTCTAATAGCAGTGAGCGCTTCTCTTCAGCCTTAGCTTCAACCTCAACATTGTATTTGAGTAAATCACTCACCATCCACAAATCACTCGGCGCATACGTACTAAATATTTTGTTATCTCTTGTTGTACCGTGAATAATCCGTCCATCAATCTGCACTTTTTGGACTTGGCCTTTTTTCACATTCTCCATAAATTGCGAATACACAATTTGAGAGGATACTTTATTCGTACTGCCAAACTGTTGAAACACAGTCATCAACACAAGTGCAATAGCAATCCAAATGGCAATATTTTTTGCGATATTATTCACAAGTTTTCCTTTTTAAATTGAACGGCGCATGCTAAAAAAGCACCACCACCCATAATCTTTATCCAGTTAACGTTGGTTAATTAATTTCCAGCTACTTTACTAAAATCTACTTGCGACCTAGACCTAGCAAATATGTTTCGTTACTACGCCCCCTTGACGCTTTTGGCTTTCTCGTCACGACTTTATCAAACTCTGATCGCATCCGCTTCACGATATCATCAAACCCTACACCTATGAAAACTTTGACTAAAAAGTTGCCCTTTGGTTTCAACCACTGCTGACTAAACTCCAATGCTAGCTCAGTCAAGTAAATGGCTCCAGCTTGGTCGGTATCTCTCACTCCACTTATATTGGGGGCCATATCGGCAATCACAAGGTCAACTTGTTTATTATTCAACTTTTTTTCTAATTCTTTTAAAACACTTTCTTCACCAAAGTCACCCTGAATAAACTCTACCCCCGTAATAGTGTGCATGTCCAATAAATCTAACCCAATAATACGTCCCTGACCTTTTAAACGTTGCTTAGCCACTTGGCACCAGCTACCCGGTGCTGAACCAAGGTCAACAACGGTCATTCCGGGTCTAATCAACTTGTCTTTATCGTCTATCTCCATCAGCTTATAGGCTGCACGTGCACGATAACCCTCTTTTTGCGCGCGCTTCACATACTCATCATTCAGATGCTCTTGCATCCAAGCTTTACTACGATTACTGAGCTTCATAGCGACAAGGCCTCATGTTTACTTGCATTACTATTAATAGCCTTCATGTTTATTATATGAATTCATGATAAGATCCATTTTATTTAAAGATTCGAAAAAAGCGTACCAGTTCATGAAATTAAACCCTAAACAAATAATCCATCTACGTGGCATTGCCCACAATCTTAGCCCGGTTGTTATGATTGCAGATAAAGGCTTAACAGAAAACGTCATTAAAGAAATTGAAAGCGCCTTAAATTCGCATGAGCTAATTAAAATTAAAGTCGCTGGTGATGACAGAGATGTACGCAAAGCCATTTATACCGATATTTGCGAAAAAACAAATGCTGTAGCAGTGCATCAAATTGGTAAACAGTTAGTCGTTTACCGTGCTAGCGAAACAATTAAAGAAAAGCACAAAATCCACATCCCTAAGCTTTAATGCTACTTTTTACAGAGCTTTATGTTTGAGCGCTAAAATATCAAGCACTAAAGCCAAACCTAGCAAACACTCAAGCAAGTAAACCACACCTGATACACCATGCCATATGGCAAACTGACTGGCATACTCACTTTGCATAACGGCAACAGGGTATGCATTGGTTTTCAACTGCGCCAAATGCGCCTGTATGCCAAGGTAGCCAACAATAATCAGGCAGACCATAGCTAACACAATCCAAAAGCTACTTTGCTTAAAGCTTGCACACTTAAGCTCCAACCAGCGTTGAAATAACAAATACAAACCACTACCTAAACCAATGTAGCTCACGGTTGCAAATAAATGGCCTGCCACTTTACCGGCTACGGCTCTATCTTGAATGACGTCAAACAAAATACTGGCAGTCAGCCCTGTCGCCCAAAGGCTACCAACCCAAAACACCACCACAACAATGGACAGCTTACGTAACATAGCTTGAGAGTCTGATTTGATATATGATTTATATATACGGCTTAGACGTATAACACCTCAATAATTTCACACTCTCTAACACCGCCTGGTGCCATGACTTCAGCAATATCACCTTCTGATTTGCCAATTAATGCACGTGCAATAGGTGAGGCAATTGAAATCATGCCACTTTTAATATCGGATTCGTCTTCGCCCACAATTTGGTAGGTTTTACTTTCACCAGAATCCATATCTTCAAATTTTACCGTCGCACCGAACACAACGCGACCTTCTGCATTCAGGGTCGTTGGATCAATGATTTGTAAGTTAGATAATTTCCCTTCCAGCTCAGAAATACGGCCTTCAATAAAGCTTTGCTTTTCTTTTGCCGCCTCATATTCTGCATTTTCAGACAAATCTCCTTGCTCTCTGGCTTCTGAAATTGCTTGAATCACATTCGGGCGATCCTCAGACCGAAGTTGTAAAAGCTCTGCTTTAAGTAATCCACCACCACGCACTGTTACTGGAACTTGATGTCCTGCCATACTTCATACCTTTTATAAAAAATAAACCACACTTACTGAGCGTGGTTTGAATGGAATTTCAATTGATTCAGTGTATTTTAAGCAAGCCTTTTGTGCAAGTCTTGAATCGACTCAACATGTAGCTCTTTCATCTCTGTCATACCTATGCAGGCAGCTTTAGCACCTGCGAGCGTTGTGTAGTAGGTTACTTTCTTTTGTAAAGCACTGTGTCGAATCTCATAAGAGTCGGCCACCGCTTTTTTATCTTCTGTCACATTCACAATAAAATCAATCTCATTGTTTTTAATCATATCAACAATATGTGGACGACCTTCTGCAACCTTGTTAACTTTAGTGACCGTTAATCCATGCTCAGTTAGCGTTCTAGCCGTACCTCTAGTCGCAACCAACTCAAAACCTAATTTAGCAAGGTCTTGGGCAATATCAACTACTTTTTCATGGTCTTCTTTACGCACACTAATGAACGCTTTTCCACCTTCTGGGAGCACAGCAGAAGCGCCCAACTGTGACTTAACAAAAGCCTCAGCAAACGTTGTACCAACACCCATCACCTCACCTGTTGATTTCATTTCTGGGCCAAGAATGGTATCCACACCCGGAAATTTAATAAACGGAAATACTGCTTCTTTAACTGAGTAGTAAGGCGGTATGATTTCTTTTGTCACACCTTGTGACTTCAAGCTTTGTCCCACCATACAACGTGCAGCGATTTTCGCTAACTGCAAACCGCACGCTTTAGAAACAAATGGTACCGTACGTGATGCACGTGGGTTTACTTCTAATACATAAACTGTCGTGCCTTGAATCGCAAATTGCACATTCATTAAGCCTTTAACACCCAGTGCTAACGCCATTTTAACGGTCTGCGTACGTAGTTCGTCTTGCAATTCAGCACTCAAACTATAAGGAGGTAATGAACAAGCTGAATCACCTGAATGAACACCCGCTTGCTCAATATGCTGCATGATGCCGCCAATTAAGACTTCTTCACCATCACAAATCGCATCAACATCAATTTCTAATGCATCGTTCAAGAAACAATCTAGCAATACTGGCGAATCATTCGAAACTTTAACCGCTTCACGCATATAACGCTCTAGCTGACTTTGCTCATGCACGATTTCCATGGCACGGCCACCCAGCACATAACTAGGACGCACAACCAATGGATAACCAATTTCTTCTGCTAAGCGAATCGCTTCTTCTGGCGCACGCGCAGTACGGTTAGGTGGTTGCTTAAGCTCTAGTTCTTCCAGCATTTTTTTGAAGCGTTCACGGTCTTCTGCGCAATCGATCGCATCAGGTGACGTACCAATAATTGGCACGCCTGCTTTTTCTAAAGCACGCGCTAATTTTAATGGCGTTTGGCCTCCATATTGCACAATCACGCCTGTTGGCTTCTCGATGTTCACAATTTCAAGTACATCTTCTAATGTCACTGGCTCAAAATACAAACGGTCAGAAGTGTCATAATCGGTCGAAACTGTTTCAGGATTACAATTCACCATGATGGTTTCATAACCATCTTCACGCAGCGCAAAAGCAGCATGCACACAGCAGTAATCGAACTCAATCCCTTGACCAATACGGTTAGGACCGCCGCCGAGCACCATGATTTTTTTGTTATCTGTTGGCTCTGATTCGCAATGCTCTTCGTAAGTCGAATACATATAAGCGGTATCCGTTGCGAACTCAGCAGCGCAAGTATCGACACGTTTATACACTGGACGCACATTCAACGCTTGGCGATAAGCACGCACAGCATGCTGATCAGTGTCTAACAACTTAGCTAATCGTAGATCTGAGAAGCCTGCACGTTTTAATTGATACAAGGCATCTTTATCTAAATCCGCAATATGCTTACCCTCAAGTGCTACTTCCCGCTTAATTAAATCTTCAATTTGCGCTAAGAACCAAGGATCAACCTTACTAATATCAAAGATTTCTTCGGCACTCATTCCCACTCTAAATGCATCGCCCACATACCAAATACGTTCAGGTCTAGGTGCCCCTAATTCTTTTTTGATGGCATCGATATCCGTTGTCATTGGATCTAACCCATCAACACCGACCTCAAGTCCACGTAATGCTTTTTGGAAAGACTCTTGGAAGCTACGGCCAACCGCCATCACTTCACCCACAGACTTCATCTGTGTGGTTAAGTGATCATCCGCTTGCGGGAACTTCTCGAACGCAAAGCGTGGAATCTTAGTAACGACGTAATCAATAGATGGCTCAAATGACGCTGGTGTTTGACCCCCAGTAATATCATTGCTTAGCTCATCCAAGGTAAAGCCAACTGCCAACTTAGCAGCGACTTTTGCAATCGGGAACCCCGTTGCTTTTGAAGCCAATGCAGATGAACGCGACACGCGCGGATTCATCTCAATCACAATCATGCGGCCATCCACTGGGTTAATAGCAAACTGTACGTTTGATCCGCCCGTATCAACACCAATTTCACGCAGCACTGCTAAAGAAGCATCTCGTAAGATTTGATATTCTTTATCGGTTAATGTTTGTGCTGGGGCAACGGTAATTGAGTCACCTGTATGCACACCCATTGGGTCTAAGTTTTCAATTGCGCAAATGATGATGCAGTTATCCGCGCTATCTCGCACAACCTCCATCTCATACTCTTTCCAACCAAGCATCGACTCTTCAATCAATAACTCGCTGGTTGGAGAAGCTTCTAAGCCACGCTCACAAATCGCAACAAACTCTTCACGATTATAAGCAATGCCGCCACCGCTACCACCCATCGTAAATGAAGGACGAATAATCGCTGGGAAGCCAATATTGGCTTGCACTTGTAAAGCTTCTTCCATGCTATGCGCAATCATTGACCGCGCTGACCCCAAACCAATTTTGGTCATGGCTTCTTTGAATTTTTGACGGTCTTCCGCTTTATCGATGGCTTCTTTAGAAGCACCAATCATCTCTACATTATATTTTTCAAGCACGCCGTGCTTATCCAAATCTAATGCACAGTTCAGTGCGGTTTGCCCACCCATAGTTGGCAACAAAGCGTCTGGTCGCTCTTTAGCAATAATCTTCTCAACCACATCCCAGCTAATTGGCTCGATGTAAGTTGCATCCGCCATTTCGGGGTCGGTCATAATCGTTGCTGGATTCGAGTTTACCAAAATGACGCGATAGCCCTCTTCCCGCAATGCTTTACAAGCTTGCGCACCTGAGTAATCGAATTCACATGCTTGCCCGATGACAATCGGGCCCGCGCCAATAATTAAGATGGATTTAATATCTGTACGCTTAGCCATTAGCCAGCCTTCCTTTCTTGCATCATACTAATGAAGCGGTCAAATAAATAACTCATTTCTGTCGGGCCTGGACTTGCCTCAGGATGTCCTTGGAAACTAAATGCTGGCTTGTCTGTTAACGCAATACCTTGCAAGCTGCCATCAAATAATGAAATATGTGTTGTTTTGATATTGGCTGGCAATGTAGCCGCATCAACAGCAAAACCATGATTTTGACTAGTGATATAAACACGCTTGTTCTCTACATCTTGCACTGGATGATTAGCGCCATGATGACCAAACTTCATTTTCATCGATTTAGCACCGTTAGCTAACGCTAACAATTGATGGCCTAAGCAAATCCCAAAAATAGGAATTTCTTCTTTTAATAACGTTTGGATTGTCTTAATCGCGTAATCACATGGCTCAGGATCCCCTGGTCCATTCGACAAAAAGATACCATCGGGCTGATAACTTAACGCTTCCTCTGCTGTTGCTTGCGCAGGTAACACTGTGACCTTACAACCCCGCGAAACCAACATCCGTAGAATGTTACGTTTTACACCATAGTCAAACGCCACCACATGGTAAGGCTGACTGTCAGGGACAACAGCATATCCGCTTTCCAACTGCCACTCGCCTTCTATATATTCATAAGCAATCTGGCAAGTCACTTCTTTTGCCAAATCCATTCCAGCTAAGCCCGGAAAACCTTTTGCCAACGCTAGCGCTTGATCAACATCATCGCCGGCTAAGATACAACCAGCTTGCGCACCTTTATCGCGTAGCACACGAGTTAACTGTCGCGTATCAATGTTGGCAATCGCAACAACATTATTCGCTGCCAAATAAGCTGATAGTGATTGTTCGCTACGGAAATTACTGGCTAACAAAGGCAAATCACGAATCACCAAACCTGAAGCACAAATCTTATCGGATTCAACATCTTCAGTGTTTATCCCCGTATTGCCAATGTGAGGATAAGTGAGGGTAACGATTTGTTCGGTATAAGAAGGGTCGGTCAGAATTTCTTGATAACCCGTCATTGACGTATTAAACACGACTTCACCAACAGTGTGTCCAGAAGCACCAATTGAAGTACCTCGAAACATTGTTCCATCTGCTAACACTAAGATTGCTGGTGTTGTTTCTACAGGGCGTGTTTGCGGCAATTGTGGCTCCTTCATTTTTTTCAGTTTCGTTTTTCACGCACTTTGCAGCACTGAGTCAACAATGCTAGCGCTAGACATGCAAAACGGGAAAAGTAAATATACTCTTCCCGTTTCAAGAATTGACGAATTATAGCGGGATTAGACTTTTCTATCAAGCATATAGAGCTGTTGATTATGACAATTTTTCAATGTGATTTGCGCACATATTGCACCAATTAAAGCTACAAACATATCCCACTGCGGATCCCAAATATCGCCCTGCGTGCCAAGAAAATCCTCTGCTGCTGTACCAGACACAATCGCCACCCACCATTCAATCAATTTGTGAAAGGCACTGATGCTTAAACAAATACAAGAAACAATAAAAAATAACCAGGCGCTCTGCTTCAACACCTGCTTACGAAGCAAAATCTCACGGGCAATCATGGCTGGGATAAAACCTTGCGCAAAATGACCTAAGTGATCGTAATAATTTCGGCTTAAATCAAAAGTGTCCCGCAACCAATCAAATGCAGGAACTTCTGCATAAGTCTAATGACCACCGATAACGAGAATAATGGCATGCACTAAAATCAAACTGTAAAGTAATGGTGTGAGTGGAGACTTTTTTATAACTAAGAAAAAGAACTGGTAATACAATGAGGGGGGGGTGCTAATTCTAAAAACCATGTCAATCGATCAAGTGGATTAACAGCAGACCAAATAAAGAAAATGAGGAACACCGCAAACAGTGTAAGGAAAAAATGTGCTGGCTTTTGCATTAAGAAAGATAGTCGCACTCCCACCTTATTTAAATCCAAGCCTACTTAAAGCCTAATACATCCTGCATATCGAAAAGACCTGCTTGCTTGCCTGATAGGAATTTAGCCGCTCTTAGTGCCCCTAACGCGAAGGTTGCACGGCTGCTAGCCTTATGTGTAATTTCTACTCGCTCACCAGTCCCCGCGTAAATTACTGTATGGTCTCCAACAACATCGCCACCGCGTAATGTCGCAAATCCAATTTTTCCAGCTTCGCGCTCACCGGTTACGCCTTCACGTGCATAAACTGCGCAGTCTTTTAAATCTTGATCCAAACCCTGCGCGGCAGCTTCACCTAATCTTAATGCAGTTCCAGAAGGTGCATCCACTTTATGTCGGTGATGCATTTCCACCACCTCAATATCGTAACCTTCATTAAGCACTTTAGCAGCTTGCTCAACCAAGTTAATCAGCAAAGTCACACCGACACTCATATTTGGCGCAAATACAATGGCATTTTTTTTCGCCGCCTCTTCTATTTGCGTTTTTTCTGCTTCAGAAAATCCTGTTGTCCCAATCACCATCTGAACACCAGCATGCTGACAGGCGGCCAAATACTGCATTGCCGCCTCAGGTCTAGTGAAGTCAATCAACACATCGGCACCTGTTAATGCAACTGCCAAGTCGCTAGTGACTTTCACACCAGATGTTAATCCAAATTGTGCGCCAGCATCTTGTCCTAGTAAAGCACTGCCTGAACGATCGATTGCTGCATGCAATGTTAATGCATCATCCGCAAAAACACCTTCTAACAGGGCTACTCCCATGCGGCCAGAGACGCCTGTAATGACTACTTTTGTTTTCATGCTTTATTTATTCTTTTAATGTCCATCAAATTCACCATCAATTAGAAGCCTATTTTTTCTAATGCACGTTCAAAAAAACCTGGCTCTTCTTGGTTTGAGGCTGAATCAGCACTTGGTTCAAGTTTTGGCGGCACTTCACTGGCTTTAGAGCTTACTTCAGACTCAACTGCTGGCAATGTTTCTACTACCGGCACTGCTTGCCCTGATCGGCCAGCATCTAATTGTCTGTCCAGTCTAAGCACTGCCCTACGCTCTGAAGTGATGCTGCTTGGTATTCGTGTTGGCAATTCTTTTGCAGCATTTGGCGCTTCAACTGTACTTGGCACTCTAGCAACAGGCTCAGGTGTTTTTGCCACAGGCTCAGCCACTGACAATGCCTTAACTGGAGTCGGTGTTGGTTTTACTTTTTTTGCCACCGGCCCCATCACAGGTGGTGTTGGGATCTTCACACGCTTCTTAACTGGATCACTCACTTTTTGCAATGCCGCTTCACTCCCTGGAGGCGCTGACACCTTCATTTCTTCAAGTTTGGCTCCTTCAACGACAGGTGGCTTTACTAACGCCTCTTTCACTGCTAGCTCATCTTGCATCGCTTTCTGCTTAGCTACGGCTTGCTCGCTACCAGCAGCATCGACTACCTCAGGTAGTGGCGCAACGCCTTCAACGACAGATTCTGGAACCGGATCAAGCAACTCATCCTTCATTGGCTCAGGGGTTACTGATGCTTTCTCTTGTTCCGCCACCGCTTCCAAGCTAGCATCTGTTATAGCTTCAGTTGCAATAACTGGCTCTTCTATCACTTCAATGACAGGCTCAGTTTCTGCAGATTCCACAGATTTAGTTTCGCTAGTGCTTGTTTTTCCTTCCGTCATCAATGCATCAATATCAACTCCTTTAGGCACAACATCTCCACGCACACGCGCTAATAATTCACCCTCAAAATCTAAAATCACACGATGCTGATTAATGACTTTCCCTTGCTTACGGAATTGATAGAAATAATCCCATCTATCTGAATGAAAGCTGTCGACCAATAATGGCGTGCCCATAATGTATTGCACTTGTGACTTAGTCATGTCTGGACGTAACTTGAGTAACATCTCCGATGTAACTACATTGCCTTGCTGTATATCCATTTTGTATGGCGTAATGGTTGGCATGCTAGAACCGCATCCAGTAATGATAATCGCCATGAATAATATGAGATTTTTTTGAAAATTTAGCATAGTTTTACGTTAAAGCAGACAGACGTGAGAATTCTCGTTAATATACCACGACGGTGATAAGCCTAAAACCAAAAATTTTGAGAAATGAGTTGAAACTATGCACGATCAAAAAGATTTAAGAAACGCTGGGTTAAAAGCTACATTACCAAGATTAAAAATATTAGAGCTATTTGAAAAGAGTGACGACCGCCATCTTTCTGCTGAAGATGTCTATAAAGTACTACTCAACGCAGGTGATGACGTTGGTCTTGCTACCGTATACCGCGTACTCACACAGTTTGAAGATGCGGGACTATTAATTCGCCACCACTTCGAAAGTGGTAAAGCTGTTTTTGAACTCAATCAAGGCGACCATCACGATCATATTGTTTGCGTCAAATGTGGCACGGTTGAAGAGTTTTATGATGAAGAAATAGAACGTCGGCAGCAAGAAGCAGCGGAATCACGAGGCTTTAAAATGCAAGAACACTCATTGATGATTTATGGCGTTTGCGCAAACTGTGCATAGGTGACATTAAGTAAGTGCACTGGCAAGTCATGCTAAAGCGTTCAACGCTAACTAACAAGATTATTGCATTAACCCAATTATTAGGAGTAGTCGCTAATGACAAGCTTGTCGATTAAAAAACAACCTATTAATCGCTATTTCCACCTCCCCTTAATCCTCGCATTCTCGCTCGCCATCTCGGCATGTGGCATCAATCCTGTTACCAAAAAGAGAGAGTTTCAGTTTGTTTCTCAAGAGAAGGAAATTTCAATTGGCTCACAGAATTACTCCCCAGCGCGCCAGTCTCAAGGCGGTGATTACATTATCGATCCTGAACTCACCATTTATGTGCAAGGCATTGGCAACCGTCTAGCCAAGGCATCTGACCGTCCTGGATTGCCTTATGAGTTCGTTGTGATTAACGACTCTACACCTAATGCATGGGCGATGCCAGGCGGTAAGATTGCTTTCAACCGAGGCTTACTTTACGAGTTAAACAGCGAAGCAGAGCTTGCGGCCGTCATGGGGCATGAGATTGTTCACGCTGCGGCGCGCCACGGTGCAAAAAGTATGGAACGTAGCATTTTCTTACAAGGCGGCATGATTGCCGTTGGCATTGGTGCGCAAAACTCTGACTATGGCAACCTCATTGTTGGCGGCTCACAACTCGGTGCACAACTGCTTTCTAGCAAGTATGGTCGTGATGCAGAAAGCGAATCTGATTTATACGGCATGCAGTATATGAAAAAAGCGGGCTACGATCCTGCTGCTGCTGTCACCCTACAAGAAACCTTTGTTCGCCTGAGTAAAGACCGTAAAAGTGATTTTATTTCAGGTCTGTTTGCCAGCCATCCACCATCACCAGAACGGGTAGCAGCCAACAAAGTCACCTTAGCGAAAATTGGTGCAGGCGGTGAAATGGGTAAAGAGACTTATGCCAAAAAAGTAAAACACCTCAAAGCAACCAAGAGCGCCTACCTCGCTTATGACGAAGGCGTTGCCGCATTGAAGAAAGGCGATACAGCCACCGCAACCAAACTAGCAAAAAAAGCCATTGCGGCTGAACCACGCGAAGCACGTTTTCATGAGTTACTCGGTGACGTTGCCTTTACACAAGAGAAAGCACCAGCAGCGCTTAGCTACTATAAAAAAGCTATTAGTTTACAACCCAACTATTTCAAACCACACTTACATAGCGGTATTGCACTGTTTAATACAGGCAAAAAGAAAGAAGCAGAGCCTTACTTAAAACGCGCTAACGAGCTACTTCCAACCGCACCAGGCCACGCTTTATTAGGTCAGCTTGCTGAAAGTCGCGGTGACACCAACCTTGCCTTACAACATTACCAAGTGGCGGCTAGTTCAAATTCCGATATCGGAAAAGACGCGACGGCACGTGCTATGCGTATTGATTTCCCACGCAACCCAAACAAATATTTGAGATCTGGCGTTGTCGCTGACAATCGAGGCAACTTGTTTGCAGTGGTAGAAAATAGTACGGCAATCGCCATTGAAAATGTTAAAATACGCGTTATTAAATATGATGCCCAAACAGGTCGCGCCATCTCACAAAGCAACCTTTTACCCATCCGCGGCATCATTGAAGCAGGTAAGCGGGGACAAGTTGGTGCTGAGGTGCGAATTGGTACGCCAGAAGAAGCAAAGGTTTATAAAGTGGCGATTGAAGCAGCTAGTTTAGTGAAATAAAACCATAGTGAAATAAAGCTATAGCGAAGTAGAATCATCGCTAAATAGAAGCCGCTTTACTAAAAAAAGGAGCAAAAAATCATGAGAATTATCAACTTTATTTCACTGGTTGCACTAGTTGCATTAGTTGCATTAGTGATTTTTGCTTCCATCAACTGGCAAGCCATCATAGCACCTGTGTCTCTATCTTTATTGTTTGGCAATGTCGAAGCACCGCTTGGCCTTATCTTGCTAGCAGTAACAGGCTTGTTAGCATTAGCCTTCCTCGGATTTGTTGTATATATGCAATCATCAACACTGGTGATTAGAAGAAAGCTGAATAAAGAAGTAGAAGACCAACGTAAGCTCGCCAACGAAGCAGAGGCTTCACGATTTACTGAATTACGCACTTATTTAGAATCCGAACTGCAAGCACTTAAAGCGCACGGGTCAGAAGTTCATGAAAAAGTTGAGACACGGCTATCTGAGATTCAAACAGTGCTTAAAGGTGTTGTGGAAGAGTCTGGCACTAGCTTATCAGCTTATATTGGTGAGCTTGGAGATCGGCTGGATAAGAAATAAACCCAAAAGAAATCTAGGTTAATTATTGGCTTAATTAAAACTTATATGGGTAGAGTAAACTAAAAATGCAAAAATTTTAATGAAATTTACACCACTACAAGCAAGAGGGTTCACTGCAAAAACCACTCCAAAAGAACATTTAACTTTCCATGATGGTGGGCCACTATTAATTGGATGAGCAATATTAGTATCTATACTAATATTGCTGTTTTATTTAAAAAATATATAGCATTAACAATTATTATATTTACCTTCAAAGAACATTCATATTGCTAGCTGTGTTCTTTATGTTTTTGATGTTCAGTTATGATCAAATATCTACAAAATCAGTTCGATGTTTAGATTGGTGGCTGGGCAAGCAGTTCCATGTTGGAGGCGCCACTACGCAAAAACCTCACTATGCGCATAGACGCACCTTGCTGAATATAGAAGTGCTTTTCCCGCACAGAAAGCACTGTTAGATACAAGTTAATTAAGCAAGCCCAGCATTTCTTCAGCATGCTTCCTAGTAGCATCTGTAATCTCCAAACCACCAGACATTCTAGCAATTTCTTCAACACGCTCTTCATCACTTAACTGCTGAATATGACTCAGTGTTGTGTTGTCTGTTTGGGTTTTGCTGACTTGTAAATGCTGCGCAGCTTGCGCAGCGACTTGCGCTAAGTGGGTAATGACTAATACTTGGCGATTCTCACCTAGTTGTTTGAGCAATTTTCCAACGACTTCGGCAACACCGCCGCCAATACCGACATCGACTTCATCAAAAATCATACATGGCACGCTACCTTGTGCGGCTGTGGTGACATGTAGCGCTAAACTAATCCGTGACAACTCACCACCCGATGCGACTTTGTTGAGTGGTCGCGGCTCGACACCTGCATGCCCTGCAACTAAGAAAGCCACTTGCTCTAAGCCATTAGCAGATTGTTCACATGGCTCTAACGCGACTTTGAACTGACCGCCGCTGAGTGATAAACGCTGCATTTCTTCACTAATTTTGGCGCTTAAGTCTTGAGCCGATATTTTACGTGCTTCACTTAAAGTGTTAGCTGATTGCTTATAAGTCGCTAGTGCCGCTTCGACTTGCTTCGCTAGCTCGCCATCATTGGCAAACGACTCTAGTTCAGTCATACGCATTTCCCATGTGCTAAGTAATTCAGGTAACTCATCTGGTTGTGCACGATATTTTCGTGCCATGCCATGCACGGCTTGGATACGGCTCTCAACTTCTGATAATCGCGCCGGATCAATATCCTCTCGCTGCAAATAGCGGCTTAAACTACGAGCGGTTTCTTGCAATTGAATCACGGCAGAATCAATCGTTTCGGATGCTTCTTTTAACGCACTATCTAACTCAACTAAATCCGATAGTTTTTGCTGTGCTTGGCTCACCATTGATAAAGCATCTAGGTCACCTTCGCTAATCAGATGCAAGCTTTCTTCAACACCTGCAATCAACTCTGCACTGTTGCCTAAACGGCTATGCTCTACCTGCAGATCCTCCCATTCGTCTGCGGCAAAACCCAGTTGTGTTAATTCACGTGTTTTATCACGCAACTCGGCCAGCTCATCTGCGTAAGCTGCTGCATTCTTTTCAATCTCACCTTGTTGCACATGCAGTGCATGCCATGCTTTATATTGCTCAGCAACTTGTTTGGCCAATGCGTTACTGCCAGAGAAGGCGTCTAAAATTTGCCGCTGTGTATTCACATTCAATAATGAATGATGTGCATTCTGACTATAGATATCAACTAAGAATTCACCCAGCGCTCTCAACTGACCAACCGTCGCTGCCGCACCATTAATAAAACCACGACTACGGCCATCGCTATAAATCACGCGGCGCAGGATTAAATCATCATCTACCTCAATTTCATTCTCATCTAACCATGCTTGCGCACCTAGATTGTTCTGAATGCCAACAGTCACGCTAATATCCGCCTTATCACAACCATTGCGAATCACTTCAGCTTCATTACGCGCACCGAGTGCTAATGAAAGAGCATCAATCAAGATAGACTTACCCGCACCGGTTTCACCAGTGAGCGTGGTATAGCCTTGGCTAAACTCTAGGTCTAGTTGTTCAACAATGACAAAATTTCGGATGGATAAGGCCTGTAGCATAATTAGTGATTCAGTTTTTTCTATTATTGTAAGTCAAAGTACATAATATTCGGCATTTAGTGCTTACAAGTACAGCGGGTAAGGCGCAGACAGTACGCTAGCATGGCAGGCCTTAACCAAGGCCGTAATTGTAAGTAATAAATGTTGAATAATTAGCCCCAATGGAGTTTGTTTCGTAACATCTCATAATAACAATAATCACTAGGATGCAATAACGTCACACCTTCCTCCGCGCGCGCTATTTTAATGCAATCCCCCTGCAACAAATCCAGCTGCGACTGTCCATCAAAGCTAATCGTTGCATGATCTACCTGTACCACTGCAATTTCTATCTTCGCATTGCTATTCACTGCCAATGGTCGGTTACTTAAGGTGTGCGGACAAATCGGCACTAAGGCAATCGCCTCTACATCTGGGTGCAATATTGGGCCGCCTGCTGATAATGAATAAGCAGTCGTACCTGTTGGCGTGCTTAAAATCAAACCATCTGCACGCTGTTTATGAATAAACTTGCCATCTATCGTCACTTCTAATTCAATTAGACGTAAACCGCTTTTGAGGACGATGTCATTGAACGCATGGTTTTCAAAAATCGTTTTACCATCTCGAATCACACTCGCATTCAGTATCATCCGCGATTCGGTTTGATGTTCACCTGCTAAAATCGCATCAATAGATTCCAACATCTCTTCAGCACGTAAGTCGGTTAGGAAGCCAAAGTGCCCACGGTTAATACCAACTAATGGGATACCACTGTTTTTAAGCGCACGTGCGGCACTCAGCATGGTGCCATCACCACCCATCACAATGACTAGGTCAGCTTTTTGACCTAGCGCATCAAGTGGCATGGTTTTAAACCCTTCAATCTTTGCATGGCCCGCAGTATTGCTTTCGAATAGCACATCAATATTTTTGACTTTCAAATGCTGCGCCAAGTCGATCAAGTCTTTACGCATTAACTGCACGGCGGACTCTCGCATAAACTTGCCAATAATCGCAATGGTGTTGAATTCTGTTTGCATGTCAGAATTTAATCACAGATAAGC
>Ga0307998_1000648_pt1 | contig 19607 bp, 16 predicted proteins | sample Davwhametageno37_FD_203147 | JGI IMG/M metagenome (GOLD analysis project Ga0307998, IMG submission 203147) | Marine microbial communities from Davis Island wharf, Antarctic Ocean - #37 | ecosystem: Environmental > Aquatic > Marine > Unclassified | place: Antarctic Ocean: Davis Island wharf... | reverse complement strand
AGAAGGTTAAATATTCCATATAAAATATATGGTGGACTCTCTTTTTATCAAAGAAAAGAAATAAAAGACCTCCTCTCCTACTACAGGTTAATTGCGAATCACAATGATGAGGAAGCTTTTAAAAGAGTAATAAATTACCCTAAAAGAGGAATTGGAAAAACAAGTATCGATAATTTGATTATTGCTGCTAGCCAAGAAAACAAATCACTGTGGGAAGTGGCTAACTCTTTATCTCAAAATACATTAGGTATTAATAAAGGAACTGTGAGTAAAATCTCAGATTTCTGTACCATGATACAGAGTTTTACTGTAAGATTAGAAACTGAAAATGCTTATGATTTAGGAAAAGAAATTGCAACTTCTTCAGGAATTTTGAGAGATTTATATGCCGATAAAACTCCTGAAGGAGTAAGCAGATATGACAACATACAGGAACTGCTAAATGGACTAAAGGAATTTACTGATCAAGATGAAGGGATCGATATACAGCCAACTTTAAGTGATTTTCTTATTGATGTAGCATTATTAACCAATGCTGATAACGACAAAGAAGAAGACTTGAACAAAGTGGTGATGATGACAATTCACTCGGCAAAAGGTTTGGAGTTTCCATATGTATATATTGTAGGGTTAGAAGAAAATTTATTTCCTTCACAAATGTCATTAACCACACGAAGTGACTTGGAAGAAGAAAGAAGGTTATTTTATGTAGCTTTAACCAGAGCAGAGAAACAAGCCACACTTTCATATGCAACTAGCCGATATAGATGGGGAAGCCTTATCAACTGTGAACCAAGTAGGTTCATTGATGAAATTGACCCTAAATTTTTAGATCAAGAAACAATTGTATCTCCAAGAAAACAAGCTTCATCTTCTGAAAGGAAAAGTGGGTTTGAAATGAAATTCAATAAACCAGCTGCAACTTTGCCAAATATGAAGAAAGTATCCACAACTTCCAGTTCTGGAGGTGGATCGGATAATAAAAATATGGTTGTTGGAGTTAATGTAAGGCATGCCAAATTTGGCAAAGGAAAAATAGTAAACATAGAAGGTGCTTATCCAAATAGAAAAGCCACTGTCTTTTTCCCTAATGTAGGCCAAAAACAATTATTACTTAAATTTGCTAAACTCGAGATAATCGATTAAAAATAAAAAACTTAACGTGGAAGGATTAAATTATAACACAACCAGAGAGGACTTACAGATACCAGAATACGGTCGTAATATCAAAAACATGATAGATTACGCTATTTCGATTGAAGACCGTGAAGAGAGACAAAAAGTTGCAAATGCAATTATCTCCGTAATGGGACAACTGAATCCTCACTTAAGAGATATTACAGATTTCACACACAAACTTTGGGATCATCTATTCATTATTTCTGATGATAAATTAGATGTTGACTCACCTTATCCTAAACCAGAAATGGCAGAGGCAGAGAAAAAGCCTGAGTTAATGAGCTACTCTGAAGGAAAAAGGAAAATCCGATATGCATATTATGGTAAATCAGTTAGTTTATTCATAAAAGAAGCAATTGAAAAGGAAGACCCAAAAGAAAAAGAGCTAATTACTGTTGCTGTAGCCAACTTAATGAAAAAACTATTCCTAACATGGAATAAAGATTATGTAGAAGATTCAGTAATCTTCAAGCATCTTGAAGAGTTATCTAATGGAAAATTAGAATTACCAGAAGGTACAGAACTTACTTCTGTTGATGAACTTGCTAAATCGATTGCTAAAGTCTCGAACAATACAAAGAAGAAAACAAACAAAAAGAACAACAACAACAACAACAACAACTCAAGAAAGAAATACACTAAAAAATAAGATTGAAATATGAATATTTTTGAAATAAACGGAGGAAAGAAATTAAAAGGTGAATTAACTCCTCAAGGAGCTAAAAACGAAGCATTACAGGTGTTGTGTGCTGTTCTTTTAACTCCAGAAGAAGTAATTATTGACAATGTTCCTAATATTATTGATGCTAATAAATTGATTGATTTATTAAGTTCAATGGGCGTAAAAGTTAAAAAAATAAGTGACGAAAAATATTCATTCAAAGCAGACAATGTAGATGTTGACTATTTAATATCAGAAGAATTTAAGCAAAAAGGATCTAGCCTTAGAGGTTCGATAATGATATTAGGTCCATTATTAGCAAGATTTGGTAAAGGTTACATGCCAAAACCAGGTGGAGATAAAATTGGAAGAAGAAGATTAGACACTCACTTTATTGGTTTTCAAAACCTTGGAGCTACATTTCATTATGATGCAAAGGATTTCTTTTACGAAGTAAAAGCTGATAAATTAAAAGGTGCCTACATGCACTTAGATGAAGCATCAGTTACAGGAACAGCAAACATTGTTATGGCTGCTGCACTTGCGGAAGGAACTACAACAATATATAATGCAGCTTGTGAACCATATTTACAACAGTTATGTAAAATGATAAATTCTATGGGAGGGAAAATCTCTGGAATTGGATCGAACATGATTGTAATTGAAGGTGTTGATTCACTTGGAGGATGCGAACACAGAATCCTTCCTGACATGATTGAAATTGGAAGTTTTATTGGATTAGCAGCTATGACTGGTTCAGAAATTACAATTAAAAATGTTTCATACCCAGATTTAGGAATTATCCCTGACACATTTAGAAAATTAGGAATTAAAATAGAGCTAAAAGGAGATGACTTGTACATTCCAGCTCAAGATCATTACGAAATAGAATCATACATTGATGGATCTATAATGACGATATCAGATGCACCTTGGCCAGGATTTACTCCAGATTTACTAAGTATCGTATTAGTAGTTGCAACACAAGCAAGAGGTAGTGTTTTGATACACCAAAAAATGTTCGAAAGCAGATTATTCTTTGTCGATAAATTGATTGACATGGGAGCAAAAATTATTCTTTGTGATCCTCACAGAGCTACTGTTATTGGAATTGACAAAGAATACCCATTAAGAGGAATAAAAATGAGTTCACCTGATATTAGAGCAGGAGTATCATTACTAATTGCAGCATTATCTGCCGAAGGAAAAAGTCAGATTAGTAACATTTCTCAAATTGACAGAGGGTATCAAAATATTGATACAAGATTAAATAATATTGGAGCGGATATCGTTAGGAGCTAAACTTGGTATAGTTCTTGATAATTCTTTAACATTAGTATAAATTTTATTGAAATTATAAACATGAAAAAAGTAATCATCATAGCCCTATCTGGAATGATAGCATTGATATCGTATAGTTTTATTCCGAGCACTAATACTGCTGTCGAGACAAAATTATCGCCAGAAATTGGAGTTAACATTGGAAATATTGCTCCTGATTTGGAATACAAAAGTCCTGATGGAAAAACATATAAATTATCTTCATTAAGAGGTAAGTATGTATTAATTGATTTTTGGGCAAGTTGGTGTGGACCATGCCGAAAAGAAAATCCAAACTTGGTAAGAGCATATAAAAAATATAAAGATGCTTCTTTCAGAAAAGGAAAAGGTTTCGAAATATTTAGCGTCTCATTGGATAACCAAATCCCTAAATGGAAAACAGCAATTGCTAAGGATAACTTAGTTTGGAAATATCATGTAAGTGACCTGAGAGGATGGTACTCTGATGCAGCAAAAACATATGAAGTAAACTCTATACCACAGAGTTTTTTAGTTGATCCTAAGGGGAAAATTGTAGCAAAAAACCTTCGAGGAATGAAGCTACACACTACACTTGATAGGTATGTAAAGAAATTCTAAATAAAACAACAAAATTTTAATCCCATTAAAATGTCAGACTTCTGCCATTTTAATGGGATTTTTCATTTAATCTATGTCAGTTTGACTTAAATTCGCGAATGGCAAACAAATTGAAGATGTTCAATCGTAAAAATAATAGAGGAAAAATGACAAGTGAAAACGAAAATAACGAAGAGTTGAAAGAAGAGAACGTAACAGAAGAGACTACTGAAAACACAGAAAACTCTCAGGAAGAAAACCAAGAGGAATCTGCACCAGTAATTGAGAAAAGCGAACTTGAACTTGCCCAAGAAGCGGTTTTAGTAGCAAACGACAAATATTTAAGGTTATATTCTGAGTTTGATAACTTCAGAAAAAGAACAGCTAAAGAAAAGCTTGACACGATAAAATCAGCAAGTGAAGATGTGATTAAAAACATGCTTCCTATTGTAGATGATTTTAAAAGAGCAATGGTACATAACCTAGAAGTGAATGATGCTGACGCAATAAAACAAGGTTTTGAATTAATTTACAACAAACTATTCAATTCTCTTGAAACTAAGGGATTAAAGAAAATTGAAGCCATGGGCGAAGTATTTAATGCAGATATTCATGAAGCTATCACCAATATTCCTGCTCCAAGTGAGGACATGAAAGGAAAAATTATGGATGTGGTAGAAGAAGGATATTATTTAGGAGACAAGATTATTAGATTCCCTAAAGTGGTTATTGGACAATAAGTCTATAAAGAAAGAAAGATGGCGAAAAGAGATTATTACGAAGTATTAGGACTAAGCAAAGGAGCGGATGCAAGCGAAATTAAAAAAGCTTACCGTAAGTTGGCTATTAAGTTTCACCCAGATAAAAATCCGGATAACCCAGATGCCGAAACAAAATTTAAGGAAGCTGCAGAAGCTTATGAAATTTTAAGTAATGCTGAAAAGAAACAAAGGTATGACCAATATGGACATGCTGGAGTAGATGGAAGTGCTGGAGGTGGATTTGGTGGAGGAGGAATGGATATGGACGACATATTCAGTCAGTTTGGAGATATTTTCGGAGGTGGTGGCGGAGGTGGATTCGGAGGAGGTTTTGGAAGAAGCCAAGGACGAAGAACCATTAAAGGAACTAACCTTAGAGTAAGACTAAACCTAACTCTTGAAGAAATAGTAAACGGAGTTGAGAAAAAAATAAAAGTAAACAAACTTGTTCAGGCCGAAGGAGTTGAATACAAAACTTGTAGCACTTGTAAAGGACAAGGGCAAGTTACTAGAGTTGTAAATAGCTTTTTGGGACAAATGCAAACAGCATCTGCCTGTCCTACTTGTAGTGGATCTGGACAATCTATTGGTAAAAGACCATCAGGAAGTGATCAAAATGGAATGATACGTAAGGAAGTTGTAATACCTATTGAAATACCAGCTGGTGTAGAAGATGGGATGCAACTTAACGTTAGAGGAAAAGGAAATGATGCCCCAGGAAATGGAGTTGCTGGTGACTTGTTGGTAGTAATATCAGAAATAGAACACGAATCATTAAAAAGAGAAGGACAAAACTTACATTACGATTTATACCTAAACATTGCTGATGCAGCCTTGGGAAGTTCAGTCGAAATTCCAGCAATTGGAGGAAATGTGAAGTTTAAAATAGCTGGAGGAACACAAAGTGGTAAAACGCTTAGACTTAAAGGAAAAGGAATCCCTTCTGTAAATTCTTATGGTAAGGGTGATATATTAGTTCATGTAAATGTGTGGACTCCTCAAAACTTAACCAAAGAAGAAAAGAAGACTTTAGAAAAGCTTCAAAGCTCAGAAAACTTTGCACCTAACCCAACAAGTAAGGATAAAGGATTCTTTGATAGAGTTAAAGATGTGTTTAGCTAAAATTCAATTATTTATTAATACCTTAAGCTGAGTTTCTTTCGCACGAAGGAAAATCTCCTTCTTTGGATACCGATTTGTTTTTGAAAGAATGGGGAATTGACGGAACCAACTCGGTAAGAGGTGGATTGCTAAAACCAAACCCTCACGCCTCGCCAAGGCAAATAACTATGCTCCAACGAAGCGAAACCAAAGTAGGAAAAGACCTAGGGAAAACTACGGGTTGGATTCACAGAGCCTCACTCAAGATGAAGAAAGTAACTATGCTCAAAGGAGTTTCTTACGACCGAATTGACGAAAATGGAATTCACATTACGATAAAAGACCAAACACAATTTATTGAAGCCGATACCATTATTATTTGTGCCGGACAAGTAAGCGTAAATTTACTGCATGAAGAATTAATTGCCCTCGGCAAAACTCCTACCTTAATTGGCGGAGGAAAATTAGTTAAGAAAATTGATGCTCAGAGAGCTATTCGGGAAGGGAGTGAATTGGGGGCAAATATATAGTTAACTCCGAAAAAAATTAATACTCTAGTAATCAATATATAATTAGTATATTTAAGAAACACATAGTGGATATATAATTCGCTATTAACAATACATTATTGTTTGTCACAATTAAAGCAAACACTTTACACAAAAAAATGACTGCTAAAATAAAAGCAACAATACTAATTGCAGGGTCAATCCTTCTAATATCTGGAACGATTGATTTGAGTAATCTTTTTAACTATTCGAATCAATCAATTCCTACTTATATTTAAAAGACAATACCCCTTCAACTAATCCTATAACTGATGAAGGAGCAACCTTAGGCAGAGTATTGTTTTATGACAAGAAATTATCCTCAAATAATACTATTTCATGTTCTTCTTGTCACAAACAAGAGTTTGCTTTTTCAGATTCAGCGCAATTCAGTCAAGGTATAAATGGACAAACTCTTAGGCATTCTATGCGTTTAATTAACGCGAGATTTGCTGACGAAACAAAATTCTTTTGGGATGAAAGAGCATCCAGCTTAGAAGATCAGACTACTGAACCAATTAAAGACCACATAGAAATGGGATATAGCGGAACAAGTGGCGATTCAACTTTTCAAGATTTAATAAATAAATTAGCTACAACAACTTATTATCCAAAATTATTTAATAAAGCATTTGGAAATACAATAATCTCAGAACAAAGGATTTCTAAAGCATTAGCTCAATTCATTAGAAGTATTCAGTCTTTTGATAGTAAATATGATACTGGACGAGTTCAAGTTGTTAATCATTCGACTAACTTCCCAAACTATACAGCCAATGAAAATGCTGGCAAAACTTTATTTACAGATAGTTTTACTTATGTTGTTCAAACCGAAACAATTCCTCAATTTGGAGGAAGCATTACAGCAACTGTTGCAAAGAGAACAAGTGGAGGTTTTAACTGTGCAAGTTGCCACCGTCCGCCAGAATTTGATATTGACCCTCAATCTCTCAATAATGGTTTTGATAGGCCATTAAATGGAAATCTAATAACACAAAGAGAATTCACTAATACACGTTCTGCAACCCTTAGGGATTTAATGAATCCAAATGGAACTATTAATGGCCCAATGTTTCACGGAGGAACTACAAGTAATCTTGGAGGAGGGATTGTGGCAAATTATAATTTTAAAGAACTCGATTCAACTAACACTAATTTAGACCCTCGCCTGGCTCCCGGAGGTTATCCACTATATCTTAATATTACAAATCAAGAAAAAAACCAGTTAGTTGATTTTTTAGAAACATTGACAGGCAATGATGTTTACAGCAACCCTAAATGGTCTGACCCTTTCGATCAATTTGGAAATATTACTGTTAATGATAATTCTCTTTCAATTTTCAACCCTCAATCAAATCCTAACCAAATTAAATTATTTCCTAATCCTGTTTTGAATGAATTTACACTAAGTGGCAATTTAGAATTATATACTTTCAAACTATTCAATTCAGTGGGACAAATTTCTAAAACATTCAAACCTATTGGCATAAGTTATAGTATTGATATTTCAACTTTTCCATCAGGAATATACTTCGTTAAAGTAATAGATATTAAAAATGCACAAGTAGAAATACATAAATTAATAAAGCAATAACTTCCGGCCTGTTAGATTTGTAATTCTAAGAGAGTGTAAAAAAATAATGAAAAGCGCAGGATTTCAAATCCTGCTCAGCTAAACGAAGAATTAATTGCTCCGCTCTGTAGGATTTGCAATCCTGCGGAAAGCTAAGTAAACATAAAATTAATGAAATGCCCCTGCAACCCATCCAATCTATACGAAAACTGCTGTAAAAAAGCACATCAAGATATAAACTCTGTAACTTCTCCAGAAATCCTAATGCGTTCTAGGTATAGTGCATTTGTGTTGGCTAACATTGACTATCTTCAAGAAAGTCATCACAGCTCTACCAGACCATCCAAACTTGAAAAACGAGAAATATTTTCTTGGACAAAATCAGTGGAATGGATAAAACTAGCTATTTTACAAACAACAGAAAATACGGTAGAATTTAAAGCTTATTTTCAAGAGAACGGAATTTTAAATTACATCCATGAAAACTCCTTATTTGAGAAAGAAAATGGTCATTGGGTTTATAAAAGTGCTTTGTAAAAGGCAATTCGATTTGCACCAAGAACCGACAACCCAAGAATAAAATATTACAACTGCATGAGATTTTCTAGCTCATGCAATTGTAAACACATTTTTTCTACTACTCGATAACAATCTTTTTTATTGTCGTTTTATTATTGTGTGTCAACACAAGTACCTATAAACCACTAGACCATGATGCTGTATTTATCTTTAATGAACTGTTGCTAGTCGCCCTGATGATGGCACAAATGAATCATACATTAATGCTATTGACGGAATTGGTGTTGAAGAAATTCACTATTCCGGAAGCCAACAAATTCAAACTTAAAGAATCGATAACCTAACCTTATTAAAAACAGTTAAACCAATTCTGGTATCTGATTTTGTCTCTAATAATTCTGACACTACTGATGCTCAAAACAAATCAATATCAAAAGGGTTTATTCCTTTTGTAAGAAATGCTACTAATTACGATTATCAAGAAATCCCTTCATTAATATTAAATGAGAATACTAATAATATTACAAGCCTAAGTCAGGCTCAAAATTACTTGTACTTTATTGGAGGACAATCTAAATACACAACTAAGCAATCATTTTTATCCGCTCTTGCAGCAACCAATTATGATGTTATTCTTATCGATATGTTCTATGGAGAGAATGCTCTTTCTAAGAGTGAAATAAGCCAATTAAAAACAAAACAAAACGGAGGTTCAAGATTGATTATTTCCTACATTAATGTTGGTGCAGCAGAAAAGTACCGTTACTACTGGAAAGACAAATGGAAACTTCACAGACCTCTTTGGCTCAAAAAAGAGTATGATGGATACGAAGATGAGATTTGGGTGAAATTTTGGAAAAAGGATTGGAAGAATATCATTTATGGAAATGATGATTCCTACATAAAAAAGATAATAGACTCAGGTTTTGATGGAGCCTACTTATATAATGTAGAAGCTTATTATTTTCTATATTTTGATTAGAACTTCATCCTAGCATTAGCAGTTACCTCCTGTCCTACAAAGTCTTGTTTTAAATACTGAAAATAGCCAGTCATTGCAATCATTCCTGCATTATCAGTACAGTATTGAAATTCAGGAATAAAAGTATCCCATCTCTTTTTTTTGCCAAGTTTAGTTAACTCATTTCTTAAATGACTATTAGCAGAAACTCCACCTGCAATAGCAACTTGATTAATATTTAAATCATCAGCCAGTTTTTTAAGTTTAGAGAACAAAGTTCTGATAATAGTATCCTGAATAGAAGCACAAATATCAGCTTTGTTTTTTTCCACAAAATTAGGATCATCTCTTTCACACATTCTTATAAAATTGATGAACTGAGTTTTTAATCCACTAAAACTGTAATCGTAATTTTGTGTTCTTGGATGAGTAAACGGGAACCTAGTCGAATCACCTTCCTTGGCATATTTATCAATTAAAGGTCCTCCAGGATAAGGGAAACCAAGTACTTTTGCCATTTTATCAAAAGCTTCACCAGCAGCATCATCCAGAGTTTCGCCCATTATTTCCATCTCAAGATAATCTGTCACCTTCACTAATTGAGTGTGCCCTCCCGAAACCGTTAAACAGATAAAAGGAAAAGTCGGCATCTTTTTTTCCTCATTCGGTTTCTGGATAAAGTGAGCTAAAATATGTCCTTTCATGTGATTTACTTGTACCAAAGGAATATCCAAACTAAGAGCAAAAGATTTAGCAAAAGAAACACCAACCAATAAAGCCCCCATTAAACCAGGACCTGCTGTAAAAGCAATTCCAGTTAATTCTTCTTTAGTTACGCCTGCTTCTTTAAGCGCTTGCTCTGCTACAGGGATAATATTTTGTTGGTGAGCACGGGAGGCTAACTCAGGAACTACACCACCATATTGCTCATGAATATCTTGGCGAGCAATTAAATTAGAAAGGATTCTTCCGTCTTTAATTACTGATGCTGATGTATCATCACATGAGGATTCTATCCCTAAAATTATTCCTTTTCTAAGCTCCATAAAGTATAGTATTAACTATTGTATATCAGTAAGTATCTTCAATACCTACTTCAATACCCGCAAAATTAATTAATTTAGCTCTATTATACCTAGAAAGGCTTAATTTTTGACCTACTAATAAAAACGATACACAATTAAAAAAGCAAGAAACATACTATTACAATCATTACTACTATTATTCGAAATAGTATTGGTACTTGTTATTGTGAGTTGTATTGCTGTTCGTTTTGACAAAGTACAAACTACTTTAGCCCAATTTGCAACCGAACAACTATCCAAAGATTTAAACACAATTATACATATCGGAAAAGTAGCTATAACTCCTCTTAAGTCAATAGAGCTTGTTGATATTTATGCATTAGACTTGGAGAAAGACACGATAATAAAAGCCCAAAACATATCTATTTTGATGTCGAACATCAATTTAAAAGGCAATAAAATAAAAGTAAAAAAAGTATCCCTTAATGAAGCTGACATACAACTCATAAAAAGAGAAGGGAAGTATGGATTTAGTTTTCAGTTTATTATAGATCATTTTCAATCAGAAACTAAAAAAGAAAAGAACAACAAACCGTTCTTGATTACTGCCAATAAAATTGAATTAAAAAATAGCCGCTTTAGATTTAAAGATTATCGAGCAAAGGTAGAATATTCGGGTATGGATTTTACTGATTTAGATGCACAAGGAATTAATCTTACTTTTTCTGAATTCAAAAATCTGGGAAGTAACATTAAAGTAAATATTGATCATCTTTCAACTATTGAAAAAAGTAAATTCAATTTAAAAAACTTTACTGGAAATGTAAAACTGGATTCAAATTTTGTTCAAATTGACAAACTAAAAATCACAACAGATAAATCTGAGATTGTTACCGATTATTTTAGGTTTGATTTTGATGATCCATCCTATTGGGAAGACGACTATGTGAACAAAGTTAAAATGACCTCTTACTTCAGGAAAACCTCTTTGAATTTAAGTGACCTGGCTTATTTCACTTCTTTTTTCGAGGGTATTGACAGAGAAGTATTACTATCTGGAAAATTTGAAGGAACTGTAGCTGATTTTCAAACGACAGACTTATTTCTAAAAATTGATAAAAACACTGAGTTTAAAGGAGATTTAGCAATGAAAGGATTACCTAAAACAAGTAACACTTACTTTACATCCAAGAATTTTGTTCTTAAGACTAATGAAACAGAACTAAAGAGAATTGACATTCCTCCATTTACTCAAAATCAAACAATAAGCCTACCTAAAGAGTTTGATGGACTTGGAGACATTGATATTTCTGGAAATGTAACAGGGAAATTTGATGACTTACTTGGTAACATATTGGTTACAACTGATCAAGGAGAAGTTCATGCAGATGTAAGATATTGGAATACAAATAACACAAGTTATTTGGATGGTATATTAATTGCAAATGAACTGAATGTAGGTCATTTTGCAAATGAAAAAGACTTAGGTAATTTATCAGCTGACTTAGACACGAAGTTCGCATGGAATTCTAAAAACGGAATCGACTTGAAAGCCAAAGGTGATATTTCGCAAATATCATACAATGACTACGATTACAAGGATATAAAAATTGATGGACAGTTTACAGATAAATCATTTAATGGTTCTGCATCTATCAAAGATAAAAATGGAGAAATAGATTTCTTAGGAGAAGTAAATCTGGAAAATGAAATGCCAGAGTATGAGTTTAAAACATCCGTAAAGAACCTTAATTTAACTAAACTTAAATTAATTAATGACACAAACACCCATGTTATTACTGCCAATGTAGAAATAGCTGGAAAAGGGAGTAACATAGATAATTCATTGGGTGAAATAAATATATCTGACATTATATACAAGCAAAATGATTTAGTATACTCCAAAAAGCAAATTAATATCACATCAAGTATTAAAGATAGTTTGAGGAATATTCAATTAGAATCGGATATTGCAGATGCAACACTTACAGGTAAATTCAATACTTCTGATCTGCCTCAAACTTTTGATATTGTTGAGCAACAGATATTCCCTGCCTTATTCTCTTCCTTAGATACATTCGCTATCACTGACGAAGAATTTGAGTTCAACATCTTAATTAAAGACTATGACCCTATTTACGAGTTGTTTACACCAATATTTTACATCTCTCCAAATTCAACTGCTAATGGGCAGTTATCCTCTATTAAGGAAACTTTTGATTTTCAGTTAACTGCTGACTCAATCCAGTATGAGGCCAATAGCTTTATAATGGTAGATGCTAATTTGGATAAACCTTCCGAAATATTGGATCTTAAAGTAACAATGGACAAGGCTAAGGTTGGAAACGATCTTCACTTAGATAATGTGATATTAACTTCCCTGATAAAAGAGGATCATATTATGCCTACTATAAAATGGCGTTCTAATAATGGTTCTAGTTATGGGAAAATTCAAGGAGATGGATATTGGTACTCCGAAGATTATTTCGACCTCTTAGTACTTCCATCCTATTTTTACTTTAATGAAAGGACTTGGCAAATAAAAGAAGATGCAACACTTATTGTGGATTCTACTTCATTAAACTTTAATGGAATAGAAATTTACAACAACTTAGGTGAGGCATTTTCTGTAGTAGGAACAATTTCTAATAATCCTGAAGATCAACTAAAAGTATACTTAGATAATTTTGACATGTCTAATTTGAACCCAATAATTGGAAACAAAAACACGCAATATTATGGAAATGTAAATGGTAGTGCTTGCGTTCAAAATGTATACTCTCAAATCGAAATTATCTCTGACTTATATATTGACAAGCTAACAGTAAACGAAGAGTTAGTGGGTGATGTAGCATTAAATACTGATTGGATAAATGATGAAAAGGCAATGCATATCAAAGGTGAATTGCTAAAAAACAAAAAGAACACTTTTGACTTCATTGGCTATTATTACCCTTTTAAAGAAAAAAACTCACTTGACTTTAATTGCGTTCTAGAAAACACCAATTTAGCATTTCTTAATCCTTATGTAATTGACCAAGGGATAACAGGAATAAATGGAAAAGCTAAGGGTAAAATAAAATTAACTGGCGAACCAAACGAACCTCTTTTAAAAGGAGAAATTTCATTAATAAGAACAGGTTTTAATGTGGAATACCTCAACACACATTATGATTTCTCGGGATTATTAATAGTCGAAAATAATGCAATATATACTGATGCAAACAACTTGTTCGAGATAAGAGACCAAGAAGACAATTACGCATTTTTTAACGGATCAGTAAACCATGAAAACTATTCTAACTTTAACTTTGATGTATCAATTGAAATTCCTAAAAACACCTATATAGTTGGCGATAAAAGAGTTCCTTTTGGTCCTAAATCATCACCAAACTTCCCTAATAGGTTCATAGCCTTAAACACAACTATTGATCAAAATAAAGATTTTTATGGATTGCTTTACGCAACTGGAGACATTAACATAGAAGGGATTCAGGATGAAATTGACATTACTGTAGATGCCAAAACAGAGAAAGGATCGAGCTTTACTTTACCTCTTTATGGAACTTCTGAAGTAGAACTTGATGACTACGTGATTTTCATAAATTCCGATTCTATTTTTGAGGAAATAGAAACCGTAAATTTAGAAGGAATAGATTTAGATATTAACCTAGAAGTAACTACCGACACCAAAATACAACTAGTATTTGATGAAGTGTATGGAGATATTATTACCGCAAGAGGTTTTGGAGATATCGCCATGACAGTTGATAAGCAAAATGAACTTAATTTAGCAGGAAAATATACGATTGATGAGGGAGATTACTTATTCACTCTTGGTTTAGAGCGTTTTGAAAACCTTGTAAACAAACGATTTGTAATTGCAAATGGTAGTACAATAAACTGGTATGGCGACCCTTACAATGCAGATATTGATATTGATGCTATTTACAATTTAAAAGCTTCTTTGGCTGAAATTATGCCGAAAGATGAAATTGGAGAAAACAACTATAACCAAAGAAAAGATGTAGAGTGTATAATGAAACTAAAGAACAGCTTAATGTCACCAGATATTAGTTTTGGAATCGAACTACCACGAGCTACAGAAACAGAAAGATCTGTTGTTGCTAATTTAATTCAAACTCAGCATGAGCTTTACAAACAAGTTTTCTCTTTACTATTACTAAATAGATTTTCGCCAACTGCTAACAATAGTGGTATTGATGAAGGGGGGAGAAATGGAACGGAAGCTTTGAGTACAACAGCAAGTGAAATACTTTCTAATCAACTTTCCAATTGGTTATCCAAGCTAAGTGATGGAGTTAATGTAGGGCTTAATTATCGCCCTGGTGACAACATAACAAGTGATGAAATAGCATTAGCACTATCTACAGAGTTATTTAATGACAAGCTTGTTATTAGTTCCAATTTTGGTGTTGCACAAGGTAATGAGGACAATCAAAATCAGGACGCACTAATTGGTGATGTAAATGTAGAGTATAAGTTAAATGAAGATGGTTCGTTCCGTGTTCGAGTATTCTCTCGAACTAACGAGTATGACATTACCAATGCTAATCAATCGCAAACGACAAGTGGTGTTGGCGTTTATTACAAAAAGGAATTTAACACTTGGAAAGAGTTTATCACCCCCAAGAAAAAGCTAAGAGAACAACAACAATAGAATCGCTTTATTGAAAAAGACTATTTTCTTACAGATTCGTACATCACTATTCCTGCAGCAACAGCAACATTCATAGACTTAATAGCTCCTGTCATTGGAATTTTTCCAATGTATTGAACTCTATTAATTAAATCGTTTGATATTCCTGTCTCTTCATTTCCCATTACAATTCCAACAGGTCCAGAGTAATCAAAATCATAAATAGAATCATCCGTTTTTTCGGTACAAGCAACAAGCTTTATTCCTGAATTAACCAAAAAGTCTAGTGCCGATTTTAAACTAGTTACTCTACAAACAGGTAAAGTCATAAGTGCACCAGCAGAAGTTTTTATAGCATCAGAAGTTACAGTTGCCCCTCCTTTTGCAGGAATAATTACTCCGTTATACCCCAAACATTCAGCAGTACGAGCAATAGCTCCAAAGTTTCTTACATCAGTAATTCCATCTAAAATAATAAACTTAGGCTCCTCCCCTTTTTCGAATAAAACAGGAACAAGAGTTTCTAAATCATGGTAAGTTACTGGCGAAGCAAAACAAATTACCCCTTGGTGATTTTTTCTGGTAATACTATCTAATTTCTGTACAGGAACTAGCTGAATATTTACCATAGAACCTTTAAGCATAGCTCTTAATTCATGAAATAAATTACCTTGTAATCCTTTCTGAATCATTATTTTATTAATCTCTTTCCCACTTTTTATAGCTTCCATCACTGGATGCATTCCAAAAATAATGTCGCTATTTTCTTTTCTATCTCTCACTGTAAATTTGTTGTTAGTTAAATGTATAAATTCTCCCTCTTCTCCAGCTTTCACAAGCTCTGTACCAATACTCCCTGTAAGTTCTATAACGTGTTAGTTGATAATCGTTTTCAAATGTTTCTTCGTTTTCTTTGGTGAAATTAAATGTAAGAGACATCATCATATTGTGAGGAGTTCCGTAAATCCATGTTTCACCATTTCTAGTTTTGTATATCGTCTTAGGTAACCCCATAACAATCGATAACATTCCTCTATCTGTTTTCCAGCCTTCTTTATAAGTCGTGAAGTATCTGTTCGCTAGTTCTACCCTTCTATAATATTCGGCTATCACCACTTTAGCTCTCTCCTTATTCCCAGCTATTTTAAGCCAAAAAGTTTCTACCGCTTTTCTCTTATCTGCTGAACTTACTAGCTCATTATATTCTGTAGAAGTGCAAATATACTTAAGTGGCTCAATCATTCCTAGATGATTCCTAAAAGCATCAAAATTGGTGTCTAATCTTTCGAAAATAAGGTGATATGAAATTGAATCCAGTGCTTTCATAAAATAACTCCCTTGTTTAGGAAGTGAGAATTCTCCTGCTGTATCAGTTAAAGAAACCAAAAAGCTAGAATCTCTGTAAGCAGGAACCTCTACTAATTTATTACTTGAGAACGGTGGTTTAGAAGCTGGATAATTTGTATTAAAATACTCCATCACAAAAGTTTCGTTCTTGTTATAATGAGATTCTACAATCAAGTCATTTGTAACAGTAACCATATTATCAAAACAGATACTTCCTGATTCTTTTTCTTTGATTAGAAAAAACTGTGGAGAAAGTACATTCTTTTTATCAATAGTGATAATAGATTTATCTCTCACCTTTTTATTTACATCTCTGGTTATCAATTGCAAAACACCAGTTTCACCCAGTTTTATTTTAATAGGAACTCTTGCTAGTATTTGCCTATCTCCCTCTTCATCTTTGTAATCGTAAAGAATTTTGGTAGCGCTATCTTTTAAATTATTTGCTTTAAAATCACTGTACAGCTCATAATGAAATTGCACTTTTGCCTCAAATGGCTTAGTACTATTCTCTCTCACATAAAGTAACTCTTTGGTCTGTATTTCAAAATAAACATAGGATACCGAATCATTTTGATGATATACTACATACTTAGGATTAAGCGATTTTATCTTGCTGTCGTATGTATAGCTTTCCTCATTGGTGGATAGCTTATTTGTGGAACAACCAAACACAACCAAGCTCAAAATAAGCCCAGCAAAAACTTTATAAGAAAAGAAGTTAGTCTGTTTCATAGCACTCAAGATACTCATTTTACTCCTCAATGTATTTCTCAGGAATTTGTTTTTTAGTTTCCAAACCTAACTTCTTCATGTTTTCGGTTCTCTTAATCAGGTTTCCTGTACCCGATTTCAACTTATTTAAAGCACCTTTATACGCAGTATCTGCTTGCGAAAGTCCTTTCTCAATCTTATCCATGTCCTCCAGAAATCCAACAAACTTTTCGTACAAAGCAGTTGCTTGTCTGGCAATTTCTTGGGTGTTTCGGTTTTGCTTTTCTTGTTTCCAAATAGAAGCAATTGTTCTTATCGTAGCCAATAACGTAGTTGGGCTTACAATTACAATATTACGTGCCCAAGCGTATTGATAAATGTCTTTATCCTGCTGCATGGCAACACTAAATGCTGGTTCTATTGGCATAAATAACAAAACAAAGTCTGGAGAATTTATAGTAGCTCCAGTCTGATAATTTTTTTCACTCAGTAGTTTTATATGACTCCTAACTGAAAGGATGTGAGCTTTAAGTGAACTCTCTTTCTCTACTGGGTTTTCGTTATTCACAAATTGCTCATAAGCAACTAGCGATACTTTAGAATCTATTACAATGTGTTTTTCGTCAGGCAATTGAATCAAAAAATCTGGTTGAATTCTTTTCCCTTCTTGGTTATTCGTACTAAACTGCTTGCTGTACTCTTCCCCTTCCGTTAATCCCGATTCTTTAAGGATTTTTTCCAGAATTAACTCTCCCCAGTTTCCTTGGGTTTTATTATCGTGGGTTAAAGCTCTAGTCAGGTTTTGAGCATCTTTACTCAATGTTTGATTTAAGCTAGATAACTGAACAACCTGCTCTTTCAATTCTGAGCGTTCTTTCAATCCTTTCTCGTAAGTGTCTTGTACTTTGGTTTCAAAACTCTTTAGCTTTTCGCTTAACGGAGCTAATACAGTATCTATATTTTCTTTGTTTTGAGCAGTAAACTTTACCGATTTCTCTTCTAGAATTTTATTCGCAATATTCTCAAATTCGGTAGTGAATTTCTTTTGCAAATCCTTCATTTCATCTTTTTGGGTAGAAAGCTTTTCTTCTAAATTTCCAAAATTGGTATTAGATACCGAAAGATCTTCTGTAAGATTTTTGTTCTCTGCTTTTAAAGTGAAAATCTCTTCTTTTTGTTGAGCAAATACTTTTTCAGCATTCTCTAACCTCACCTCAATCATTCCCTTTTCTTTATCTAAAGAAACTGAGGATTGAGTCAACAACTCATTCTGAGATTCCAAAGCAGATAACTTTGCTTTTACCTCCAGAGGTAATTCTTTTTTTCGCAGCATCATTATTAAGAACAATACAATTGCTCCTATAACTACTCCAATAATTAAGGCTGTGTAATCCATTCGTCCTATTTCTTAATACCAGTTTTCTGCTGTAAAATCGTCTTGTTTTCCTTTATCCTTTCCAGTTAAATCTTTCCAAAAAGGTTTCATTTTCCCTCTAAGCACGATAAAAACAAACGAACCTAACAACAAATAAGGAACCATCAAAATATATTCTATTCCTGCATTAAGACCACCACCAACATCTGGATTACTCTCAGCTGTAGCCTTACACATTGCACATTGTGCACTTCCCGAAAATTGCGCCAAAACCAAAATGGCAGCAATCACTAATTTTTTGAAATTCTTCATGATTCTTTAAATAAGGAATTATGACACAAAGATACGAAAGGAAATGTTTTGAATCCTCTTTATTAATACTAAAACTTATGTTTACTTCTTAATCCAAGGGACTTTTTATTGTCATTAAACTATCATTAGCAATATGAGTATAAATAAGAGTTGTTTTAATATTATGATGCCCCAATAACTTTTGAATATGAGCTATTCCAACTCCATTTTCTAGCAAATGAGTAGCAAAGCTATGTCTTAACGTATGCAGAGTTGCAGGCTTAGTTATTTTAGCCCTTTTCATACTTTGTTTTAATACATTTCTCGAACTACTAGCCGAATACTTACCTCCATTTTGTCCTTCAAATAAATAATCTTTTGGTTTATACTCAACAAAATATTTTCTTAATACTTTAAGCACATTATGCGAGAGTATAGTCAGTCTATCTTTTTTACCTTTCCCTTGGTTAACTCTCACAGTCATTCTTTCCGAGTCTATATCAGACAAACGTAACTCTAAAAGCTCGCCTATTCTTAAACCACTACCATATAATAAACTTAGCAAAGCTTTATGTTTTAAATTAGAAGTGTGAGTCAATATTGCTTTTACCTCATTTGCAGACAAAACCGGAGGCAATTTATTTTCTCTTTGCGAAACATTAATCTGATCAAGGTTAAGTGATTTGCCATACATTTCTTTATAAAACAAATTAATACTACCAACAATTTGTCTTTGAGTAGATGCAGCTATGTATTTTGTGTTTACCAAGTGAAAAACATAATTAAACCAATCTTTTTCATTTATAGAAACAAAACTCTTGTTCTCAAAAAAAACCTGAGCCAATTTCAAATTAGATAAATAGGAATTTATAGTCTGTTTACTGTATCTTTTTAATTGCAATATCTCTTTAAAAGATTCTAATTCATTTTTCATACACTTGCGATTTACATCCAGTTAGGTACCCTAATCAACAATAAGCTAATTTACAAAAA
>Ga0307998_1000645_pt1 | contig 19634 bp, 20 predicted proteins | sample Davwhametageno37_FD_203147 | JGI IMG/M metagenome (GOLD analysis project Ga0307998, IMG submission 203147) | Marine microbial communities from Davis Island wharf, Antarctic Ocean - #37 | ecosystem: Environmental > Aquatic > Marine > Unclassified | place: Antarctic Ocean: Davis Island wharf... | reverse complement strand
TGTAGCCCGTAGGGGAGTCGAACCCCTCTTTCTAGGATGAAAACCTAACGTCCTAACCGATAGACGAACGGGCCATTTTTTATGGTTGCAAATTTAAAACGAAATAATATACCCTGCAACCCTTTTCAATTAATTTTTTACTGATTTTTTTTAAATATTTTTCTTGATATAAAAGCAGTTTCTTAAGTATACTGATTAGTAGGCTTTAGCAAACAATACCCTTTGAGCAGAAGGTTTCCCAGAAAAAACACATGCTCCTTCTTTGGATACCGAAGTATACGGAATACATCGAATTGTTGCCTTTGTAGTCTTCTTTATCGACTCTTCAGATTCGGATGTTCCGTCCCAATGCGCAGAAATAAAACCACCCTTGGTATTAAGAATTTCCCTGAAATTTTCAAAATCATCTACCTCGGTGATGTGATTATCTCTGTAGTTTGCCGCTTTTGTGAAAAGTGTTTCTTGAATCTCCTTGAGCAAATTCGGAATTACTTCTCCAAGTTCAGCGATGAGAATATACGACTTTGTAAGAGTATCTCTTCTTGCTAACTCTATTTGATTTTTCTCTAAATCTCTTGGACCTATTGCAATTCTCAATGGAACTCCCTTAAGCTCATAATCGTTGAATTTAAATCCAGGCTTCACATTATCACGATCATCAAACTTAACACTGACGCCAAGGTCGAGTAATTGTTGCTTGATGGTTAAAGCTACTTCAGAAATAGCAGCCAATTGTTCTTTTCCTTTGTAAATAGGAACAATAACAACTTGTATAGGGGCTAAATTTGGAGGTAAAACCAATCCATTATCATCAGAGTGTGTCATGATGAGTGCGCCCATTAGACGGGTCGATACGCCCCAAGAGGATGCCCAAACATGCTCCAACTCCCCTTCTTTGGTTGAAAACTTAACATCAAATGCTTTTGCGAAATTTTGACCTAGGAAATGAGAGGTTCCAGCTTGCAAGGCTTTCCCGTCTTGCATCAAAGCTTCTATACAATAGGTCTCCTCTGCCCCTGCAAAACGTTCACTTTCTGACTTCACTCCCTTAATGACTGGAATGGCCATAAAGTTTTCTGCAAAATTGGCATAAATATCGTTTATCAAAATAGTCTCGTCCAAGGCTTCTTGTCTAGTTGCATGCGCGGTATGCCCTTCTTGCCATAAAAACTCTGCAGTTCTTAAGAATAAACGTGTACGCATTTCCCAACGCACTACGTTCGCCCATTGATTAATGAGGATGGGTAAATCTCTGTAAGACTGAATCCAATTTTTATATGTACTCCAGATAATAGCTTCGCTGGTAGGTCGAACCACGAGCTCTTCCTCTAGTTTGGCGTCTGGATCTACCATTAACTTTCCAGGTTCATCTGGATTGTTCTTAAGACGGTAATGGGTAACTACTGCACATTCTTTTGCAAACCCTTCGGCATTCTTTTCCTCGGCTTCAAAAAGGCTTTTAGGAACCAATAATGGGAAGTAGGCATTTTGATGTCCAGTCTCTTTAAATTTCTTATCCAGCTCAGCTTGCATTTTTTCCCAAATGGCATAACCATAAGGTTTGATTACCATACATCCACGTACTGCAGAGTTTTCTGCTAAGTTAGCTTTAGTAACCAGTTCGTTATACCATTTGGAATAATCTTCCGATCGTGTTGTAAGTTTCTTTGACATTATTTTGAAATAGAATTAAACTGTATGCTCTTTAAAATATTGAAATGTAAAACTAATTGTTTTCATTTTGTTTTACCTACAAAAAAAAGAATGTTATCCGATTTTATCAACGTGAATGAATCTTAAGAAAAAGAAAAGCGAAATGATTTAGGTATACAGTAATTTTTGATGAGTCCACACCATTCTATTCTTTATTACTGGATTTCAAAAACTGTTTACTTTTTTAACAACCAACTACTCGACTGGATTTTATCGCCTAGTCCATCGAACAAGGATATTCCCAATTGATCACAAATTGGTCTTTCGGGAATACTGTTGTTGTTTTGATCACCACCGTTAGCATAACTTAGGTCATATTCTCCTCCAAAGTCTAGAGCAATTTTTTCAATGGTTTTGCAGACTGTTATATCTTCACTTTTTAATAATACATCAGTTGGTAACATAGACACAAAATAAGGCCAATCTAATCCGTTGGTAAAAACAAGATCATCAAAAAAATATTCTTACTATGCAATCTGACTTTTAGAACTTTTGAAATCCATCAGTTCCAATATTAAAATCAGGTTGACTCCCTTTTTTGTTTACGGCATTAAATAAAGGTTTTTGAAGAAAAGAATATAACTATAGAAACAAATATTCCCTAACTCAAATCTTTTTTGTTTTAAATTGTGAACTAGGACAGTCAAAGTACTTCTAACACAGTCATTAATTTATGATTGAGATATAGTTTTTCTTTACCCACTTTTTTAGAAACTAAAAAACCAGATTTTTCTAATTCCATTAAATAATTACCTACGGTTTTTGGTGAACCTAATTTAGTATCAATTAAAAACTGTCGTTTAGTATAAGGTAATCTAAATAGTATTTCAACTAATTCTTTAGTATGCACTTTAGGTAATGTTTCCTTAATATCTGTTGCCATTTGCTCCATTAATAGAATAACGTTTTTTAAGCGTTCTAATCCCTTCTTAGCAGTATATTCGAACATTTAAAGCATATAAAGTCCACCCTTACCAATCATTATTTTCAGTTAACTTTCGCAGTTTTGTATAATAATCAACCTTATTTTTAATGATATATTCACTTAAATAAATAGCAGGTGTATCCAATAGTTTTTCGAGTTTTAGATACAATAATAACAATATTCGTCCTGTTCTACCATTACCATCACTAAAAGGGTGTATCGCTTCAAATTGATAGTGCATTAAAGCCATTTTTATCAAAGGGTCAATAGCGTCTTCACCATTTATAAATATTTCAAGATTAGTCATTTTTTCTCTTATAACTGCTTCGGCTGTTGGAGGTGTGTAATTAGTTTCTTCTTTTACATTTTTTAAAGCAATCACCGGTATTGTTATAATACCTGCATTATTATTTTTTTAATGCTTTGTACAATTTCAACACATAAGTTTGTACTTATAAAAGGTCGAGTTTCTATTTATTATAACCATTCCAAAGTACTTTTTTGTAGCTTATAAATTCCTTTGTTGCTGGATTATCAAATTTTTTGTCAGCTACCAAAGATCTATATAAATCATCATTTGTTGTGATGATATTCTCTATTTCTGAACTTGCTTTAGCCTCTTGTAAATGAATGGTATCTCAAAACAACGTTGGATTTGGCAAAATGCTAAGCATACCATTAAGTTTTGCTAACGCTATGCTGGCATCAATAGTCTTGTGTAACACTTTAGTAGTTTCTGAATTTGTTTTAGGGGGTAATATTGGTAGACTATTACAAGGTATTTTTTATTAAACTTTGTCATTTTAAACAAGGGTAAATATTACTCACGTAATCTTAACGAGATTAAAATACTTAAAATTCACCTTTATCTTACTGATAGATGTAATTATTACTTTTGTTAAATAGACAATACAAAAAGAAAGTAAATATGGGCAGCCTTCTTCAGGCAATGCTAAATATTAAAGAAATACAACTTAACTATTACGATGAAGTCTGTAAAGAAGATCAAAATATCTTTAGAATAAGGAAGAGGATATAAAAAGATAATCTGGAAGGTTTGACAAAGGAGATAGAACTTGGGATGTATCCAAAATATAAATTAATCATATCACACACCATGAGAAGGTCTTTTGCAATAAATTATTTCGGAAAGATAGATACCACTATTCTAATGGAAATTACAGGTCGTTCTAGATAGAGTACCTTTTTAAGTTATATTGGAGAGAATCCTAATAAGGACGCTATTGCAGATGTATTTATGGAACCATTAAGGATATTGGAAATTAGGGAGGATAGGGCAAAAATTGAAATTTAACTAAAAAGTTTATTTTTTTAGCAACCAACTACTAGACTGTATTTTATCTCCTAGACCATCTACTAATTTAATTCCCATTTGATCACAAATAGGTCTTTCTGGAATGGTGTTGTTATTTTGGTCTCCTCCATTGGCAAAACTAAAATCATAGGATGCACCAAAGTCTAATACAATCTTTTCAATGGTTTTACAAACGGTTCTGTCTTGATCTATAGATAACACACAATGATCTACAGATTTTATATTAGACACAATAAAAATACGTTCTTGTTCTTGCTGAAATTCTTTTGACCCTTTTAAAGCTCTTTGATGATCGTTATTTATAATCACAAATAATTCATCAGTCAGGGCTTTAACATTGTTAAAATACTCGATATGTCCTTTGTGTATGGGATTAAAATATCCTGATACAATCATTCCTTTTTTCTTACTCATATTTTTCTTTTTTATCTTCTAAAATCGTCTTGTACTCATATAATACCGTCTTCATCTGATGGTTTATTGGCATCGGTATGTTACCAGATTTCTGCAACTATAGAGAAATCGTCTAACCCAATTAAACGGTGGCGCTCAACTTGTTTTAAAACAATTTGGTCTGCAGTGATAAGACCTAATGGATTCAAAATCATCTAATATCGATTCTTTTTTCCCACTCCCAAGCAGAATGTAAAGCATCAATTAAAGATAGTTTTGATTTCCATCCAAGAATTGTATTTGCTTTAGTTGTATTCGCATATGCTGATGTGATATCACCTTTTCGTCTTTCAACAAATGAATAGTTTAATTTTACACCACTCATTTCCTCAAAAGTATTTATAACCTCTAACACGGAGGAACCTTTTCCAGTTCCAATATTGTAAACCTCATAGTTTTCAATATTTTTTTCTTCAAACAATCTTTTTATTGCTACCACATGTGCCTTTGCTAAATCTACGACATGAATGTAGTCTCTAATACACGTTCCGTCTGAAGTAGGATAATCATTACCAAAAATTGAAAGTTTTTCTCTAAGCCCAATTCCAGTTTGTGTTACAAAGGGAACTAAATTCTGAGGAGTTCCAATCGGTAATTCTCCAATATGTGCAGATTTATGTGCACCAATTGGATTAAAATATCTTAAAGAAATCGAGTTTAAAGAGTTAAATATTTGAGAAGTATCTCTAATTATTTGTTCACCAATTTTTTTTGTATTTGCATATGGAGATTCTGGTTCTTTAATTTGTGCATGCTCTGTAATTGGTAATTCATCTGCTTGTCCATATACAGTACAAGAAGAACTAAATATCAATTTTTGAGTAGGTAGCTTGTTTATTTCTTGTAACAAGTAAACTAAAGAATGTATATTGTTTTCATAATATTTCAAAGGATTGTTTACACTCTCGCCTACTGCTTTAGAAGCTGCAAAATGAATAACACCATCAATATCAGAATGTCTGCTGAAAAAATCAACAACAGACTTTTTTTCTTTTAAATCAATTTTTTCAAATACCGGCTCAACTCCAGTAATCTTATAGATCCCGTCCAATACTTTTAAAGAAGAGTTCGATAAATCATCAATAATAAGAACATCAAAATTGTTATTTTGCAGCTCTACAACTACATGAGAACCTATATATCCAAGACCACCTGTAACTAGTATTTTTTTCATTTCTTTTTTTAATATATATTTTTTGACACTCATAAACACCTATAATTTTTAAAATCTCATGGCTGTTCCATGGAAGTTTAAGGATTTTAAAAAAAATAATTGAAAATTATTTATGACTAGAGTCCATAGTCTTTTCGAAAATAAATTAATGTAACTTACTTAAAATAAGTATTTTAAGTAAAATAACGTATATTTAAATAAGAAATATTGTTAAATTTTAGTCATTACTTTGTTATATGTTAAATGATTACAATCTATATTAATGTTAAATAATTAAAACAACATAAATAAATGTAAGTTAATTTTTACAAAAAAACCATAAACAAAGACTTCAAATAAACTCTCAAAAATAAAACACTCCGTTTTATTTTTAGATTATTTGGAGGATTTTATTTCCAATTCAGCCACAAAAAGAGTTTAAGGGTATGGAACGGTGGGCTTGGCACACAATACCATTCGAACCTATAAATTTATTTTTCGAATCGTAAAAGTCTATTAATTTTAAAAATCTGAAAGACTCTATTTGAACTCCATAGACAAATATACCGCCGAATATTTTACCCGTTTTCTAAAAATTGAGCAGCATAGTGATAATTACTATGGTCAGCTCTTAAAATTATTTAAGATTATTCTGCGAGATGCTGAGAAAAGTGGCCTTGAAGTACACCCCTATTCTAATAATATAGAGTCTTTTAAATGGAAAATTTCCGACCGCATCCTTCATATTTTAAATCCGAAAGAGATTAAAGAATTAAAGGAATTACAGCATGTCCCTGAAGTATGTACAGATAGTTATCGATGGCTGTTAATCGGTTTATGTATAGGTCAGCGGGTATCAGATTTATTGAAATTAACTCCGAATAATCTTAGAAAAGCATCAACTGGGTTGTATATAGATATCTTGCAACAGAAAACAAAGAAGGCGGTGACTGTTGGTGTTGCAGATCCTTTAGCTATTGAAATATTAGAGAATGAGTTTCTAAGAAAAGTATCTCAAGTAATATTTAATAAACAGATTAAAGCACTTTGTAGAACGGCGAGAATTGATGGACTGGTGAGTGGGTTTAAAACAACCCGAAGACAAGAAGGAAAGAAATTGTAAATGCTCCGAAGTATGAGTTTATGACTTCGAATATTATGCGACGTTCTTTTGCTTCGAATTATTATTAGAAAATTGAAACGCCACTGCTTATGAATATTTCTGGGTATTATAAAGAGAGTGCTTTTCTGACCTATATTGGATCCACAAAATAAAGATGCTCTAGCAGATTTATTTATACAGCAGGCGAGGGTTATTTGATAGGATCAGATCTAAATTGAGAAGTCCTCACTCTTATCTATTAATTGTTCCAGTATAAACTTATTTCGTACAGACTTTGTTTTTGGAAAGATATAATTGGAAAGGGTCACAAAGAGTTTTACATATTCTATTTTGGTTAATTTTCTTGGTTTACTAGCAGATCATCCAACACTTTCGCATTGAGTGATTCCCTCTTTTCTTTAATCGATGGTTCCTCTTTTTTTGTAGGACTTCTTTTATGTTTTTCTCCCACTCTCTTTGCTTAATTTAGATCGAATGGCATGTTTAATGAGTTTTATTAAAAACTTCGCTTTGGTAGATCTTTAAACCATTTTTCATAAAGCTTAGTATTAGGAACTAAGATCACCCAAGCAGTCATTAAAATCAATTTAAAATCTAATAAAAAAGAACGACGTTTTTGATACCACATCTCAAGCTCTCCTTTAAATGGTGCAATAACTCTTTTAAAATAAATATGAGGCTCCTCATCATTGATGTTAGAAACAATAGATTCCTCGTCTCTAAATATTATTGAACCAATTCCTGTAAGACCTGGTTTAACATCATATATCTTATCTCTTATAGTATCGGGATATAACAACCAATCTTGCTCTAAAACTGGTCTTGGACCAACTATACTTATATCACCTTTTAGAATATTATATAACTGAGGTAACTCATTAATCTTAGAAGACCTCAAATATTTACCTATGCTCGTAACTCTAAAATCTCCCGTTAATGTTATAGATCCAGTTCCTAAGTTTAAAGAATCTTTCAACATTGTAGCAAATTTAAAAATCTTGAATTTATGGTTTTTAAATCCAATTCTATCTTGCAAATAAAAGATTTCACCTTCTGCAGTACATCTTAAAACTATAGATATAGGAAGAAGAAAAGGTAGCAATAAAAGAATAACGATGAAGGAAACTATAAAGTCTAATGAACGCTTAATTAATTTATACATAGTTTACATTTTTTGGTCTAAATTTTTACCAGTCTCTATGTGCTTAAAATCAGGTACATATTTTTTGATAACATTTACAATGTCCAACTTTGTGGAGTTGGGTTTATTAAAAACATCAAGAAAATCTTTTTCAACTTGTTTAAAAGATAATTCTACTTTTAAAGATTTTATAAAACCTAATGTTTTGTATTTATTTGTATCATAATTTTCTTCCTCTACATAAAACTCCTCATGCATTTTTTCGCCAGAAGTATCTGTTTTAAAAAAATAAATCGGATATTTTTTGGGGTATTTAAAGAATTCAAATTCTTTTGCCAACTTTTCTGAATCAACTAAAACTGGCTCTAATCCTTTTTCTTTAAGAAAATCTAATGCAATATCCTTAAAAAAAATTTGATCTTTGTGGAAATCAAATTTTGGGAAATATATATTACCAGTATCTCCTAAAAAAGTTGCTAGTAAACATATTTGACCCGACTGTTCTGGAGTTACAAAAAAACGTTTGATGTCTTCTGGACAAGAAAGGGGTTGTGTTTTTTCTAACCTATAAATAAATCCATCTAATAAACTTCCATTTGAAAAAGCTACATTGGCAAATCGCGCAGTTGAAACTCTAAAGTTATCTTTTCTGGAGAGTATTAACTTTTCCATTAAGCTTTTGGAAGCACCCATAATATTTACGGGATTTGCTGCTTTATCAGTGGATACACTAAAGAAATAATTTGGAGGGTATACTTCACAAAGGTCAAGTAATTTTATAGCTCCAAAAACATTATTTTTAATTAAGGCTTCCACTGAAATTTTATCTTTTTCTGATCTAACATGTTTATGTGCAGAAAAATTTGCTACAATATGCCACTCATTTGAAACAAAAACTTTGTTGAATGTATCACTCAATAAGTTTACTGGATACGTAATATACTCAGGACCATAATCTAAAGAATCTGAGCTTCTAAGATCTCGAGTTAATTCTGTCAATCCATTCTCATTAGTATCAACTATAGTTACTTTAGAAGGTTTGAACTTTAAAATCTGTTTTGTGTAATTAGAACCTATACTGCCAGCTCCACCAATAATTAATACATTTTTATCTTTTATTTGTTTGGAAAGTAGAATATTATTTATATTTATATCAATACTAAAGTCTAAATTATTGTATTTATTTATTTTCATTTATATTTTTTACTACTTCATTAATATCATTTTTCATTAAATCGTAACTTTCTAAAAGCTGATTTTCATTCAATGTTTTAGAGAATTTTTCATGTTTTCTAAATTTAACAACTGATTGTGTTAGTTCAATTTCAAAAAGTTCTTTTGATTCTTCACTGAAATTACCTTTGAATGATCTAGATAAAATTATTCCAGAAGATTTTAATCTTGTGTGTTCATTTATTACACATTCAGGCGTTGGTAGCAAATCTGAACCAATTTTACCAATACCACCAATACCAAATTTTTTATTATTACTTCTTAAGATAGATACCGTTTTATCTAATAAACCATCAATATAAGGCTCAAACATAAAACTTGTATTTCTTTCAATATGAATATCATTAAGGCCAATGTGGACATACTTGAATGGGTATAATTTTAATATATCATTTAGATTATATAAAGCACTAGTCGTTTCAATTAATAAGGTCGGTTCAACTTTTGAAGTATCAAGTAACTCTATAAATATTTTAACCTCCTTAACTGTTTTAAAAAATGGTAACATAACCATATCTATTCCAGAAGTCTTATTTATTTCTTCTATTTCTTTTTTAGAGTGAATGCCGATTGGATTACACCTCAATAAAATTTTTGTATTATTAATTACTCTTCTTATTTTCTGAACATCACTAATTGAATGATCTGACATTACTGTATTACGACCGATCTGTCTGTCTTTTTTACCAACTGTTTCTAAATCAATAAATATCCAATCAATATCAAGTTTATCTACTATTTGTACTTCTGAAATATTATTTGTTATATAAAAAAGATTAATCATTTTTTAAAAATTTAAAATTGTGAAATACATCATTAAATGTTTGTTTCCCTCTAATTAAATCATAACAATTTGTGCTCTTGTTAAATTGAATAATTGCTACATCGGGTAAAATGAAGGGGGGCTTCATTACAACTGAATAGGCACCAACTTCTTTAAATATAATCGTATCACCCTTGGCTACATCTCCACTAAAGTCATCATGAATTATATCTGATTCTATACAAGTATATCCTGTCAGTTTAGCTTTTTTGATATGAATAGCATTCTTAATATTTGAATTATAAACTTCTACAGGACTATTAATTCTGTTCGGAGAAGGGTTCATGTTGTATTTACTCCCTGAAGTGTTTATATAAAATTCGTTATTGATATTTTTAATACTAACAACTTGAACTGCAAAATCTAAAGCCTTAGACGCCAGTGCTGTTCCTGGTTCTATTAATATTTCAGGTGTAAAAGATAAATCCGGTTTTGAATTAAAATAATCAACTAAGTATTTTACTGAATTGTTAGCATATTCATTGAAATCAGGAATATCAAAAGGTAATTGTTTTTGGATATAATTATCCATTCTACTAAACATTCCTCCACCAAGACTTATAAACTTCAATTTAGAAATAACTGTTAAATCTAAATTATCTAAAAAAGAAACAAAGTCTTTAGCACAAGTTTTCCAAATAGACAATTTTCTGGGTGCATAATGATAATGTAAACTTTCAAAAGATAAATATTTATTTGAATTAGATTTAGTAATTATTTCTTGAATTGATTTATCGTTTACAGAAATCCCGAATCTTGACAGATTTTCAGGTAAATTGAAGTTTAGCCTAATACCTATTCGACATTTTATTTTTGATTCGTTAGCAAATTTTTCAATCCATTTAAATTCATCATAAGAATCAAGATTCACTAGTACGCCTTTAGAAAGAAACTCTTGAGTTTCTTTCTTGTGCTTAAAAGGTCCATTAAAAAAAATGTTCTTTGGTAAAAAGCCAACTTTTAGTGCCAATTCAAGCTCCATAACTGAAACTACTTCTGCATAACCTTTTTTATTTTTTACAATATTTAAAAAATTAGGGATATAATTTGTTTTAAAAGAATAGGCAATATTTACATTATCATAATGCCTTTTAAAAGAATTAATTAATAAGTCATATTCAGTCTCAAAAATTTCTGGTTTTGAAATATATACTGCTTCTGAATTGATGTTTTTTAATTCTTCGTGAACAAGTTTTGCATAACTATTATCAATCATTTTTTATTGGTGTTAAATAATGTAAATATTTATTATTTTCCCCTCTTACTATCTTAAAGTATTCATCAATTATTGATTTGGTGTGTTTACCTATTTTACCAGTTCCTATTTTGATTTTATCCATAGAAATAATTTGCACAACTTCTACAGCTGTTCCACAAAAAAATAACTCATCGGAGATATATAGCTCAGTTCTATCGACGTCTCTCACCTCAACTTTCATGTTCAATTCATTTTTTGCTAACTCAATGATTGTTTCCCTTGTTATACTTTCAAGTATAGAAGCAGTTGTAGGTGGAGTTATCAATACATTATCTCTGATCATGAATATACATGCCCCAGGACCCTCCGAGACTTTACCTGCGTCATTTAAAAAAACAGGGAAATCATAACCATTTCTTATTGCTTCTAGTTGCCCTGCTCTACTATTCATGTAATTAGCACCAACCTTAATTTTTGGAGACAAAGAATTGTCATTTATTCTTTCCCAAGAACTCACACAACAGTTTAATCCATTTTCATCCTTGGTAACCATTCTTTTCTTAACAATTGGCGCAATGAACATATTTATTGGAGAAGTTGCGAACCAGCTTCCATTTCCATCTAAAAAAACAGTTTGCCTGATTGCTATATCTTCTTTATAATTATTTTTAATAACTGTATCTATAAGACTTTCAATTAAATATTCAGATGAATATTTATCTTCAAATCTCATCATTTTTATTGAATTTAATAACCTTTTTGTATGATCGGCTAATCTAAAAATATACAATTGTTGATTCTTATCATTCCAGTAGCCTCTTATACCTTCAAAAGCGTTAGCTCCAAACTGACTTGTTGGTGACAAAATATTAATTTTTGCTTCACTTTGAGGTATTATATTCCCATCAAACCATACTAGATTTTCTTTTTTCATTTTGTCGTAAATAGATTTAATATTTTTCATCAAAAATTTTATCAAGTTTTCATAGATTAATTATTGATCTTATTGAGGAATAAGTACAATAAGTGAACCTTATTGAGAGTCCTATAAAAAGTTCAAAGATATTAGTTATTTTATTTGTATGCATTAAGAAGTATGGATAACTATCATATTTTAAGCTTCTTAAACCTCTTCTTGAATAGCTATTTTTATCTACTTGCATGTAAACTAATACATCTTTAGTGTTCTCTATTTTTAAACCATTAATTATAGCATTAATCCAAAGCAAATAATCTTGACCAAGTCTTGCATTTGGATAACCTCCAATATCTAAGATTCTATTCCTGTTAAAAAATACACTTGGGTGGTTAACAGGGTTTCTAAACTTCATAAATCTTCGTATTTTATTAAATTTAGTAGGCACAATCCTTCCTGAAAAAAAATTAGGAAAGGATTCAAAACATAAAATATTTCCTCCAAGTATATCTATATCAGGATTTGAATTAATAATTTTTATTTGTGTTAAAAACCTACCTTTAGCGCAAACATCATCTACATCCATCCTAAAGACCCAATCATTAGTACATAGTTTCATGCCATAATTAAGTGCATATGCCAAACCCATATTTGCATCTAACCTAAAAATCTTAATTGGTAAAACTTCACCCCATTTTTTAATATCAAAGAAAACTGACTCTTGAATTGGCCCATCAATTATTAATATAATCTCATCTAGAATATATTTTTGATCTTTGATACTCTCAAAGCAACGATTTAATTCCTCAGCTGTATTTTTTTTATATATACTAAGAAGTAATGAAGTTTTCAATTGGAAAATAAATTACCTGAATAAACATCAAGTTTTTGTGATAAATTTTTCATTAAATGATGTTTTATATTTTAGTTAATAATATGAAATATTGATGAATTTTATTTAGTGTTCCAAAGGACAAATTTCTTAAATATTGATTTTTTCTTAAAGTATAGTTTTATAAAGATTTTTTTGCTAAAACATGATAACCTGCAGTAAATCCTTCTCGCTGAAAAATACTTTCCCATAAAAAAGAGAACATTGGATTTAAAATTAAAAAAAATGGAGAAAAAATGATTAGTGATATAAAAGCAATTAGCTTACGAATTAGGCTTTTATCATCGACCATTATTTCAAGAAATGATTTAAATGTAGTCAAACCCAAAGAAAAATAAGTTGTATATAACGAACCATTTGGCTCAATATTTATATCAGATAAATTATTCTCGGTGAGAAATTTTTGATACCAATATTTAGTGTATCCGCCATAGAAATGGAATGGCTCTTGGTGTAACCCTGACTGTAGTGGGGCTGTGATCAATAGAGTCCCACCTGGTTTCAGTATACGTGAAATTTCTTTAATTGCGGAAATAGGATCTGGAACATGCTCAATTACCTCAGTACATAAAATTACATCGTATGATTTGTCAGGAACAGGAATATTTAGGATATCACTAACAAAATCTATCTTGCCATAACCCAGCTGGTTTTGAATTTGGACACCTGATAATTGAACAAAATCCTGCGTGAAATACTCACAATGACCAAACAGCTCTCTATGTGGGCAACCACCTGCTCCAACATCAAGAACCTTTGAACCATTAGGTATATTATTTGCCTGCTTCATCATCCATTTATCTCTCCTCTTTCTATTGTACGCGAAGATTTTTTCCAAAGGTTTAAAAACACGAAAGAGAAATACTTTAAAAACAAGAACTTGATTTTTTTTCATAATATATTTAATTTATTTAAAACAATTTAATTAAGTCATTAGCATTTTTCAATGTATCGAAATCTTGCTTTATTTTATTTCTGCCATTTTCACCTATTTTTATTCTATATCCAGGATTATTTATTAATTCAAAAATAGCATTTGCAATGACTTCAGAATCATTTTGATTAATTAAAATACCAGATTGACCATCTACTAATTCCTTAGTTCCGCCACAATCCGTAGCGATTACTGGAATTTTATATGACATTGCCTCCATTAATGAAACAGGAATTCCCTCTGGAATATCTGTACTTATTGAAGAGATAACAACAATATCAACTTCATTATTTTCGTATTTATTTAAAAGAAGATGGTGAGGAAGATTTCCTGGAAAATAGCAATGATTAGTCAAACTTAATTCTTTTACATTTTCCAGTAGCTTATTTAGTAATGGTCCACTGCCATAAAAAAACCATTTAAAATTAGTAATTCCCAAATCAATTAATTTCTTTGCTGCTTCAAGGGCATAAACATGACCCTTTCGAGTTGTTAATTCTGCAGGTGTTGCAATTATAAACGGATCATTAATAATAAATTTTTCTTTTTTAAATCCTTTTATATCTACTCCTAAGTGAACCATAGCTATTTTATTTGATAAAGAAGGCCCAATAAAATTGGCTAAATCATTTGCAGTCCTTTGTGATATTGTTCTGCACATTGATGCAGAACGAGATTGAAATAGAAAAGATCTTTTAAAATTGGAGTTGAAGATTTCAGATGTATGGATTGTATAGCTCCAAGGCACTTTTAAAGTTGAAGAAAGTATAAATGCCATAACAGCAGTTGAAGTAGTTGAAAATGAATGAATATGATCAATTGCATTGTGTTTAAGGATTTTTGCTAAAAAAAGAGATTTTGGCAAAATAATTAATCCTTTAACAAAATCAATCATGGTATTTGATTGCTTGATGATTTCAATTAAAAGTTTTAAAAATTGAAAAGGGTTAAACAAAATGGTTTTGATTAAAAAAATAAAAATACTCCAATTCAAAAATGGCAAATCAATTAAGTTTGAAGTAAATTTAATTGAATCCTTATTTATTATTTTTCCCTTTCCCGTTCTTGGAATAATAATTACTTCATTCCCTAGCTCTAATAGTGAGTTAATTTCATTAGCAGCCCAAACCTCGAATTTTCCAAAGGGGAAGTGAGATGTAACATATACAATTTTTTTATTCATGTTTTGTTAATTTATGTAATCGTTTTCTTTTAAAAAATGCAATCGTCGAATTATTCGCTAGAAGTAATAATCCCAATCCAGGAAGTAGAATTAACCAGTAAAATTGAATAAATGCTGAAGTTTGACTTCTCATTACCAGTACTATGATTAATGCAGAAATAGAAAGCATAGCTTTATTGTGCTTTCTTTTATTTGATTGGGTTAATCTGAACCAAAGAATCATACCTAAATTCCAGAACAAAGCATTATAAAATACGCCAAGTAATCCTATTGCATTGTATCCCTCAATAAAATACTGATATGCCCAACCTGCTCCACGTTCACTAGTAGATCCAGAAGACACCCGCTGAACAATGGTTTTGCTCAAAAATGGATATTTAAATTTAACCATTGAATTAAAGAAATTAGATTTAAAAACTTCTATTGGATCAATAATTTTATAATGCATTGAGATATATAAAGTGTGTGATGGGAGATACCAATCTTGCAATAATATGGCAGCAGCTAAACCTTGATCTGAAACTGCAAATTTTGAATCACTACTTTCATAATTAGAAAATGAAGAAAAGTTGATTTCATCACCTTGAAGTCTAAGTGTTCGTAAAATCGTTAACATACTAATGACGAAAAAGCCACATGCCAGAAATATAAATAATTTTCTTTTTTGATATTTAATTATATTAATTATGGGAGATAGTTCATAAAAAGCAAGCATAATGAAAAAATAAAGAATGGTACTTCTTACTCCTGAGGCAATAGCAACTTTTAGAAAGAATACAATACATATAAGAAATAGTACAAATGAAAATAATCGTTTTTTGATTTTATTTGATTTATCTCTAAATAATGTATATAATATAAAAACACAAAGCGTAAATATCCAAAAACCAATTCCAAACCATGGACCTCCCATTGGAGACCCTCCTCCATATCCGAAAAGTCCCCTGTATTTATAAAAATATATAGTTAGTGCTAAATAAAGTAGAATAACAATTAAGAAAAAAAAGTATTCACCAAAATTTAGCCTTGTTGATTTTACGCTATAAACATCTATTTTTTCATTTTTAGGATTCCATTTTCTGTATAATAAATACGTAAAAACAAATGAGAAAAACATAAAAGCCCAATACTTATAGAATAGCATTGGACCAAAATAGGCATTAATAAAAATAGATAATTCAGGAAAATATGCATATCCAATTTGAGCAAAAATTGTATAAATATAAAGCGTAAAAAAAGCTAGAGCATGCAGATCATGACCTCTTTTCACCATAACTCTTATGCTATAAAAAACAAATAATGAAAATATTATTATTAAAAATAAAGGCAGCATTATAATTTATTAAATGATTTTAACTTACTCATTAATATCGATTGAATTTCTTCTATTTCTTTTAATCTAAATATAAATTTAGAAGATAAAAAATATACAATCAAAAAGAGAATTAGGCAACCGGCAATTGAAACTATTTGAGAAGTAATATTTGAAATAAATGGTAAACTCAAAGTTACAAACAAGCTGGAAATTAAAACACTTACAGAATTTTTTAAAATAAAAAATAAAAAATTATTAGTTAAAAACATTACTTCTTTCTTTTTTGCTAAATAAACAGTCATAAAAAATAGAATTGCAAAGGTCAATGCGTATGCTATTCCAATCCCGACAAATGAAAATTTTTCTTTTAAAACACCTGAAAGCACAAAAAAGATAATTGGGATTATTAATCCAAGCCTGGCAATATATATAAATTCTCCTTTAGAATAAAAAAGCGTTCTTAACAAGTTTAAACCTCCAACAAAAACAGCTCCTAAAAGATACCATGGAACTACACTAGCCAGGTTAGTTACTGATTCAGCATTAAATGAACCTCTTTGATAAAAAAGAGTTAGAATTGGTATTCTTAAAGCAATAAATGCACCTGCGGCAAACATAGCTATTAGTAATACATATCGTAATGTTTGTTCAAATTTATATAACAATGATTCACCTTTTTCATTAGCAAATTTATCTGCCAATTCAGGGAATGAAACAATTGAAATTCCCAAACTTGTAGTCACAGATAAAAAACCTGCAAAACTTTGGGAATATCCTAGATAGGAAATACTACCAGTTTCAAGTTGAGAAGCCCAAAAAAAAGCTATTGGTGCTAGTATAGTAAATGGTAACAGGGATAAAATAACTAAAAAGGATTGTTTTAATAGTAGTTTTTTATTTTGAATCTGTTTAATATTAAAACTAAAAAAGTTAAAAGAAATTTTTGAAGCTTTTAAAAAAATAATAAACTGAAGTGCAAATGCAATACAAAAGCCAAGTGAAATACTACGTACTCCCAATTTTTCATGAAATAACAATACAATAATAATCATAAAAGAAGCAGGTAATAGTGAAGTCCAGGCTACTTTAAAAAATTGTTTATTATAATTTAATATAGCTGACAAATAGCCCGACATAATAGAAAATCCCGATCCGATCCAGACCATCAATGAAACTTGAATACCTGTATTTCTTAAATTAACTTGAGTTTCAGGTATAATTAGATCCATATTAATAACAGAAAGTAAAATACCAATAGATGTAAATAAAATTGCACTAATCAATATGAATTTCCATACTGAACTAATAAACTTATTAAGTTCTAATTGATTTGACTTGAACTTTGCAAAAGTTGGTATTAAAACTGATGAAAAGATCATAGGAGAAATTCCTGTTATAACAGCGGGAATAGATAATAGAGTGAAATAAATATCCATCTCACCTGATGCTCCAAAAGAGCTAACAAAAACTATTTGGGCTACAAAACCCAAAACACCACTTAAAATAGCACATATTGTAACTAAGAGAGTATTTTTTAACATTTATTATTTTTAACAAATAACAATTAACGTTATTTGAAAAGATTTAAAAATTTGTGTACTGTGTAGAATATTACTGTATATATTTCCATAGAAAATACTTTGAATTTGCTATGATTTTCGAGTGTATTTTCGTTTAATGAGTATCCATTATTTTTTAAATATGTATAAATTTTTGGCATCCATTTTCCTTTAACTATACCATGATGACAAGTTATAAGTTTCGTGTCAAAAACAGAATAGAAATCAAAGTTTTTACTTCTTTTATTGCCATCTTTTTCAAATTGCCAATTATTTTCACCTGACTTTAATAAGCTTAGAATCAGATCTTTTTTTATTAAATTTAGAAATAGTGAGTTACGATATTTAGCTGTAGGTTTTAACTTAAATATTTTTTCATTAAAACGTTTGCCAATATCAAATACTCTTTTTCTAAGAGCTACTGAATCTAAATCATTTTCAATAGTAATGTTAAAAATTAATTCGACTTCTCTCATATTAAATTTGGTTATGAAAGCGTCATCATAAAAAAAAAAAATTCTTTTTTCCTTAATTTTCATTAAACCCTTTTTTAAAGTATCAGACCAATTAAGATCTTCGCCAACCAATAGGTCTTTAACTCTTTCATCTTCACAAGGAATAAAATTATTTAATAAATAAACAGGGTAAGGGCAGTCAGGCCAAGCATTAAATAAATGATCAATGCATGGTTTCCACGTCACTTTAAAATTATCAAAAGATAAAATTAGGAAGGCAATATCAGCGTTTTTCATAAACTATCAGTTTATATAAAATTGTTTTATTTGTTCACAAATAAAAACAATCTGTTCATCCGTTAATTGAGCAGCAGAAGGCAACCATAAGCCATTTTTTCCAACTAATTCAGAAACAGGATGTTCTCCTTGAATTTGATAGGCTATTTGTTTATTTAAGGGTGGATACATTAAACGAGTACCAATCTGCTTACCTTTTAAATAATTTTGAAGATTATCCCGATCTGTAACTAATACATCAATGAACCAAGGAGTAGTATAGCTTAAATCCTGTTGAAAAAATTTAACATCACTACATTCTAATAATTGTTTTTTATACAATCTTAAAATATCTTTTTTACGTTCAACTCTCCATTTCAACTTTTTCATTTGTTCAATACCAACAACGGCTTGTAGTTCAGTAAACTTAGAATTAAAACCAATACTTTCATGAATATCATTACCTCCTCCACTACGTCCAAAATCTTTAAGTCTTCTTAGACGATACGCCATATCATCGTCATTTGTTATAATGGCCCCACCTTGTCCAGTAGAAATTATTTTGGGAGAAGAAAATGAAAAACTACCAGCTAATCCAACAGTTCCTTGGTGTCTACCATCAGGGAAAAAAGAACCCAATGATTGTGCTCCATCTTCTAAAAATATTAAATTATGATCTTCACATAATTTTTGGTAAGCCTTAATGCCATTTTTAGGAAATCGACCATTCGCATTCACATAAAATATAGCTTTAGTTTTTGGAGTGATGGCATTTCGCGCTGCATTTAAATCCATACAAAGTGTTTCATTTTCAACATCAACAAAAACCGGCACTGCACCAAACATTTTAATAGAATTAGGGGTAGCTACCATAGTGTAGTTAGGAATGATTACTTCATCTCCAGCTTTTATTCCAGCAGCTATCGCCATTAATGTCAGGCTTATAGTTCCATTATTAACAACAATACAATGTTTAGCGCTTGTATAATCTGCAATGTTTTTTTCA
>Ga0307998_1000643_pt1 | contig 19639 bp, 14 predicted proteins | sample Davwhametageno37_FD_203147 | JGI IMG/M metagenome (GOLD analysis project Ga0307998, IMG submission 203147) | Marine microbial communities from Davis Island wharf, Antarctic Ocean - #37 | ecosystem: Environmental > Aquatic > Marine > Unclassified | place: Antarctic Ocean: Davis Island wharf... | reverse complement strand
AGGATTGTCTCCAATATTTTCTGTTTGTGAATTTGGGTCACTCCCACCAGATCCAAACATATAAATTGGGTCTGTACTGCGAGCGTCTACCCACTGGCGCAAACTTTCTTTAACTGCCAATGGATCTTGTCCTGGAAAATAACGATACCCCCATTCAATGGCATAGTTGTCATAAGGCCCTAATTGGCGCACAAAACGAATGTTTTTGTCTCCTGGTTGGGCTATATAATTATAACGGGCGTAGTCCATAATGGTCGTGGCAATCCCCATTTTCTGGGTAAAAGTACCAGATCTTAAAGAGTCTACCGGATAGGCACTTGAGGCTTTCATATTGTGCGGCAAACCAAGGGCATGCCCTATTTCATGAGAAATAACGCGGCGCATCATCTCCCCAATTTCTTCCTCAGGCGTGTCTAGGGTTCTGGCTTTCGGATTGGCTGCAGCGGTTTCTAATAAATACCTGTTTCTGTAAGAACGCAAATGGTTGTGGTACCAAATAATATCACTCTCAATAATTTCTCCTGTTCTGGGATCAGAAACACTTGGTCCAGTAGCATTTCTGGTGGTAGACGCTACATAGCGCACCATAGAATAACGGGCGTCTTCCGGACTAAAGTCTGGATCTTCTTCTGGAGTAGGCGCATCTTTGGCTACTATGGCATTTTTAAATCCTGCCTTTTCAAAAGCGCTGTTCCAATCTTCTATTCCTTTTCTAAAATAAGGGCGCCATTTTAAGGGGGTAGCGGGATCCAAATAGTACACAATTTGCTTCTTTGGCACCACTAATTCTCCGCGCGAGTAGGCAGCTTCATCTGAAGGCTCGAGCCTCCAACGGCGCACTATGCTATAGGCATCGGCCTTTAAGGCCTCAGAAGAATAATCTATCTTATCCATAGAGAACCAGCCTACCCTGCGGTCTTCATAACGCACTGGCATGGGGTCTTCTGGAAGTAAAATAAGGGAGTGGTTCACTACAAAACTGAGGGTTTCTGTGTTGTTGCCTCTGGGCGCCTTACGCGCACTATAGGTAAGGGTGTGGGTCACTTCTGTGTTAATGGGAAAGGAGCGCACGCGGTCTATACTCGAGCGCTTTTTATCTACACCACCCATTTTATAAGCTTCTTTCTGGCGGCTTCCCACTATATTAAAGCCTGGTGAGTCGTCCGAAAAATAATCTGTTACCTCTATTAAATACTGCCCTTCTTCCTGAGCTTCTATCTCAAATGCTGCCAAAATTGGGTGGTTGTTGTTTTGCACCACACTAAGGCTAATGGGATCAGATTCTTGGGCCAAAGCATTATAAGACACTTGGGTCAATATAATTTTCTGCCCTCTTTTTTCAAAATGCACCAATTGTTCTGAGGTCTTTGAACCCGCATTGCTGTAGGCGGAATAATTGGCGGGAATGCGCACAATTCTAGTCACCATAAGCAGGTCTTTATTCAAGACATCTTCTGAAATTCCAAAGAATAATTTACCCCCCACTTCAAAGTAACTGTCTATAAGACCCGCTTCTTTTTGAAGGTCTTCCGTAATTTCTAATAGGGTTTTAGGGGCTTTTTTATTGGCGCTTTTTTGTGCCTGAAGGCCCATGAAACAAACTAAAAACAATAAAAAAGTAATTTTTGACAATCGAGATAAGGTCATAAGAAGGGGTTTTTACACCCCTAATATCGGAAAAAATATCAATAGGTAATATACAGCCATCCTGATCTTGCGGCAGAGCCGTCATTTAATTGCACTATGTAATAATAGGATCCTGCAGGAAGGGAGATGCATACGATAGTGATGCAATAATATTAAATGCATAAACATCTCATCTTAAGCTAAATTGGTAGAGCAAACTACTTTAATCTGTATTATTTTTGAATTTACTAGAGATGCAGCGTTTCAAAAAATCAAAAAATACATTAGCAAACCAGTTAAAATTAGAATCTAGAATGCAATGGGCAGCTGCAGCATTATTGAACCCAAAATTCAATGCCAATACAATAGACGCCATAGGGAATATGACTGGTTACCAATCCAAGTCTGCCTTCTACAAGGCTTTTAAAAAGCGTCATGGCATAACACCACAGGAGTACCAGCAAAATAATAAATAACCTACTCTACAGCACCTATTCCAGCCTGCCATAGCTGCTTATTTACCAAAGGGATCCTTTCATTTCTAAGCTGTTCACCTTGGGTTTTAAGCAGAGACCATTCTTTGTTAAGTACAGCCATTCGCGATATAGCACCCTGGTTTAACACTGGCAAACTACTCACTGTTTGATTCAATACGTAAAGATAAGATGCCGTGAATTTATTGGGATAATTTTCTACGTCATCATAAGCTTTTGAAAGCCTTTGGATCATCTCTTGGTCCCAATCTTGTAGGTCCAGAAGTAAGGCATTCACGCTTAGGCTGAGTCCGGGATTTGATGGTACTTTATTGTTTTTTAACAACTGCGCCAAACTGCTTTGCACAGGGTAAAGTTCATTCACCAAATGGGCCATTTCACGGTAATTGGCCTCGCCAATAGTCATAAAATTGTCCCAAGCCACTAGGGCTTCTTGAGTAGCTATTTCAAAGGGGTTGGGCAAAATTTTCAGGGATACGGTCTTTTGGGTATTGGCCACAGTTAAAATAGCCGTATAATTACCCGCAAGTGCTTTATGACCACTGTAACTGGTCTCAATATAGGCCTTTGGAATACCAGGCAAAGACTCGTGTTTCATATCCCAAACAAATCTATTGAGCCCAATTTTTAAAGACAAAACAGGATTGGGATCGGGTGCCCCTTCGTAAGGGCTATAAGAAGAATCTTTAAGCCCGCTAAAACGTCTAATCACATGGTCCTTTGCATCCCTAATCTCCAAAGCAATGTCTTTGTCAGATATTCCTTCTGGTAAATGGTAATAGAAAACCACTCCGTTCGCAGGATTCACTCCTGTAAAATCTTGGGTCGCTTTAGGCGCCATTGCGGCATTCATTCCACTGTACCAATTCCCTATGACAGCCGGTTCAGGCGTAAAAAACTGAAGCCCATTTAAAGCCGTTGGCGTGGCTTGTCTAATGAGGGCTAAGTCATCTAACACCCAAAAAGAACGGCCCTGGGTGGCTACTATAAGGTCATTGTGTTTAATCAGCAAGTCTGTAACAGGAACATTAGGCAGGTTTAACTGTAATGTTTCCCAATTTTTTCCGCCATTTAAGGAGTAATATACCCCCTTTTCTGTACCTGCAAAAAGCAAATCTTTTACCACAGGGTCCTCGCGAACCACTCTAGTAAAGGACCCCTCTGGAATTCCAGCCGATATTTCTTCCCATCGCGCGCCATAATTTACACTTTTGTAGAGTCCAGGCATTTTGTCGTTAAATTTATAGCGGGTGGTAGCTATATAAACCGTGGCCGGATCATGAGGCGACACCTCAATGGCGTTTATAATGGTTTCTGGTAAACCCCGGGGGGTCACATTTTTCCATGTATTACCCACATCTTTGGTCAAATGCACCAGACCGTCGTCTGAGCCGGTGTATAGAACTCCTTTTTCATGGGGAGATTCCACCACATAAGCGAGTGTGCCATAATTTTCTGCCCCAACTGCTTCAATAGTGTAAGGACCACCACCGTGCACCTGCTTGGACTTGTCGTTCATGGTCAAATCAGGGGAAATCACAGCCCAACTCTGGCCCACATCTGTGGTTTTGAGTAGGTACTGCGCCCCATGAAAATAAGTATTCTCCTCATGAACAGACCTAATAATAGGGGCGTTCCAATTAAAACGATACTTCATTTCACTGGCCGCCATACCCAAATACTGAATGGGGTCTATCATGATATTCGTACTGGACTTACGCTCGGGGTAATAAGCGTCAATAGTCCCCAAATAACTCCCTCCTAAGACCACATCTGGCTGGTCTGGGTCAAAGGCTAAAAAGGCACTTTCGCCTCCGGCCGATGCCTCCCAACTCTCTTCCCCAATACCCCCACTTCCCAGAGCAAGACTCGCAATCCGAACACTGGTGTTGTCCTGTTGTCCGCCATAGATATTATAAGGATATAAATGGTCTGCGTTTACCCTGTAAAACTGAGCGGTTGGCATGTTGTTTTGAGAGGACCAACTGTCTCCACCATTAAAACTAATGGCCGCACCGCCGTCGTCTGCCAAGACCATTTGCTTGTTATTGGTTGGGTGTATCCATAGATCGTGATAATCTCCGTGGGCCCCATTCATTTCTTCCCAATTTTTACCTCCGTCAATAGATTTATAAGCAGTAGCACTCATGACATATATGGTATCTGCGTCTAAAGGATCTAAAAACACCTCAGTATAGTACCAGGCACGCTGAATGAGTCTATGGTCTGCAGAAATCCTGGTCCAATTTTCTCCTGAGTCTTCAGAAACAAATAAACCCCCTTTTTCTTGCTTAGAGTCGCTTTCAATGAGCGCCACCACTTTAGAGGGATTGGCCCTAGATACTGCAATGGCCATTTTTCCTTTCTCTGCTGGTAAACCTTCTTTTAGTTCAGTCCAATGGGCACCGCCGTCTGTTGTTTTGTACAGACCACTACCAGGACCCCCACTCACCACCTGCCAAGGCAATCTTTGGTGTTTCCACATGGCGGCGTACAACACTTCTGGATTTTGCATATCCATAGACAATTCTGCAGCACCACTAAGGTTATTTACAAACAATTGACGCACCCAACTTTTTCCGCCGTCTGTGGTTTTATAAATACCCCGTTCTGGGTTGGGTCCATGCAAAGCGCCTTGAGCAGCTACGTAAACAATATCCGGATTGCTTGGGTGAATCTTAATTCTTGAAATATGTTGTGTGGCCTCTAAACCCAAATGTTGCCAGGTCTTACCGCCGTCTAATGATTTATAAACCCCGTCTCCATAAGTGGTCATAACCCCTCTAGGAGCGTGCTCTCCCATACCCACATAAACAATATTGGGATGGTTCTCAGACACAGCCACCGCTCCAACAGAGCCCGTATTAAAAAACCCATCAGACACATTGTTCCAATGTTGGCCCGCGTCTTCTGTTTTCCACAATCCACCCCCCGTCGTACCCATATAATAGGTCAATGGATCTTGAACCACCCCAGAAGCCGCTACCGACCTGCCGCCTCTAAAAGGGCCAATATTTCTGTATTTCGCCATGGAGGAAAAGGCCTCTTCTACCTGTCCTAAAACAGTATTAGCTGAGGCAATAGCCACTAAAAGGAAAAAATATTTTTTCATTATTTTTTATTTAAACAGTTTACAAAATGTGAGCACTCAAACTTAAAAGCACAAATTGTCCCTGTGAATTTATATATTGGTTTTTGTTTTCAATGGGTTCTGGCAAAAAATTAACCTCATGGTCCTGTCCGTTTAGAGAATACCTCACATCTATTTCAAATCTTTTGTACTCGTAACCCAAACCCAATTGAGTGCCTACAAACCTGGCGCGCTCTAATGCATTAATGGAGTTGTCTTCAAAGACTGCTGCCTGATTTAAAGTCCATCTGGGACCTGCAAAAACCCTTAAAGCTCGAGTGAGGTTATATCCAAAAAGCAAAGGAACGTCCCATTGGGTCACATCAAAATCTGTTATGATGCGCTTGGTGTCCGTAAGTACAATAGGTATCTTATAAGAATGGTTTCTTCTCAGAGAAAGCGCTTCTACCCTCAGAAACCAATTTTGGTAGTTGTATTTTAAAAAACCGCCAAAATGATGGCCAGAACGGCCCACATATATGTTGATGTTTTTATCTAATGCCGCTACCTCTGCATCTATATTATTGACGGTATCAAAATCTATACCCGCCACAACTCCAAAAGAAAATTGGGCTGAGGCTAATGTGGTGCCCATAAAAAATAAGAACAACTGTAATTTTTTCAAGAAGAATTCGCGCTAAGTTAATTTTACCAGCGTTAAGATATAAAATTAACTCAATCCCTGTACACCTCAATGGCAGTATTCTCTATGGCAGAAAGCCACTCCAAATCTTGTTGCTCCCATAAAATGGCGAGGCTATCTAAAGGGCTGGGATGTTGTTTGGGTTTGTAGTTGTCAAAATCCTGAAAAAGAAGGCCCTTGACTTGCTGTTTGTTTTTTCCTACCCTAAAACGGGTACCTCCCCCATTGGTATGGTAAGAATACCCCATAAAATCAATTTCAAAACGCACGCTGTGTATCCAATAGTAAAATTGGTCTTGAAAATCTTCACCACCCCCTTCTTGTTTAAAAGTAATGGCCAACTGGTGGTAGCTTTGATTGTTTAACTGAGTTAAACCCTTGTATTCTGCCACCACAGCCTGGTCCTGAAGTCCCAAGGGCAACTGTGCAAAATAAAGCACCGAATTTAAAGAATTGGCATAGACCGTTTGTAGTGAATCTGAAAGTACTACAGCTTGGGTATTTCGGGTCCTTTCAAAAGTGCTGAAATTGGTCCAGACGTCTTTCATAAGTCCTAAACTGTCTTGCTTTTCTCTGGAATAACGGATACCAAAAGCGTCCCTGTTCACCTCGTAGTGGTAATCTCTAAAATTAAAGGCTATTTCAGTGGGTTTTCCTAGGTTCCATCCGTGGGCTGCGACCGTTTTTTGAATGAGACTATCTGCATCCATTTCTGGCGTTAACCCACAAGAAAACAGCAACAATCCAAAAAAACCCAACACATATTTTGCCATAACAATCATTTATTTATGATTCATGGGTAAAGATACCCTCAATTGGGGTGTGAAACAAATGGGCCAATTTAAAAGCCAAAGGCAAAGAGGGGTCAAATTTTCCTTTTTCAATGGCATTGATGGTTTGGCGAGATACCCCTACTTTGTGGGCCAAATCTTCTTGTGTTAATTGGTGCCTAGCCCTGAGTTCTTTAATGCTATTTTTCATTTAAAACGTCTTGTATTAATGGCTAATCCCGCCAAATATGTCAAACTAATCACAATAGTCATAAAAGCAAAGTCCATTTTAAAACCCAGTAAATCTTGCTGCTCTAAGATAGACAATCCCAAACCCAAGACCACTGCCACACCCAAACTAATGGCCATTGCTTCTAAATGCATGCGCTGTTGCAGCTCATCAAGGTTTAAAATGTGTTTTCTATTGGCCAAAATCATGGAAGCTCCTGTGATTAAAAACAAAGCTACACCTGCGTAAGTGTAAAGAGAATTCTCCCATAACATTTCAGGGCCAAAAGTAGCTAGTGCTGTACTGAGCACCCAAATCATGGTCCAAACAGCCAATCTCTTGGTGCTTTTGTGCTGTAATTCTTTAAAAGATTCTGTAGTTTTCATAAATTATAAATGTAAATGTTACTTGCTATTTTGTAAAGTTTATTTGACAAATGTAATCAATTTTTTTAAAATGTAAAGGAAAGTTGACTTTTTAAAATTGTTCATATGAATTGCCATTAAAATAATCAAGGATTAAATATTTGTTATGAAGGTTATATTCTCAGGGGAAATACTAATTTTCAGTTCAATCAAAACCTCTCTCTTCGATTGGTTTCAGAAGTAAATTCCTTTAGCGAAGTGGCATTTGTGCAAACCTTGCTCAAATGGAACCCCAATCCTTTCACCATATTTTACATTGGGGGCACCAATGGATATTCCTACGCAAAACAAATTGGGGACCTAAGAATAGATGGGGTGAATCTTTACTTTAAATTTCAATACCAATTTGGTTTGTAAGAATCTTTAAGATAAATTAGGTGTTGGCATGCATTTAATGGTTTATTAACGTTTAGTTCATTTTTAAAATACAAATGCACACCACCTTTGTACAGCGTGCTAGCCACGTAGGTTTCTTAACAACGTACTGGTTTTTGTCGGTCATGCGTTTGAAATCTTGCAGCTGTCCTTATGGGCAGCTGCTTTTTTTTTAAATCTTTATTATATCATAACACCCAAGTTACAATAACTTAACATTAGTAATGGTTCTTTGCACCAGACAAAAACCAGTACCATGCAATTATTTAAAAAAGCAGTCATTTTAGCCTGCCTTTGTTTTTCTTTTAGCTTAAGCGCACAAGAAACCCCAGCACCCAATTTTGGAAAAGGCCTATTTAATCTCGTAGGTAAAGACAGTACTTGGACCATGAAAATTGGTGCGAGAATGCAAATTTTAGCCATCGCTAACTGGAAAGAAAGTGCGTCAGGAGACTTTGAAACCCAAGAAAGCAATATGCTCATTAGAAGGGCCCGCTTAAAATTTGACGGGTTTGCTTATTCCCCAAAATTAAAATACAAATTAGAGCTAGGACTCTCCAACAGAGATATTTCAGGTGGTTCCATTTATACCGGAAATACCCCAAGGTATATATTAGACGCCGTAGTGATGTGGAATTTTCATGGAAACTGGGAATTGTGGTTTGGGCAAACCAAACTACCAGGAAATATTGAGCGGGTTATTTCCTCCGGGAATTTACAACAAGTAGACCGTTCCTTACTCAACAGCCGCTTTAATATAGATCGTGATATGGGGGTACAATTGAGGCACAAAACCAAAATAGGCAAACACTTTTTAATGCGAGAAAAGTTTGCTATTTCACAGGGAGAAGGTAGAAATATTACTGCTGGAAATTCAGGGGGTCACCAATTTACCAGCCGCATAGAGCTGTTGCCTTTTGGTGCTTTTAAGAGCAAAGGAGCGTACAGTGGGTCAGATTTAAAAAGAGAAAAATCTCCAAAACTTATGATTGCCGCTACATACGACAGCAATCAAAACGCCGTGAAAAATAGGAGCAATATGGGTTCTTATATGGAAACTGATGCTGGTCTGTTTCAAACAGATATAAATACCTGGTTTATAGACGGTATGTTTAAGTACCGCGGTTTTTCCTTTATGGGTGAGTACTCAGACCGCAGTGCAGCTAATGCAATAGCTAAAAATCTGGACGGATCAGAAACAGGTTCGGTAGTGCAAGTTGGAAAAGGCATTAACTTACAAAGTGGTTTTTTACTAAAAAACAATATTGAAATCTCAGGGAGGCTCACTAAAATCACCCTAGACCAAGTCATCACAGGAAAAGTTCCAGAAACCCAATACACTGTGGGTGTGTCTAAATATATAGTGGGACACAAATTAAAAGTGCAATCTGATTTTAGCTACTTAGACAGTCCCGGCGCTTCCAATAAACTCATGTACAGACTTCAATTAGACTTACATTTTTAACCTTAAGATAACCTCAAATACCCAAAATTAAGAGTACATTTAACCCCTTTTAAAATAGATTATGGACAATTTATATATTTTAATGTTGGCCGCACTTGCGGTATTGGCTATTGCAGATTTAGTGGTTGGTGTGAGCAATGACGCCGTGAATTTTTTAAACTCTGCCATTGGATCTAAAGCCATCTCTTTTAAAACCATTATGATCGTTGCCTCTATTGGAATTGCCATGGGTGCTATTTTTTCTAGCGGTATGATGGAAGTGGCTAGAAAGGGTATTTTTAATCCTGGAGAATTCTATTTTAATGAGATCATGTTCATTTTTATGGCCGTGATGATCACTGATATTTTATTATTGGACTTTTTTAATACCCTAGGAATGCCCACCTCTACTACGGTTTCTATTGTATTTGAACTATTAGGTGCTTCTGTAGCCATGGCATTAATAAAAATAAGCAACCAAGGTGGCGCTTTTTCAGATGTTGTGCAGTACATAAACACTTCAAAAGCGGCAGATATTATTTTTGGTATTTTACTCTCCGTAGTTGTCGCGTTTTCTATTGGCGCTATTGTTCAGTGGGTTTCTAGGATATTACTTTCTTATAATTTTGAGAAAAAACCCACCTGGGTTTCTGCTGTTTTTGGCGGTATTGCTACTTCTTCAATTACCTACTTCATTTTAATGAAAGGAATAAAAGGAACTGCCATAGCAGGAGAAAATTTAGAGATACTCGGTGGTCAAACTATTAAAGATTTCTTAGAAACAGAGGTTTGGAGTCTCATCCTTGTGAATTTATTAATATGGTCCTTAATATCATACCTGCTTATTTCATTGGCTAAAATTAATATCTATAAGTTTATTATCGTCATAGGTACATTTGCTTTGGCTTTAGCTTTTGCTGGAAACGACTTAGTGAATTTCATTGGTGTACCTATTGCTGCCTGGCAATCTTATGAAGCTTGGAGCATATCTGGTATTCCTGCTGCAGAGTTTAGCATGAACATTTTGGCTAAAAAAGTGCCAACGCCTACCTTTTTATTATTTGCATCAGGAATGGTCATGGTGGCTACGCTTTGGTTCTCTAAAAAAGCGAGATACGTTGCAGAAACAGAAATTAATTTGGCTAGAGAGGGAGAATCCAAAGAGCGCTTTAACCCAAACTTCTTATCCAGAGGAATTGTGCGTTTCGCCATGAGCATTTCAAATTACTCACAAGCCATTCTTCCTAAAACATGGCAAAACAAATTAGACGCACAGTTTCAAAAACCAGTCATTTCATTATCCAAAGACAAGAACTTTGAACTGCCCGCTTTTGACATGGTCAGGGCTGCAGTAAACCTTGTGGTTGCTGGCATATTAATATCTATTGCCACTTCCTATAAATTGCCCTTATCTACAACTTACGTCACTTTTATGGTGGCCATGGGAACCTCATTGGCAGACAAAGCCTGGGGGGCAGAAAGCGCCGTATATCGCGTAGCTGGAGTGCTCAATGTCATAGGAGGATGGTTTGGAACGGCGCTAATTGCATTTGTAGCTGCTGGAATTATTTTAACAATCATCTCTATAGGTCAAGGAACAGCCATTGGCGTGTTGCTTATTTTGGCTATATTCTTATTGGCTAGAAACTACGTTAGTTACAACAAAAAAAGCAAAGAGTTTCAAGCAGAGGACAGCCTTAGAAAAGCAGAGAGCAGTTCTATTCAAGGGGTTATAGAAGAGAGTGCAAACAACATTTCTAACGTGATTAGAAGAACCCAGAACATCTATTCTAATGCAGTTACAGGACTGGCAAAACAGGATCTTGAACTGCTTAAAAAGAATAAGAAACAAGGAGCCAAATTGGCCGACGAAATAGAAGACCTACGCAACCACATATTCTACTTTATTAAAAATTTAGATGAGTCTAGTGTTCGTGCAAGTGATTTTTACATCTCCACCATTACACACCTCACAGATGTGTCTCAATCTTTAGATTACATCTCCAAAGTGAGCCACAAGCACGTAAACAACAACCACAAAAAGCTTAAATACAACCAACTCAAAGAACTAAAGGAATTAGAAAACCTTTTTGAAAAAGAATTATTTACTAAAACTAAAGTCATCTTTGAAACCCGTAATTTTAACGACATTGGGAAAGTTCTAGCGGTAAAAACAACACTGTTAAAATTCGTTTCTGAAAAGATTGAAACACAGGTAGCCAGGATCAGAACAGAAGAAACAAGTCCAAAAAACTCCACTTTGTACTTCTCCATTCTCCTAGAGACAAGAGACCTTCTCAATGCAATAATGACCTTATTAGAACTCTATTACAGATCATATGACGCAGACATTACGCCTGCGAGTGTTGAAGAGTAAAAGTGCAAAGGACCACCTTTTTGGGTTTGTTTTTATATATTTAGAGAATGGCATTTCTCCATAAGTATAAAACCAAACCCTTGCTTTTTAAAGTAAGCCTCTTTTTTTTATACGGCACTTTTATTTGCACCCAAACAGTATGGTCTCAAGACAGTAGCAGTACTTTATTTGAAGGACCCACTTATGCAGATATTCACCGAACCATCAATGAAAGACACAAATTCTTAGGCCCTTACGAATTTCAACAAGGCAGTATTTATTTTGACGGTATACGGCAGGAAAGTATAGAGATCAAATACGATACTTACCGAGATTTACTCTTATTAAAACACCCTACTACTCCTGGAGCACCTACTGTTATTGTCAATTCAAATAGGGCCAGCCAATTTAAACTAGGGGAAAAATCATTTCATTTTATTCATGAAGAAGGCCTAAAAGGTGCCCAAGGTTATTTTGAGTTATTGGCGGCGAATAGCCATATAGCGCTATTAAAAAAACACCGTGCAAGAATTCAAAGAAAACAAGCCAGTGGATTGGCTTATTACGAGTTTAAACAAGCCCCATATTACCTGTATTACGAAAACGGTGTCTATAGTGTGATAAAGAAAATGTCTCCAGAATTAGAGGCCATGCGCATTGCGAAAATCAAAAGAGAAGAATGAAGAAATCACTCACTTTACTGGTCTTTTGTATTGTAGCATTGGGCGCTTTAGAGGCCTTGGCCCAAGGCCCTGCAAACACTATTGTGTTTAAAGAAGTTCCTTTAAATAAGACTTTGGATTCAGTGGCTCAGCATACGGGTGCCAAAATCTATTATGCACAAGATTGGGTCAAGGACCTAGTGGTCAATGGCTCTTATTCTGGGAATACGCCAAAAATCCTTTTAGAAGCCCTTCTCAGTGGCACCAACCTAAACGTATTTGAATGGGAGACGCAGTATATCATTACCCAAAATACCCTAATATACCCAGATATTGTGGCTTCCTTTTACAGGGGCGAATTTCAAAAAGCGAACAGTCCTGATGCTGAGATTAAAGAATTATCTTTAAACGAATCATTTACTAATAGCACCCATCAAAATACAAATACACTAAATTAAACAACCCCATGAATTTGATTAAAAAAACCAAATGGGCGGCGCTTAGCTTGTTGCTTTTTGCCTGTCAAAACCAAGTAGAAAACCCTAAAACTGAAGACCTCAATAATTTTCAGTTTTTAGAAATTACCATTCCTGAGCTTCAAGAAGGCTACAAAAATGGCGGCTGGACTATCAGAGATGTTATCGCTGCATACAGCAACCGTATAGACGCCATTGACAACAGCGGCCCCCAATTACATTCGGTGATTGTAGTGAACCCTGACGCTTTGGCCATAGCAGACTCCCTAGACAGGGTAGCCCCAGAGCATAGAGGACCCTTACACGGTGTGCCCGTATTACTTAAAGACAATATAGACACTAAGGACCAGATGGCCACTACGGCGGGTTCTCGTGCCTTAGCGGGCTCTATGCCGCTAAAAGACAGTGAAGTAGCGGCTCAATTACGCGCCGCTGGAGCCGTGATATTGGGAAAAGCCAACCTGAGCGAATGGGCCAATTTTAGAGGACAAATGTCCAGCTCTGGATGGTCAGGAATCAATGGCCAAACCAAAAACCCTTATGTACTCTCCAGATCCCCTTGCGGTTCCAGCGCAGGAAGTGGGGTATCTGTCTCTGCAAACCTGACCCTTTTAGCCATAGGAACAGAAACCAACGGATCCATTGTTTGCCCCTCTACCGCCAATGGAATTGTGGGCATTAAACCCACGGTAGGACTCATTAGTCGTGCTGGAATTATCCCTATTTCTTATACCCAAGACACGGCAGGGCCTATGGCCCGTACCGTAACCGATGCCGTAATAGCTCTAGGCCCACTCACCAGCCAAGATCCTAGAGATGGAAAAACAGCAGCAAACAGAGGCAAAGCATTAAAAGATTACACCCCCTATCTCAAAAAAGACGGCTTAAAAGGAAAACGTATTGGCTGGTTTAAAGCAGCTTTTGGAGACCATGCGACTACAGACAGCCTCACCCTAAAAGCCCTCGCGGTGCTTAAAGCGCAGGGGGCAACGATTATAGAAATTGACCAAATTAATGAGCGAAGCACTGGAGCGCACTCTTTCCAGGTTATGCTTACCGAATACAAAGCAGGACTCAATGATTATTTTGCCAGCCTTGGCCCAGACGCAAAAATTAAAAATTTAGAAGACCTCATTGCCTTTAATAAACTGGATTCGGTAGAACTCAAATACTACAACCAAGCCTATTTGGAAATGGCTTTAGAAAAAGCAGGGCTAGACAGTAAAGAATACCTAGACCATTTAGAAGCCCTCAGAAAAGGAAGCAGAGACAATGGGATAGACAAGGTCATAGCAGCACACCAATTAGACGGTTTTGTAGCCCCTACTGGATCTCCAGCATGGAGTATAGATTGGTTGAACGGAGACAACTACCATGTGTCCAGTTCTTCGCCCGCCGCCTGGGCCGGCTACCCCAATATAACCGTTCCTATGGGAGCTGTGCACGGTCTGCCAGTAGGACTCTCGTTCTTTGGCACCGCTTGGAGTGAGCCTACCCTGATAGAAATGGCCTATGGCTTTGAACAGTCCACCAAAGCCAGAATTGTTCCCACCTTTAGGGCTTGGGATGCAGAGTAAATGTTGTCATTCAAAACAAAAAAGTCCGCAGCGAGTGCTGCGGACTTTTTTTATAAGGAACTGCGAATTATTCTACCGTAAAAGTCAAAAGGTTTTGGGTAGCCTGGTTTTGAAACAGCTGATAAAAATAAACTGTTTCTTTCTGGTTTTTTGTGCCCCAATCTTCGTACTGGGTTATTTTCAAGCTCACTGGAGTGTCTCCTTTAAAATGGGCTTTTCCTAGCAAACTCCAGGATCCTTTTAAACTGTGGTCCAGGAAAAAAGAGGTGGCACTATAGCCATTGAGCTGTTCTTTTAAAATGGCCTCTTGCTGCTTGGGCAACTGGTGCTCGTAATTGAAAATTTGCTTGTCAGGATTTAGAAAAGTCAAAGAAAACTGGTCCAAAGGATTCCCCCACTCTACCACAAATCTAATGGGTTGTGGAGAGGTTTCTTTATAGCGATCAGACAATCTAATTAAGGCCATATTTTCCCTAGAAATAAGATAATTTCTTTCTAAATTCCAAATCTCATCATATACAATACCCTCAATGCCATCTGACTGGTCCATTTTTTTACCCCTTAAAATGTATTTCATATAAGTTTCCCAAGACTTTTGGGTTTGTGCATTGCGTAAAAAAGCCTGGGCCAAATCTCTAAATGATTGTGCATAAGAAGGCCTTTGCATGAGTATTTCTCTGTATAAGCCAATAGACAAATCTGTGCGTTTTTCTGCGTCTAAATAAAAGGCGAGCTTCTTTAATAGGTCTGGATTGTGGCGGTAGGTAGTGATAAAATTTTGAAGGTAATCTTTGGATAATAGTGTTTCTTTAGATGCATAAATCCCTTCATTCGCCATGCCATTGAAATAAAAATTTCGCTTTTCATAAGGGGCAAAAAAACTTTTTTCAATGTTGGTATTAAAGAGCAGCTTTTCTTTTGCTACTATATCCTGCTTTTGCTTTAACAATTGATTTTTGGTCCTGATGGCTATAACACCTCCACTGGCCTGAGAACCATACAGGGCAGTAGCGGCTAAACTTCTTAAAACCAAAATATCTTCTACTGAACTAATGTCAATAGATTCAACAACTGTTTGGTCATTGTAGATGAATCCATCTATATCCCAAAGCACTCCTGTGGTAAGCCCAAAAGTGGCCCCATTTCTAATCCTCGTTCTAAAGCGTATGGCTTCGAATATATTGGAGTAATTCTTATTGAGGTCTTCTCCTTTTATATACATGGTAGAAAAGCCTGCAGTCTCTGGGTTTATAGTAGCAAATGCAGTCTTAAATGCAATGGGCTTATCCAAAATAGAAAAAGGTTTCTTTTGGCGGTTTTCTCTTGAAATAACCACCTCATCTAATGCAGTCACCTCAGGACGCATTTCCAAAGTGAGTTTGGCTGTGACGTCGTCTATTCGAAGGCTTAACTCCTGCATGCCTAAACTATTGAAGTAAATGAAATCTCCTTCTTTAACTTCAATACTAAAATCTCCTTCTTGGTTGGAGCGCTCAGCCATTTCTTCATTGTTCAATTTTATTCGAACACCTTCTAAAGGCGCATTGTCAAATAAAATTTTTCCTTTTAAGTTTCTTTGCGCTTGAACACTTAGAGTCCCCAAAGCAATCAATAAGAACAATACATTTTTCATAGGGAGGTATTTTAAAGTAATTAATAATCAAATAATAACAACAACTGTACCATGAATTTACAACACAAGCCTCACAAAATAAAATTCTATACAGTAACTTAGGGAGGTATATTAAAATTAAAGTATCCCCATGAAAACACCAATCTACACAAAAATGTTATCGATTCTCTGTCTTTTTATAGCCACAGGCATTGCCCAGGCACAAGAGACCCCCCAACCTAATTATGATCTAGCGGCTAAATTTTCCCCCACCCAATTGGCTAAAATGGTCCATTCTACAGAGGTGAGCCCCCACTGGTTAAAGAATGGCAATAGGTTCTGGTACCAATACAAAACCACAGAAGGATCTAATTATTACCTAGTAGATGCAGACAAGCGCAGCAAAACCAAATTGTTCAACAATGATCAAATGGCAGCTTGGCTCACTGAAATTACCAATGATCCTTATGATGGGCAACACCTGCCAAAATTTAATTTTGAATTTGTAAACAAGGAGCGGGCCATTCGCTTTAGGGTCACTTCCTCGGAACTTGTTGCTGTAGTAAAAGACAGCTCGGATGTAAAAGATAAAGAAGGTAAAGGCAATAAAGCATTGGCCAAAGGCCAAAAAAAACCTAAAAAAGAAAAGAAGGTATTTCTTCTAGAGTACATGCTTGGGGGGAAAGGACTCAAGGTCATTAGCCACGAAAAGGAGGCTAAAAAGGACTATAAAAAATGGGGCAATATTGCCCCAGATTCCTCAGTAGTTCTATTTTCTAAGGAGTACAACCTCTATTGGATGGACAAGGAAAACTTCCTTAAAGCAGTAAAAAATGAGAAAGATTCCACTATTGTAGAAAACCAATGGACCACCGACGGCGAGGAGCATTTTGGCTACGGTGGAGGGAGCAGGGGAAAAGACAATGAGGAGGTTGAAAAAGAAAAAAAAGACCGTAAATACGTCTATGGACATTGGACAGATAATGGCGAAAAATTTGTCTTCCAAAAGACAGATAGTAGGGCGATTAAAGACCTTTGGGTCATTAATTCAGTAGCAGACAAAAGGCCTACGCTGGAAACCTATAAGTACCATATGCCTGGGGAACAGGAGTTTTACAAAAGGGAACTCTTGGTGTTTGACATTCCCTCTAAAACCCATAAAAAGATCGCTTTGGACACGCTGAGACAGCAGAGCCTTGACGTCTATAGCCGCCCGAGCCTTCCTTCTAACTACGACGATGATTTTAGACCCCGCCTACTCTTGTCTAAAAAGGAGAAAATTTACTTTAATGTCATTAGTCGGGACCGTAAAAAGATGGAAGTCTGCGTGGCAGATATTAAAACCGGCACGGTGAAAGTGCTCATTGAGGAACGCATGAACACCTATATTGAATCTAGGAATTTGGTGCTGTTAAACAATGAAACCCAAATGATTCATTGGTCTGAACGCGACGGTTGGGCCCATTTTTATCTGTACAATTCAGACGGTAGCCTGCGCAATAGAATTACTCGAGGGCCTTTTCACTCAGAGGGAGTGAGCGGGGTAGATGAAAAATCTGGAATGCTTTATTTCACTGCACACGGGCTGCAAAAAGGACTGGATCCTTATTATGAACACCTCTATGCAGTACCTTTAAGTGGAGGAACATATAAGGCCTTAAATCCTGGAGATTTTACGTCTAGTACCCGTCCTTCTGACAAGCACAATTATTTTGTGAGTAATTATTCTAGGGTCAATACCGCTCCAAAATCTGAATTGAGAAATGCATCTGGGCAATTGGTGCTAGATTTGGAAACTGCAGATTTATCTGCGCTGTTTGACGCTGGCTACCAATTTCCTGAGCCTTTTAAAGTTAAGGCAGACGACGGTATTACAGACATTTATGGGGTCTTGTACAAGCCCTTTGATTTTGATGAAAATAAAGTGTACCCGCTCTTAGAATACGTCTACCCTGGCCCCCAGACAGAGGCTGTAAATAAGGCGTTTTCGGTGAGAATGGATCGTTTGGACCGAATGGCCCAGCTGGGTTTTGTGGTGGCTACCATGGGAAATAGAGGGGGTCATCCAGACCGCTCAAAATGGTACCATAACTACGGTTATGGCAACCTAAGGGACTACGGGCTTGCAGATAAAAAATATGTGGCCGAGCAATTGGCCAACCGCCATGCTTTCATAGACATTAATAAGGTGGGTATTTTTGGCCACTCAGGGGGTGGCTTTATGTCTACCGCGGCCATGTTGGTTTACCCAGATTTCTTTAAGACGGCAGTTTCTGCGGCTGGAAACCATGACAATTCTGTGTACAATTCATGGTGGAGTGAAACCCATCATGGGGTGTTAGAGGAAATGGATGAAAAGGGAGAAGTGCGTTACCAATACGACATTGACAAAAACCAATCTCTAGCAGCAAATCTAAAGGGATCATTGCTATTGGTCACTGGCGACATAGACAACAATGTGCATCCTGGCGCTACCATCAGAATGGCCAACGCACTGATCAAGGCACACAAACGCTTTGACTTTAAATTACTTCCTGGCCAAAGACACGGTTTTGGTAATATGACAGAGTACGCTTTTTGGCTACGTGCAGACCATTTTAGCAAACACCTTTTAGATGTGACTGCTACTGAGGTAGACCTGCTGCAGATGAATAGGGATGTTCCACAAAATAAATAAGCTACAAAAAAGGCCCCGTATGGGGCCTTTTTTAATACAATCAATGCTTGGTTTTTATTCTTTTACTGCACTTAAATAGTCTGTACCCAAATAGTTATTTTCCAAATTGGTATACCAAGCACGGTCTTTGGGCATTTTAATCCCCCCTATTTCTATTTCGCCAGAGAGCAGAATATACTCCCCGTCTCCTTTTTGCTCGTTGTGATAAAACTGATAGTGACGTAGCTGATACGTCTTAGGGTCTAGGTAAAAAGACCAAACATCTTTACCAACAGATGGATCATAGGACACTTTAATGACCCAGAAAGTTTCTCCCTGAAACACTTTTTTGTAGGCTATGGGGTCCATTTGGGTGCCTGGATCTTTTAATTTCATGGGCAAACCATACAGATAAGTGTAGTAATTTTTCATGCGCGCTGCCTGGCTGCAATCCAAACGATGGGTTTTAATTTCTTCTTGGGTAAAATGGGTGCGGCCATTAAAGGCAATATCGCATTGGTTTGGTCCCAAAACGTATTGGGTATGGTCAGTGCCTCTTGTGGCATTTAATTCAAACAAACCCTTTGCGTGGTCCATAAAAATATGGGTTGTTCGCTCTGTATTCTTAGGTGATTTCATCACCACCGCCATAGTTGCATTAAAGCTAGGCCATTTATTCTGAGGATCGTGGTAGGCAATGGATTGTTCCAATAAAGGAAGTGATGGTGTTTGGGTTTCCCCGGTTAAATCTTGGGCTTGGATGTTTAACACAAAGGCCAATACCAAGCCTACAAAAGGCAAAGAAATTCTCATAAAGGATTGTTTTTCCTATAAAGATACCACAATTAATAGGCTATAATCTACCTTAAATAAAGCAATAAACTTATTAAAACTACTGCTGAGGAAATGCCTACCACGGCTGGCTGCAATCTCACCATACTACTCATGGAAGTGCCTTTAAGCTTACCTAGTCTATAGTAATACTTAAACTTCTGTAGGCCTAAAAAGGTTTTACCCAAAATTTATTCTATTTTTGGGTAAAACCTATATATGAAAACGGAACAAAATTTTAAAAACCATCCCATACTAATCAAAGGATTTCACGGATTGTTATTTTTAAGTATCCTCGCCCTTTTAGGCGGTGGTGTGAGTTACTTATTATTG
>Ga0307998_1000642_pt1 | contig 19663 bp, 30 predicted proteins | sample Davwhametageno37_FD_203147 | JGI IMG/M metagenome (GOLD analysis project Ga0307998, IMG submission 203147) | Marine microbial communities from Davis Island wharf, Antarctic Ocean - #37 | ecosystem: Environmental > Aquatic > Marine > Unclassified | place: Antarctic Ocean: Davis Island wharf... | reverse complement strand
TGAATGGGATAGAAAGTATTGGGATACAAGAAGGCAAAAGGTGCTTAATAAATTAGCAAGAGCAAATGTATGTTATGGTAAGGAATGTAGAGAACCAAATTATGAGAACAAGCAAGGGACAATCGTAGGGTTTGATAAGTCTCCTTTAGTTGGTAATTTATTACAAATTGTAGAAATTTTGATGAAAGATACAGAACTAATAGTAGAAGGTAATCAATATGATGATGTGAAAAAGAATGGAATTGGTCCTCATGGAGATACTGAAAGAGTTTGTGTATCTTGTTTAAGAGTGGGGGCATCTATGCCTATGAAATTTGGGATGTTTTGGAATTGTAAAGTAAGGGGTAAACCGTTTGAGACAATTATTAATGGTGGTGATTTGTATTTTATGAGTGAAGAAGCAGTAGGCGCTGAATGGAAAAGCAAGAGTAAATGGAGATGGAGACATTGTGCTGGTGCTCCAAAGTATTTAAAAATGAAGGGTGAAGGAGAAGAATCGTGTTATCCATTATTCGCAAAGGTATAATTTTACAATAAATGGCATATCTGGACACCACCACAGGGTGTCCATTTTTTACCTTTAAAATACTATTGAATAGTCTTACAAATTGGTCTATTTTAAAAGTTAAAGTCTTACATTTTAATCAAACACCCTAATATAGATTCAACTTATTGCTGAAAATTGAAATGTAAATAGTTAAATAACACCAACAACAATAACAACAATAACAACATGAACAAATTAATTACGGTTATCTTTATGGGATTATTTATCCCAGCATTTTCAGATTATTTCACACATGGATTTGTTGCAGGATATGGGGGGTCGAGTATATCAAGATCTAAGATAAAAAAGAGTAATCGACATCTAATTAACGAGACTAATTATTCTAGGTATAATTATATGTGTGTGGATACAGGGGATGTGGACTTTCCCCCTGACTATTCACCACAATGTATTGAATCAAAAAAACGAGTCCCATCCAGACCTATTTGTATTTCAGAAAAAATAACAATACTGTTTCTATTAATTAGTTCTTTATCGTCTATATTCTATATAATAATCTGTGGTACTGATGATGACAAGGACTTTCTATGTGGGGTATGTTGTGGTGCTATTTTAGAATGTTGTACTAACGACGATTAATATTTTAAGTATAAAAGGCAAAATTTTTTCTACAAAGAAATTCGTTATCTAAATTTCTTGTAAATTATATGTTGTAGATGTATTGCGGAATGACAAATAACACGGTCCGCATAATTGTACCAACCCGTTAACATAACATCCTACATTTTCAATATACCGTCCTCGTTTATATTCAGTTTGTTGATTACATATAATACACATTTTTTTGTCTTCAAGTTTATTAATAAGTTCGCTAACGATTTCCTTAATTATTTCGTCAGTCATTTCTCTGTAGGCTGTATTTTTTCATACAATTTCATACAATAATTTCCCATATAATACTTGTAAATATTTTAATCATACAGATCTATTTCTCCATAACAATAATCACACCACGTACCTGAACTACAGATACAGTTATATGTAGTAGATACATTAGCGGAAGATAAATAACAAGAACAACAAAGTTGTCTTCCATAAACTATCTTTTTACAAATAATACATTTTTTCTTGTCTCTATTTTTCTTTGGTTTTTTGACAATTTTTTTCTTAGTGTTTGGTTTCATATATAAAATTGAAGAGATTAATGTTTAAATTATTTTAGTATAAAATGCAACAATCACAATCTTTGGAAGAATTACGAGCGGTTTCAGATGCACCAACTATCATAGCAACAATAATTATAGTTCTAATTATTTTATTGTATTCTGTAATATCGGATTCGGTTTCATAAAAGAACATTAAGGTATTCAATCTGAAGTAAATCATCATTTTTTTGCATATAAGTATATTTAAATCTTTATATAATTATATGCCGGATAACGGAATACTGCAGACTATTAAAAAAAGTTTAATGGGAACACAGCCATATTCACTCCCCTTGGTCTTGTTTTCAACCACTATGGCGATAATAATATTTAGGGATGAAGAAAAGGTTAGTTTAGTTAAAAAATTATTATATGATCGAATGTTTTTTGTAAGTTTGATGCTAATTGGAATTTTTTCTGGATATAATCTCATGTTGCATGGTAGTGGAAAGGAAATGATTCGTAGAAAGCGTGCTACGAGGGAAGCTATTTTGGGTTTTATCATTGCTATTATGGCCTATCTTGATTTAAAAGCCGCACCATTTTGGGTTATTTTCGTTGTGTCTTATTACTACGAATAATTTGTTAAAAAAATAATATTTAATCAACTTTAAATATAATTTGTCGCTTAACTTTTTCTGTATTGTCTTATCCATTTTCTTATACTATTATCACTAACTCCGTATTTCTTTCCAACTTTTACCATTGACAAAGTTTCAAGGTCTTTTTCTAATTGGTCCAAACTTGGGATATTTTTAACCTTTCTATTGATTGAGTTGTTCCTTTTTGATGAACAACTGCGACACCTTGTAGATTTTTTATGAATTTTACCTTCACAATCTATACACTTATTTTCTTTTTTAATGTGTTTCACATTTCTACCTTTAAAAGTGTTAGTTGTTGCGTGACATGTATTACATAAAAGTCTTAGATTTTCTAATCTGTGGTCTTTATTATTACCGTTGATGTGGTCTAATTCCAAAGGTATCGGTCCAATTTCATTTGTCATAAGCCATTTACATTCTTTCTTATTACAAAAGCTACATTTATGTTCCCATTTCAATTCATTAAATAATCTTTTTTTTACACAACTTCTTGAATACGTGCTATTTTCTACACAAACATCTTTTAATGGAATTTTTTTAAAAGATTTATTGGTAACGTGGTGTCCTTTTTTAAAATGTGAAACATCTAACTCAAGTTTATTAATTCTTTTTTTAACAACGCTATTATTCCCGTTATTTTTGTATCCCACTTTTCTCATGACATCACTGTAAAACATACTTTCTTTTACGATTTTAATAAAATCTTTATCACTGATATCCCAAATACACGACATAACTGGCATTATTACTATTGATTAATTGATAATATTAAATTCAATTTAATATTATTTGAGACCTTTAGGGTCTTAATACCCTTAATCGGACTCGAACCGATGACCTGAAAATCAGAAGTTTTCCGCTCTAATCCACTGAGCTATAAGGGCAAATACAAGAAACTTTTTTTTTAACCAATTATATTTCAAACAGGTTTATATGTTTAATTACTGTAAGTTTCAAACCGTGCTCCCCAAACCGTGATAAGCGCAAATCTTATTTTCATCCTGAATAGCTTTTACAAACGATTCCGTCAAACGCAAACCAACTCCCAATACCGTGCTCCCATTAACCGTGCTCCCCGTAACTTTGCTTGGAATTGAACCAAGTTACCGTCAAAGCGGTAATGCCCCCATAAGGCCAAAGCTTGTTTCCGTGCTCCCTTTTTATCCGTGCTCCCTTTTTATCCGTGCTCCCTGCATTCTCGGTAAGGGCTTCGATCCCTTAATCTTCTGCTCATAAGACAGATGCATTACCAGATTATGCTAACCGAGAATATCTCAAGGCACGCCTCAAGTTGTGATACAGAGCTTCAGGGCCTATTTTCTTCACAATTTATAATAACAAGATTGTTTTAAGTTGTTTATGGATAATTATATTATTTTTTTAAGGCATTTTATCCCAATTTCTTACCGAAACCCAAGTAACTGGTTTCTTTACCTTGATACCAAATTGTATCATCATGAAAATCAATACAGATAAGGCTCCAAATTTAATACTTGAAGAAACTACTTTTTCTAAATTTAACACGATGGATGTGTTAGGTATATTGAACATTATTCCATCTTTACTTGAAAAACGATTAATAATAGGTCTAACAAAAGGCATAATTAGACCATCTATGAAATCTCCAGCCACCTCTTTAAGACTTGACCCTATCATTAAACCGATTGCTAACCCTAAAACATTAAAATTAGAAAAAAAATCTGCATAAGCTGAAAGCATGCTAGTCAATTTTTTGGGTACCATATATAAATTAATTATATTATAAAATTGAATCTAACATTACAACACAATTTGCAGCATCAAAAACAAATATGACACCTGTAAATCATTATCTAACGCTTTACCCGTCGCATCACATTTATACTATCGAAGAAAATGAGCTAAAAACACTTTGTTTCAAAGGACTTGAGAAAAAAAACTGGGGATTTGGGTCCAAAAGAATTGGTATAAAAATACCTAACACAATAACCGATAAAATCTCGTTCTCCGGATTTGGTTATAAAACAGAAATAGGTGTGTGGTATATCGGTGTTAGAATGTGGTTAGACGACGGTGATTATACAAAATACGTGATATACGATCCTAGCTTTACTATTAATCAGCATTTTACCGAATTAATTACACTATTTCAACGCCAATACACCAACTTGTGTTAAACCGTTTATAAATGTTATTTAAAAGCAACACATTATAGTATATTAAATGTTTCTACAAATTGAAAAAGATATTATTGAAAAAAAATACACAGCTCTACACGACGACACCAAACTTTTTTCATACGGATTTGAAGAAGATAAAACAAAACAAATTAACCTATCATATATTGATAATGAATATAAATTTACATTCCCAATTCAAGATATACTTTATTCAACAATCTTTAAAAATGAAGAAAAACTTGTTGATTATATGAATTACATTTTAAGGGAAATGGTATAAGTCGTTGTATTATATTATTCATACAAATCATATGGATATATTTTCTTGGGAATTTCGCAAACCATATATTGGGTTGGCAGTTGATACATTTTGTAACTTTGTGACAACGTTATTTAGGGGTGACGAAGAATTAGCAGGGTGGATAGTAACTTTATTTTTACATAATATCCCTTATTCTATGCTTCTTTTCAACATATTTTTATACCCTCTGCAAATGTGGATGATAGTAGGCTTTGTAGTTACTTACGTTTCTAATATTTTTTTTAGAGGATGTATTTGTTTTAAAATAGAAAGGCAACTTTTTAACGATAAAAAATGGTACGGTCCGTACGGTTTATTAGAATACGTGGGTTTAAAGGTAAATACACCAAATGTTGTTTGGTTTTTTGGCATATGGACAAAGGCGATGTTTATTATGATTATTTTGAAAGCGTTGCGAAGTTATTTCAATCTCTTTTAATGCGGTGATGTTTAAATAAGCGTTGTTTTAAATTGGATTTTCTTTCCCTTTGTTTGCGATTAGAATAATCTATACAATAGGTGATAGCGAGTCTTATAACACAAAAGGGTAATAAAAGTATACACATAAACATTAGAAGGGAATTAACCGCATAATAGGAGTAGTTTTCAGACATGGTTTTATTAGTTAATAACTAATAAAATAATTCAATTTTTCAACAATATTGTTTCGTTTTCTCACGATATTCAATAGCTTTCTCTTCTCCAACTTTACCTTTCAACCACATATTAAATCTATAAACGTCGTTAGATAAAGGTCCATATAGTTCTACAAACCGGTTATTGGAAAGTTCAGACCAGTTAGTAGGGTGTTTTTTAGTTATAGTCCTTGTTTTCTTGTTCTGTAATATAATTAGTATTTCACCATCTTTACCTGTGAGAGATGTTGATTCACTTCGTGGTCGTCCATACCCTGTAATAGGAACGGCAAATTCTCTATATGAAACAATGGTATCGAAGAAATTTTCAAGCTTATCGAATTTGGAATACAGCTCGTCGGGAACACCTCCAAATAGCTTTAGTTTGCACTTAGAATCACCAATTGTCATATTTGTTGTCATATTGAATTTATATCTTGTTAAATGATTTAACATATAACGGTATTGTAAATTTCAATTTTCACATAAAAAAATATGTTCAATCTTTAGTACATTTTTAGTGTTTTTTAAATTTTATTTTTAGTGTTTTTGTTTTTAGTGTTTTTATTTTTAGTGTTTTTTATTGTAAAGTATATCTTAGTTTGTTGATTTCTTCTTGAAGATCCTCAATTTCACAAGCATCTGCCCAACAACCAGTATCGTATACTTTGAGTTCTTCTTCAAGAACTGTGATTTTCGCATTAATAGCATCATTTACGCTGGGCTCTTTACGAAGACGCTTAGGTTTCCAGGCTGTAACTGATGACTCGATAATAGGTTCCTCTTCATCAGATGAGATTTGAGTTGGAGTATCATCTTCATTAAAGACCTTTATTTCGCAAGGAGGTTTCATAAGATTTTCGGAATCATCCTTGAAACTCACCTTTCTTTGAATTGGTTTCTCGGAAGATTTTACAGCATCGAGAAATGAATATCCGGTGTATTTGACAGGTTCCTCAAGTTGTTTGAGGAGATGCTTCTCGGCGATAAGAGCTTCTTTGGCAAAATACTGTTGTTCCTTGAGACGCTGGTCATTCAATAACTGTTCGTCAAATTGTTGCTGTTTTCCCTTGTAATTGTTTCTTACTTGTGTTTTATTTTTCTCTTGTAAAACAGGGCAATTTTTAATATGGTGAATAAAGGTCTCGTCATGGCAGTAAGCACACGATCTGGTTAATGACCGTGTATTGACTGCTGATGGTCTAATTTTGGTTAGACTAGGTATGTGTTTAACTGTGGAATTATTTCTTATGACAAGGCTTTTACCCCAACTACCGATAGGAGCCTTTGAAGCCATACTTGAACCCCCGAGTTTAAGTTCGTTAATGCGTGGAAACCCAGAATAGATTTTCCCTACAGAGAGATTGACTGTTCGGCTACTGGCTCGACTACTTGAATGACTTGTGTGAGCTGCTCCGCATTTGATTGAAATCATAGATGTCATTTTGAATATGTTTTTTAATTGAATTAAAGTAATTTTTGATGTTTTAATAAGTACTATTTTGTCAGATTCAGAAAACTTCAATTTTCTGAATACTTGTGGAAAAAATCGGAAAATTGATAGATTCTGAATCTGACTATTAGTATTAAATTAAAACTATACAAAACTGTTATATAAATAACAAAACACAAGTCATGTTATCTGGTTTCCCAGTTAAGAAACAATTCGCAGCGTGGTGTAAAATGAAAAATCTGGACCATAAAGAGCATCAATCTGAAGGTATTGAATGGGTGATAAATAGAGAAACAAAGCCTGATTTGGGGTCTCCGGGTGGCTTCTTATGTGATGAAATGGGCCTTGGAAAGACTATTTTAATGATTTCTGCTATGTTTATTAACCCGTTAGGCAATACATTAATAGTATTACCTAAAAGTTTATTGGACCAATGGTATGATGCTATTGTTAAATTCAGCCACTTTGATGCCCAACATATACTCGTATATCACGGTTCTGTAAAAACTACAAAACCCATACAAGAATACAGCGTAGTTATTACTACTTATGGTATGATTGCTACTCGAAAACCAACAGAAAAGGTTCCACTTTACAAAAGTCCGTTATGGGAACAATCGTGGGACAGGATTATATACGACGAATCACATCATTTGAGAAATAACAGAACCTCTATTTTCTGTGGGGCTGTATTTCTAAAAGCTCCTATTAAATGGATGGTAACGGGAACTCCTATAAACAACAAAAAAAGGGACTTTTACAATCAAACACTCATACAAGGTAGTGGTTGTAAATTTACATCTAATATGAAAGAATTGAGGAAAATTATTAGTGATATCGTTCTTAAAAGGACTAAAAAAGAAGTGGGTATTAAGATGCCAGAACTTATTGAAGAAGTCGTTAAAGTTGTATGGAAAAGTAAGGAAGAGGAGAAATTTGTTAGAAACATTCACAATCTAATGAATTTTGCGACCGTTACAGAAGCCAACGTTGATTCAGTAATTCACAATCTCGGGTCTATGTATCAATCCGCATTACCGTTATTTATTCTTATGAGACAATCGTGTGTAAACCCACGGTTGGCTTATGATTCGTTATTGAAAAGAGCTTCTAGAACGGGCTTTGATTTGTCTGGATTCAATCTACCAGAAACTACCAGTAAAATGGATTCGGTTATTAACAAAGTGGTTGAAAACGAAAGGTCTGGTAAGTCAAAAATTATATTTTGTCAATTCCGTAAGGAAATGGAAAAAATATATGAAGAACTTAAATCTAAAGGTTTCAACCCAGCAATCATTAACGGGTCAACTACTAAAAAACAAAGGAGATATGCTCTACAAGCTGGTCTTAAGGACGACGAATGGGAAGAAGTTGCCCCAAAATTACCGCAAGATGTTTGTAATCTAATTAACGAATATATTTCTCCAAATGTTCTTATCGCTCAAATCCAAACCTCTTGTGAAGGACTTAATCTTCAACATTTTGCTGAAGTGTATTTTACAACACCAACATGGAACCCAGCCGTTGAAAGTCAAGCGATTGCCAGATGTCATCGAATAGGTCAAACAAAAGCAGTTAATGTATATAGATTTATTACCACTTTTAAAGAAGAAGAGAAAAATATGTCCCTCGATGAATATTGTATGGAAATTCAGCGTGTAAAAAAAGAGATGATAGTGAAATACGGATTTTAAATCAAAAAAACAAAAAACAAAAAAATCAAAAAAATCAAAAAAATCAAAAAAATCAAAAAAATCAAAAAAAAGAGTTCAATCCTTTTTTTATGATATGTGTTCACACGATAATGGTTAATTTTCTTCACCCTGTTTTATAGGGTTACTTTATGTTACAAGCATCTCCCATTCTAAAATGAAGGTGAACTGTTGATTCTTTTACAATACCACAATCACTTAACGATTTGTCGTCCGAAAAAGATAAAATTTTGTTAAATTGTAAATAATAATCTTTTTGTGAAATACCAAACATATTGTTTATCAGCACGTATAATATGCGTGTAGAATCTGTTTCCTCTACATCATTCAAGGTGGTTATTGTTGTGTGCGTACGGTGTGAAATTCCCTTTATAAATATCTGCATGTTGTAATATTTGCAATTATAATATTGAATATTTAATTCAATTTTATAAACAACCTAAAAAAAATATCAAATATTAATATAACATAATGTCGAGTGAAAAAAGAATTAAAAAAGAACTTGAAAATTTCAATAATGACCCACCAACAAATTGCAGTGCTGGACCTGATGGAGATGATATTTTCCATTGGACGGCAACTATTATGGGTCCTGTAGATACACCTTATCACGGGGGTATTTTTTTTTTAAATATTACATTTCCCAGTAATTATCCGTTTAAACCACCAAAGGTGGCGTTTGTAACCAAAATATATCACCCAAATATTAATGGAGGTGGTGGTATTTGTTTGGATATCTTGAAGGAGAATTGGAGCCCGGCACTTACAATATCCAAGGTTTTGATATCTATTTGTTCTTTGTTGGATGATCCGAATCCAGACGATCCCCTTGAACCTGTAATTGCTAAGCAGTTTAAAAACAACTTTGATGCTTATAAAATTACAGCTGCGGATTGGACACAGTGTTATGCTATGGGAAATTAATTGTTTCTGCGTTTAAGCATAGCTAAACAACAACCTACTGCCGCTTTTTCAACAGCATTTACATTTAATTCTCCCTTTGTAGCTGATATTACTAAATCAATTACGTCTCCTACGACTCCTTCATCAATAATATCTAAAAGTAATTTTTCTTTATCATCTGTAATTGGAGCATCCTTAACAACCTTTCTTACTAGTTTTTCAACCATTTTTTTTTGTTCTTCACCTTGTAACACACTGGCTTCTACAATTTCCATAGTATTTTTAATAACAATTGTTATAGTTCGTGGTGTAATATCAATTCCTTTGGCTTTTAACTCTATGTTAAGTTTGGATAAACAAGAATCATATACTGCTGCTTTTAATAAATTTGGGATTTCTATATTTATACTCATTTAAAAAATAATATTAAAAAATTTTTTAATATTATACGCGATTAGTTTTCCTGTGGTTGTTGAGAGCAACTTCTCATTACAATTTTCTGTGTTGGAGTAGTGTAACACGATGTTTGTCTTAAGTTGTTTAACCGTGGTGCTGACATAACGTTGTGTCTTGGAGAAACTCCTGGCGATCCAAATATCATACTTTCTAAGTTTTCCGTTAGACCATCAAAGTTATTTATATCATATGCTTGTTGATTTCCTTGAGACGATAGTCGTGACCCGATAAATGCCGTACCATTTCGAGAATAAATACCTTTATAAGCAACATACACATCTGTAACCAGTTTTTGCATAAATGCATCATCTTCTAAATTGTTTTTAGCCATAAACTCTTCCAAGGTGGTTTGTAGTTTCAATAACTCTTCCGACAGAGTTGTTTTTTCGTCATTATCTGTGACGATTTTTGCTCTGAATAACGCATCCATAGCTTTTTGACGAAACATTTGTTTTTCAACACTAATATTCCTATCACTTTCCTTAACTTCACCGTCAGTACAATTATAAGAAGTAAATACGTCTGTCCTACCTCTGTTGTTGTTATCTTCGACCCATTCACTTTTAATTGATATGGGTTCAACTGAGTCCCAAGTAGAACGCATAATGAGAGACTGTGTGTGTTCGCTGGCAAAATACGCAAATTCAACACTTACACCCCATTCATTTTTCGTAAAATCATAAACTTCGGCACCTACAACCGAAACCTTAATATTCTTTACTGCTGTAAATAGTAACCCGTGTATAATTTCACCATACACCATACCAGCATTTTCAATACTGTCGACAAAATGATAAGTCCCTTTTGTTAATTCTACCATTTTTTGAAGAAGAACTGCATCGTGACCTGTTCCGTAACCAATCATTATTTGTCTTCCACCAGGACTATATTCTATAATACCTTTGGCGCTGGTTTTTCCTGCGTTTGGTTGTCCATCGGTCATCAAAATATGTGCTTTATTACCCTCAGGGATCGAATTGTATTTTTCGTTTTCTTTAATTTTTTCAAAGGCACCACAAATATTTGTAGCACCCCGTGGTTTTAATTTTTCAAGTTTTTTAGTAAATTCGTCTGTATCTTTATCTCCAATTTCCAGACAACCAATCATCGTATTTTTATTATCAAACGCATTAACAAGTATATTAAGCTTTAATGCTGGTGTTTCTTCCTTGAGTTCTCCAAGATAATTTATGATATTTTTTGTAGTATGAATTGTGTGTTCTAAGGCACTATAACCATCGTCAGATCTGGATTCCATAGAACCAGACCTGTCAATATTAAATGCTAAACATAAATTGTCGACTGAAACATAGTTAAGTTTTACAGCAACTAAATCTATTGTGTGGTAGTTATGAGACAATGATGACGAAGCTTCTACTGACTTTTGTAGAATTTGGTAATTTTGCGTAGTTAATTTGGATGAACTGGTAGACATGATGGTATTAATGGATATATTAATGTCCTATTTAATAAATTCAATTTTATAATATACATATACATATATGGGTGGTATTTTTTCAAAATCAAAACTAAAATTAAATAAAAATGTAGAACTAATTGTTTCTTCTACAGGATATATTATGTCCGCTTCCCCTATGTTTTTAATGAATACGGGATACGAATACAAAGATATCCATCAAAAACATTTGGCAGACGTGTTATTAACAGGAGTGCTAGCACGGTTACATAAAAACATTTTTATTCCTAAATTCAAAAACGCAACTGGCAAAGAAAAAGCGCGATTGAGAAATTTCATCAAAAATCATAAAAAAAATATTAGGTGTACAATTTCCACACCTAAAGGGTTACAAAAAGTGTTTGTAAGTATACGTGAAATATCAAATGACGACTTGTGTGTTACATTTATATGTTGTCGAAACACCGAACTAACTGTCGGCACTACTGTTAAAGACAATATCCCCCCTCTGTTGAGAGACTGCCCTCTTAAAACAACCCCGACACTAGTTGCGGACGATGTTGGTATTATTTCCATGGATTTACATGGTTCAACGGCATATATCAACGAGATGGGGGTTGGTCCCTACGTTGCTTCTCAAAAATTATTGTTTAATGAATTACAAAGACATTTGGAAGTAGAATTATTCCCTCTTGTGCAGCTTCACGAAGTATTAGGTGATTCTTTTATAATGACTGTAAATTCTCCGTGGTGGTGTCGTTCGCGTCTCCACGAAATGGTTCCGTTTAAACTTATGGTTGCCAAATACTTAACACATCATTTAAATAAAATTTGTGACGAGTTCTTCAACGGAAAAATTTATATTCGATGTGGTATTGCGGATGGGTCGGTTGTCGCTAATATTACAGGACGATACTTCCGTCTGTACGGTCAGTGTATAAACATAGCTTGTCGTCTGGAAGGCTTGTGTAAGCGTGACCACGTGCATATGTTGGATAAAGGTTCATCGGTCAGTTATAAATTAAAAGGGTTTGACGGTGTGTTTAATACCTCGCAAATATCCACTCTAATTTGTCCTACTATGAGTGAAATTTGCGATTTAGTTGAGGAGCGAAATGCATTTATGGGTCCCAACGACTCTCGAACAAAATCATACAATCGTTCAAAACACGTGTTCTCTACAGAACAGTTAGCGATCACATCGTCCTTGCTAACGAGAGGGTCTTCTAAATATTCTGTTCCTTCACGAGCTTTTAAATCTAATTTGTTTTAATATTTTAATATTATTTTAATAATATTCATAATAATAACAATAATATAATAAATTGGTTTAAAGATGATACCCTGTATTATATTGGTATCCAACAGCAAACAAATTAATAAAATTAATTAAAAGGATATCAGTATAATTTGGAGAGACTTGTGAGTCGTGAGAAGTTGATTATTGGGACTATGTTGTGAGTAAATAGCGTCTGATTTTCTTTCATAGATATAAGTGTATTATTGGAAACCATAATAGGATTATAGGAGGAGTGAACTCTATAAGGATTATGGGAAGCATACGAGGGAGAAGCCAAGAGACGAAGAATCCTTAGGGGTGGATTATAAGAACTTAACAGTGCCTGTGTGTAGAGAAGTTGGGAAAGGAAGCAGTTGAGAAAGGAAGCATTTGAGAAAGGAAGTAGTTGAGCAAGTGGAGCAGTTGAGCAAATGAGTTGAGCAAACGGAGGGAGTTGTGGTTGAGCAAGTGGGTGGTTGAGCAAGTGGTTGAGCAAACGGAGGGAGTTGTTGTTGAGCAAGTGGGTAGTTGAGCAAGTGGTTGAGCAAGTGGTTGAGCAAGTGGTTGAGCAAACGGAGGGAGTTGTTGTTGAGCAAACGGAGGGAGTTGTTGTTGAGCAAGTGGGTAGTTGAGCAAGTGGTTGAGCAAGTGGGGTCGTATGGCAAATGGAGAGTAGTTGGACAGTTGGTGTGTAGAGGGTGATAGCAAGTGGTTGATAGCAAATAGGACAGTTGATATGACAAGTGAAGTTGGTAGCAGGTGGACAGTTGTTATGCGAAGTTGGGAGCATTTCTAAGTAGAAAATAATTACCTTTTTAGGTTTGGCAACAGCAATAAATAAAAATAGACAGACCAAACCGTGTATAATAATACTATTAAAGTTTTTTAATAGCATTATATAATGAAGTTAAACATGTAATAATATATTCATAAAATGTCTATAACTAAACTATTTCCTAATAATTATTTACCAGACTTGGCAAAAGTTGCTTTATGGGTTGGTGTAAATGCTGCAGGCGTGGTTCTATTAATGGGTGTAAGTAGAGGAACCGTTCATAGAAATGAATTAGATTGGCGAGACGTGGCTGTGTGGGGCACAATTGGGGCAATCGTTGGAGCACAATTTGGAGTAGCAAATAAATTTAAATAATTTAACGGCGTTTTCTGCGTGTTCTGCGTTTTCTGCGTTTTTTTCCTCCTGCGTTCTGTGTTAATCGTCTCAAAATACCATCAACATCAGTTAAATGACCGGTGATCATTTGAAAATTATTGTTGAATGAAGCGTTATTGGCGGCGATGCTTACCCGCAGTTGTGCCAAAATAGTGTTATTAGTGGTCAAGATCTGTTGTTGTTGTTGTTGTTGGTCGTCTATAGTACGCATAATATCTTCATTTTGATTATTTGTTGTTTGCCACTGGGTTATCATCACTCCTGCGAACTGGTGTAGTTGTGCAAGCATATTAGTAGCGTGTGTAATATCAGGGTCTAACCGATTCGAAATAGATTGTCTGTTTTCAGCCATTATATATATGGTTACAAATAAATCTGTATTTTTTATTGTTTAGTAAACAATAAAAAAGGCACTAAAAAAAAGGCACTCTAACGACGGCGTTTTCGTGATTTTTTTCTTTTACGACTTTTACGACCTTTACGACTTTTTCTTCTCTTGCGTCTTCCACCTGAAAGATTAGAAGCGCCTCCGCATCCACCACCTCTTTTTGATTTTTTCTTTCTACTTTTTCTTCGTCTTCTTCCACCGACGGTTGGTGATGTTGTTGGTGGTAATTCATCTTCCTCTTCCTCTTGTCTCTGAACAGCAGGTGGTGCTTGGTGTATTGGTTGTGCTGGTGGAGCGGAAGGTCCAAACCAACTTGTAACGCCACTTGTTAATTTGGTTACGCCATCAAACCATCCACCGCCTCTCATTTTACGTCGTTTTTTAGTTCTTCTTCTATTTCTACTTTTACGCATATATAATTTGTAAATATTATTTTATATTGCTCGGTATTTTTAAATTAATCCTTCTAAAGTATATAATATGTCCAAAGTTAAAAGAATATATTTACATAAAGATTCTCATTTACCAGAAGCAGGTTGGTTACAATCGTGTTTCCGATGTTCTTCAATAACAGGAAAATGCTTTCTTTTACAAACATTTAATAAAGGTGGAAATTTGTATGAATTTTATATCTATATTTGTGCAAGGTGTAAAAAAAAATTAACTAAATCTCCCTCGTTGTTTATAGAATTTAGCGATGAATATAGCGAACATATACGAACAAACTTTGGTTATTTATTTTCCAGTAGAACCTAAACCACCTTCGCCTCTTTCTGTTTTATCTAAATCATCCACACAATTAACGGTAAAATTATAACTCAGGTCGGGCATACAAATTTGAACTATTCTGTCTCCTGCAGCAATCTCAACAGGTTCTGAACTTGTATTATAAAACGCAGCCATTAGAGACCCGCGATAGCCACTGTCAATAATTCCCACCGAATTTGCTAAAATAATCCCCCGCTTGCTAACACTTGAACGAGCATACAAATAATATGGACTGGATACCGGAACAGTCCATAATGAATAAGTATGATTCCATTCTTTTTTAGAAACAGCGCATTTAACCCCCATATTAATTAATTTTATCCCTCCTGGTGGAATAACAACTGTTGTTGGAACGTATAAATCAAAGCCAGAATCGTTTTTAGAATTGCCTTTTTTTATAGCTTGGTCGTATAATTTTCTATTTCCTTCCAAAATTTGTAAATTAATACTGTAAGAAGTGGTTTCTTTGTGTGTAATAGTCATTTCTTTGAAGGTTGGAGTATTGCTAGACATGGTTAATAATAATTAGTATTATCTTACTACTTATTAAAATCAATTTTTGGTTGTTTCACAACTACCGTTGGTCATAATATCGGATTCAAATGGTTCTGTTAGACTGTGTCCTGCTCTCAGTGCTTTTTTTTTGTTAATTTGTTGGCCCGCTGAAATATAACCTAAATCTTGTGTAATAGTTGCGATCTTTCCACAATTAGTATAACATATAGGGTCCTTAACTATTTTACAATTACCAACACTATCTTTACTACTATAGTCGCATCTTAATGCTTTTGCTTTTTTATTATTGATATAATTACTGGTAATAAATTCTTGTGGTCTTTTATATGTAAGTGTTCTCTGTCTTGCTCCCCTGGTTGGGTGTATAAATTTATTATCCACAACCCTACTTGCGAGTCCTCCTCCTCCTCCTATACCCATTGTAGCTCTTTTCAAATACAGACCATAACTTTGTTGTCTGCTTGGAACCTTTACGTCATTTTGACAACAAGAACTTTGATTAATACCTCTACCAGTATAACTAAGAGCAAAGGGTCCGCCGTTTATTGTTGTTCTTGAATTGATTTGTTGAAGTTTAAGTCTTGAATTATATTTAGCTTTCATTACACGCATTGACATTCTATATGTATTATTTAGAAATTAAATATATAATTGAACCCTGTCTTTGGGTTTATTTTGAAGACATCTTAACAATGCCATATATAATCTGGTTCCAGCAATAGTATCTAAATGTGTTTCAAAATATTCAATTGTTAGTTTTTTAAACTTTTTGACAGGGTTCATGCAAAAACATACGAGCAGAGCAATTGAATAAATTTGTGAATTTATATGAATAGTACTTGGTAATGACTTTATTTTTTTCATTTCTGGAGAGAAAAAAACATTTCCCTTGTCGAATGGTGTAATAACCCTAACTTGATTGTCCTTTATAGGCAAAAAATTACAGGTGTTTAAATACAAAAAATATACATCTTTTCCTGATCCTCCTTTTTGAGTAAAACTATCTATTGATACCCTAACTATATCTTCCACATTTAAAAATAAGTTACAGTACCCGTCCTCTTCTAAACCTTCAAATTGTTTAATTAAATTTGTAAACAACCATTTTAAATGTCTATATGACAGATCCCCTTTTCTCTTAAGTAATTCTTTTAACCCTTCTACCTTTATATCTTTGGTAGTAAATGTATTGTCCTTTTCTTCAGTTATTGTTATGTTTTTTTTAATATTATCAAAGAACTTTTTATATTTCTCTCCATCTTCATAAATAAATTTATATGAATTCTTCTTCTTTTCTATCGAACAGCTGTTTGATTTAAATACCACTGTCATCTATATAAAAAAGAGATATATTTTTAAATCTTTAGTATTTATATAATGGTTAGACCCGGATTAAAAAGATTAAGAGCAGCTATAAATGTGAAAGTTCAACCGAATAAAACAGGGACATCTTCGATGCAGGGGCAATTTATTAAAACACAGAAAGGGGTGGTTTTTAATTCTGCTGCGAATACTCCATATAATAAATTAAGTAATTCGAGAACATTTATACCAACATACACAACAGCCCAAAAGAAAGCAGACAACCAATGTAAATGTGTAAAAAAGAAAGAATGGCCAAAGTCTGGTACTACTATATTAGCAAAATCTTGGAATGGAAGTTGGCAATAAGTTGAAATAAAATTGATTCTGATTATGTTAGTTATATAATTAACATAAACAAGCAAATGCAAACACCACTCACAATACCAACACCAACTCTATTAGTAGAGGATAAAGACAAGTTAATAAATATTTTAGATACATATGGTGTGGCTATTGTTCAATTAAAAAAAATTTCAACTGGAAAAAGAAACAGGCATTTAATGGGTGTGAAATTTTATCAAAATGCAAACCAAATATTAAAACAAGAGCATCAAATTAAAGAATTAACTCTTAAGGAAAAGTGTCACCCAGAAACAATAACGCCAAGAAAAGCACCAGACTCCAGTCAAAGTTGGATTAATCAATACGGAACGACTCTCCACCATTTGATAGAACAAGATGATGATTTCAGAGAAGCTATGGGGAAAGTTGAAGGAAAACCAGTAACAAAGTTTATGCAAAATAGAATAAGATTGGGAAATAAGAAATTATCTGTAAATGAAAAAACTTTACATTTTGACGGATTTCCATTTGAAGAACCTGACGAGAACGGTAAAGTAACATTTAGCAAAACTCCGTTAACAGCTACTATTATAGCCCTTACAGGTAAAAGACGATTCTGCTGGTGGGATATCAAAGGTAAAGATTTGAGACCAATATACGACCATTGGGTAACTAAAGGAAAGAAATCATTTACAAATATAGATCCGGTATTTATGAACAATACATACCCTGGATGTCGAAGAATAGTAGATGTTGATTGCTCTAAACACATACATTTGATTATATTTAGAGAATGCATTCCACACGAAATAGCAAGTTCTCCCAGTATTTCCATATTTATTTCTCCTATTAAAGAATTTGACCAAAGAAAGGAAAGTATAACCTCATTTCATCCACCTGAATATAAGGATTTAACTAAACATGAAACCAATATTCTGGGTTACTGCTACAATAGGAACGGTATAACCTGGCCGTCGGGCAAGAAAAGTTGGGCATTTTGTCATAATAGAGCCTATAAACACTGGGTAACAAAGATAAAGTCAAGATATATTGGTAAAAATAATACAGGTAAAGATACAATTAAAATGCAACTTCCGGAAGGTGGTAAATACGACCAGCATACAATTGAATATCAAGAAAAACTAAAGGCAAGAAATATTATCCTACCTAATGTAGCATTTGACTTAACAACGCCTAACTTCATATTAGATATAGCTACCCTACCCGAAGCTATACTTAGGGACCACGGATTTATACAATAAACGAAAATGTAAAAAAATGTAAAACTAAAAATATAAAACTAAATAAAACAAGGCAAGATATAAGCCCTTTTTATATAATTCGGAAAATTGAAGTTTTCTGAATCTGACAAAACTGTAATTATTAAAACAACAACAAACACTTAAATTATTAAAAACAATCAAAATGTCAACACAATATTCCGCAACTCAACAAGTTAATTTTGCCAAAAATGCTGATCCAGCACAAGGTATCAGTCTCTGTATTCCACGCGTATTTAATAACATTAGTCATTATCGTATTAAAAAGCATATTATTGAAGCAAATCTCGGATTTGTTGAAAGAGTGGATGTTATCCCAGTAGCAGGTGGTAAATTCAAAAGAGCATTTGTCCATTTCGCCCCAAACAAGTGGAATATGAGAGATGAAACAGCCAGAAATGCTCTTACGGCACTCCAAGATGGTAAGAAAATCAAACTCGAATATGAAGCTCCTTGGTATTGGATTGTTGGTATTAGTGGTGCCGAACGCCCAAAGGAAGCACCCAAGCCATACGAACGCAAAACAACTATTGATATTGATATTCCACAACCAGTAAAAAAAGCAAAAGTAGATAAAGTTGAGTTATTACCACCAACGGAGACAATTTCACACAATATTTCCCATATTCCACAAGCAACAAGAGCGTCAAGTTTACCAATTCAACATAATTAAACATAATTTCAAATAATAAATAAAGGCAAATCTGTATATAAAGTCCTTTTTTTTTATCATAAAATTTATATCGGAAAATTGAAGTTTAATATCCAGATCTGAGATTGAATTATTATAACAATACTAACAATACTAACAATCTAACAAAATGTCAACACAAGTTATCTCTAAAATTTTAAACGAAATCGTCAATCAAGTTTCCAACTTAACCAATACAATTATCGTATATGGTAAAGAATGGGGGTCCTGTCCATCCGAACTTTCCAAAGAAGAATCAAGCTCAAAGACAGATTATATTTCGGTTGAAGTGCCAGAACTTAACGTAGAATATGGAGCACACGCTTTAAGAGCAAGAAATTTCACAAAAAAATACTCTGTAATGCCTGTCGAGTACAGAGATGAAAACGGGAAATTGGAACAACTTGTGTTTAATTCGAATGAAAACACTCCTGAATATTGGGGAAAATCTATGACACTTAGTTATGAATCGGAGGATGAAGATGAATACGAACAAGGAGATGCGGATGACTATTGGCGAGAACAAGCCTATTATAATTGTTAAAAATAAAAAAATAAAAAAATAAAAA
>Ga0307998_1000641_pt1 | contig 19671 bp, 15 predicted proteins | sample Davwhametageno37_FD_203147 | JGI IMG/M metagenome (GOLD analysis project Ga0307998, IMG submission 203147) | Marine microbial communities from Davis Island wharf, Antarctic Ocean - #37 | ecosystem: Environmental > Aquatic > Marine > Unclassified | place: Antarctic Ocean: Davis Island wharf... | reverse complement strand
TGGTTGGAATGGAACACGAAATGGCTCTTTAGTTCCTGATGGAGTTTACATTTGGAAAATTGAGGCCAAAGAAGCTCACTCACCTATCATCCACAATAAAGAGGGATTTATAACTATTATTAGATAAGGAAGTCTGTTATAATTATATATATTCGTGCAACTCTTATAGAAAAATAGGAGTATAAATACAAATAATTTAGTATTATGAAAAAAGTATTATTACTAGTTGTTGTTATATTAGCGGGACAATCATTTAAAGCTCAGCTAGCAGTTTCCAATACTGCACCTTATAACAATGTAACCTATTTAGTTAATAATGTATTATTAGGTCAAAATGTTACCGCTTCAAACATTACTTTTAACGGAGACCCAAATCAAATAGGATTTTTCAGTAATGGACTCCCTGGAGCAACAAATCCACTAGGAATAGATTCTGGTATTGTTATCTCTTCAGGAAATGTTAATGACATTCCTAATGGAGGAAATCAGCCAAGCACTGACTTTAGCAATCCTGGAGACCCAGATTTACTTACAATAGCCCAAAGTGTTAACCCTGTAATTACATCGTCTGATGATGCTGCTGCATTAGAATTTGATTTTATACCTTTAGGAGATACTGTAGAATTTCGCTTTTCATTTGCTTCTGATGAATATTTGTCATGGATAAACACTAACTTTAACGATATTTTTGCTTTTTTTATAAGTGGACCTGGTTTTGCGGGACCTTATGCTGCTCCCACAGGGTTTACTGCTGGAGCTGAAAATTTAGCTTTTGTACCTGGTACTATAACTCCAATTACTATTAGTACAATATATAACGATCCCAACCAAACTCCCACTCAAGTAAACGGACAGTATTACATTAATAACCCCAATGAAAACACCTTTGAATTTAATGGATACACTACTGTTATATCAATTAAATTCAACGTGACCTGTAATGCTCTTTACCATTTTAAATTTGCAGTTTCAGATTGTGGTGATGGCACATTAGATACAGGGGTTCTAATGGAGGGTTCAAGTTTTACTTCTATCCCTCCTATTGGCATTCAATTTTCTACTGTAACAGGTGATTCTACGATTATTGAAGGCTGTGCTCCAGCTAAATTAAACTTTATAAGAAGTGATACAGCAGGAGATCTAACTCTTCATTATATAATTGGAGGTACTGCTACTAATGGTGTTGATTACACAACAATAGCTGACAGTGTATCATATCTATCAGGTATTGATACGGCAAGTATTACAATAATACCATTAATTGACATTCCTTTAGAAGGATCTGAATCTATTACCATTACAGCTACTTCAGTGAATAGCTGTAGTAACATTATTACATCTACAGGAACTATGTATATTAATGATCTACCAAATTTAGTTACTAATTCTTCTAATGTAAATTTACCCTGTCCAGAAACTAATGTACCTCTTAAAGTATTCGCAAATGGTGCAGCTACTCCATACATATACGAATGGACTAATACTCAAGGAAACGTTCTTGGAACAACCGATAGTATTAATGTGTCTGGAATGCAAACAGATACATTTTATGTAAGCACTTCAGATAGTTGTGAATTAGTCACAATATTTGATACGATCATTGTAAACATGCATATTCTACCTCTTCAACTGAGCTCAATTGATGATGCAATTTTATGTCCAGGAGAACAAATACTATTAATAGCTCAACCTAGTCAAGGATTAATTCCTTATAATTTAACATGGAACCCTGGTTCAACAAATCAGTCTAATGGAGCTTCAATTGTTGTAACTCCAGTTGGAACTGATACTATTACTTTCTCATTAACTGATGCCTGTCTTAACACTATCCTTGATACAATAATAATTGACGCCAGTTATACACCAATGACTATAGATATTCCAACTACTGAACTTACATGCTCTGGAACTCCTTTAGAAATTTCCGGAAATATTTCCGGAGGAAGACCAAATTATTCTTTTAATTGGACTGACGGAGTAATTTCATTTACTGATGTCACTTTTCTATACCCAACAAACACGCCTATAGCAAAAACATTAAGTCTTACTGTTACAGATTTTTGTGAAAATGAAATTTCTGGGAGCATAGACATAGAAGTTATAGTTTGCGAAGTAAATATCAGTACTGCAATTACTCCAAATGGAGATGGTATGAATGACTTTTTAGTTTTTGAAAACTTACACCATTTCCCTAACAATCGCTTAACAGTTCTTAATAGATGGGGGGAAATATTACTAGAAAAGGATAACTACCAAAATGATTGGGATGGCGAAAATTCTAGTCAAGGTACTTATTTTTACGTTTTAGAATTAAACAATACTATTCGTACAATTCACAAAGGAACGTTTACACTATTAAAATAAACTTAACATGAAAGAATTATTTACAATTACATTATTAGTAATCAGTTTAATTACAACAGCACAAAACACAGCAACACCTGCTAATATAGAAGGTAAAGATATCTATGCTCTTTTGGTTAATACTACCCCATCAGATTTTGTTGAGACTGTTAAATTAACAAAAGAACAAATAGTTTCTATTACAGACTTTCAACACAGAATCGAAACTCTTTTAAACAATGCTAAATCAACCGATTTTGATGCTATAGTTACACGCGATGGAAGTACTGTTCAGTTAATTAAATATAAAAGCGTTACAACTGAAGCTAATATTCCTAATTACTTTGGTAAAGAAGTTTACTTTTTGTCAAACCCTTCAAAAGGATACAAAGTTTTAGCAACTAAAATAATAACTAAAACTGATTTAACGAAATCTTTTTATGATGTGGCTTATAACTATAGTAAAAATGAAAATGTTATTTATGATGCAGTTATCATCTCAGGAGACCATGCTCAATACATTCAGTATAAAAAGTAGTTTGGTTTAAAACTTTAGAATTTTAAGCTCTTTTAGATAATTCCTTTTTTTTTCTCTTCGGAGATTAATAGAATATTCAGTATAATATTGATGCTCGTTTAAAAACTTAATTTGCATGCTATTCCATTCTTTATAATTAAACGAAAAGCCATTTTTACACAACTCGGTATAGAGAGAGTTAGCTATTTCAACATTATCTTCACGTCCTAAATAATCATAATCAGCATCGCTCATTATTTTCTGAAGCAATGAAGATGGAATAGATTGATCCTTAGTACTTAATATCACTTCAGAAATTTCCTGAATCAGTTTTTCATTATATCCAAAACGGGGTAACACCTCTTTAACTAATCTAACAGCAAATCGCTCATTATTATGATATTCAAACAAGAAGCCTGCATCATGATATAAAGCTGCAGTATTGATTATAATCTTTTCTTCTTGGCTAAGGTTTTCTATTTCAGCAATTTTTATAGAAACCTCATATACATCTATCGTATGATGTAGACCATGATAATAAAGGCTAGGACTCAAGTCCTTCTCTAACCTTTCTAAAATATATTTTTTAGCACCTTTAAAATCCATTAAAAATTAAAATTAAGATATTTTACCCAATAGATTATTAATTTAGCATTTCAATACTATAGAATGAGTAATAAACCATGCATACCAAAAGGAACACGAGATTTTTCGCCTATAGAAATGGCGAGAAGAAATTATATTTTTGATACGATTAAAAACGTATACAAAAAATATGGCTTTCAGCAGATAGAAACTCCTGCAATGGAGAACTTAAAAAGCTTAGTAGGTTCAGGAGGAGATGAAAGCGATAAGTTGATATTTAAGATATTAAACAGTGGCGATTATTTATCAAAAGCAGATGAAAAAGCTTTAACCTATAAAAACTCAACTGGACTAACGCGTTCTATTGCAGAGAAAGCATTACGCTATGACCTAACCGTGCCTTTTGCACGTTATGTTGTACAAAACCAAAATGACATTATATTTCCTTTTAGAAGGTTCCAAATACAACCCGTATGGAGAGCGGATAGACCACAAAAAGGTAGATACCGTGAGTTTTACCAGTGCGATGCCGATATTATTGGTTCTGACTCTTTATTAAATGAAGTAGATTTAATAAAGATTATTGATGATGTCTTTTCAGAATTATTTAGTGATGAAAATGGCAAACAAAAACTAAACTACACGGTTTCTATTAACAATAGAAAAATATTAGCTGGAATTGCAGAAGCAATTGGAGCTGCAGATAAATTAATTGACATTACTGTTGCTATTGATAAGCTTGATAAAATTGGAGTTGATAAGGTTTTAGAAGAACTAGCAACAAAAAAAATTAGCGAAGAAGCTGTTCTTAAATTAAAACCTCTTTTTCAACTTTCCGGAAATTTTGAAGCAAAAATTAATTTCTTAAATAATTTTTTATCGACTTCAGAAATTGGAAAAAAAGGAATTGAGGAACTTAAAACAGTATTTAATTATACAAACTCATTAGGGGTAAGGACTGCAAATCTTGAATTAGATATAACTCTTGCTCGTGGTTTAGGGTATTATACAGGTACAATTATTGAGGTTAAAATAGAAAACTTCCCAAGCATTACTGGTGGAGGAAGATATGATGACTTGACAGGGAAATTTGGCTTAAAAGATGTTTCTGGAGTAGGAATTTCTTTTGGTGCAGATCGTATTTACGATGTATTATTAGACCATGATTTATATCCAGAATTTAAAGGCGATAGCACACAGGTATTGTTTATCAACTTTGGTGAAACAGAGGAAGATTATTGTTTACCGTTATTGTTTAAATTGAGAGATGTCAATATTAACTCAGAAATATATCCTTCTGCTGCTAAAATGAAAAAACAAATGACTTTTGCCAATAATAAAGGTATAAAGTATGTTATTTTGGTTGGAAGTAACGAAATGGAATCAGGAAAACTGACCGTTAAAAATATGGAAAGCGGAGAACAAGAAAACTTAACAATAGAAGAATTAATAACTAAAATAAAATAATTAATCCCCATTGTGAATTGGTTGTACTGAAAAGGCAATTGATAAATTGATTCGTTCCTACAATGCATAAACACTATACAAAATGGAGATGCATCAAATCAACAAAAACTGGTTAACATTAGAAACAATTGATACAATTATTTCTAGCAATGTAAAAATTAAGCTTTCTCAAGAAGTAACCGAACTCGTAGTAAAGTGTAGAGTTTATTTAGACAATAAAATGTCTAATAACGACAAACCAATATATGGTATTAACACTGGTTTTGGTTCACTTTGTAACACTCAAATTTCTAACGCAGATTTAGGGAAATTACAACGAAACTTAGTAATGTCCCATGCTTGCGGAATGGGAGAAGAAGTTCCTCAAGACATTGTGAAACTAATGTTATTACTAAAAATTCAAGGGTTAAGTTATGGTCATTCAGGAGTACAACTAATTACCATAGAACGTTTAATTGATTTTTACAACAATGATGTTCTTCCGGTTGTTTACCAACAAGGTTCTTTAGGAGCTTCTGGAGATTTAGCTCCCCTAGCCCATCTTGTATTACCATTGTTAGGGTTAGGAGAAGTAAATTATAACGGAAATAGAATTTCTGGTGCTGAGTTAAATAAATTAATGAGCTGGGAAGAGATTGATTTACAATCTAAAGAAGGTTTAGCTTTATTAAATGGAACGCAGTTTATGAGTTCTTATGGTGTTCACTCTTTATTAAGAGCGAACAAATTAAGTACACTTACTGATTTAGTTACAGCTATTTCTATTGAAGCTTATGATGGTAGAATTTCTCCATTTAATGATTTAGTACATAAAGTAAGACCTCATAATGGACAGTTTATTACTGCCAGAAACATACAAATGGCATTAGAAGGGAGTGAAATTATTATGCAGGAAAAAGCGCATGTACAAGATCCTTATTCTTTTAGATGCTCTCCTCAAGTGCATGGTGCAAGTAAAGATGCTATTGCGCATGTACAATCTGTATTTGAAAAAGAAATTAATTCGGTTACTGATAATCCAACTATTTTCCCAGATGAAGATGAAATTATCTCTGCAGGTAATTTCCACGGACAGCCTTTAGCAATTTCATTAGATTATTTAGCGATAGCTGTTGCCGAATTAGGAAGTATTTCTGAAAGAAGAACATATAAATTAATTGGTGGCGAACGTGGTTTACCAGCATTTTTGGTGGCTAATCCAGGACTAAATAGTGGTTTTATGATTCCACAATATGCTCAAGCATCAGTTGTGAGTCAAAACAAACAATTATGTACACCTTGTTCTGTTGACACGATAGATTCATCTAATGGTCAGGAAGACCATGTAAGTATGGGCGCAAATGCTGCTACTAAGGTTTACCGAGTAGTCGATAATTTAGAAAAAATTATGGGCGTTGAGTTAATGAATGCTGTTCAAGGACTAGAATTCAGAAAACCTTTAAAATCATCTTTAGTTATCACTGAATTTGTTACAGAATATCGTAATCACGTTCCGTTTATTACGAATGATGTTGAGATGCACCCATTAATGGAAAAGAGTATCCAATTTATTAAGCAGTGTTCAAGAAACATATCTGTAAAACGATAAATCATCTTCTCTTAAAGGAAAAGATCTAACATAGATTCATTTATAATTATTATGAAACAAATAATAAGCTCAATTATCTTAATTACAATTATTTCATGCTCAACTAATGAAAATGATGGTATCAAAATTTTAAATGTTATGAAAATGCAAGAAAAAGCATGGAGTAACGGAAATATTGATGGATTTATGCAAGGCTATTGGCAATCAGATTCATTAATGTTTATTGGTAAAAATGGCATTAAATATGGTTGGAAAACAACATTTGATAATTACAAAAAATCATACCCCAATAAAGCTGCTATGGGTAAATTAGAAATTGATGTAATTAAATTAGAGGTAAATGGAAATGCTGCATATATATTAGGAAAATGGAGTTTGATTAGAGCCAATGACAATCCGAACGGATACTTTACCTTGTATTGGAAAAAAATGAATGAAAAATGGGTCATCACAATTGATCATACTAGTTAATTTAATAAAAACGTAATTACTCAGTTACTATTATTATGGACTTACCTATACTTTGGAAAAAGGCTATTTTGACTGATTCCTTATTACTTGACTTTCTCCTTAAAAAAAAATAACTTCATTTAATACAATATTAGTGTCCGATAAAATGTATAGTATCCCAAACTTGTAATATATATCCTATTCTAAGTGTATTTTAAAGTATATAATATGAAACATATTAGTACAGTTAGTATTGATTGTGTCACTTCTTACTAGTAATGATTTACTAGCAGTAGATCATATTTCTTCGGGGAATAATTCATGGACAGGGTCTGGTTTTCCTAATCCTGTTCCTTTTGGAGACTCTGTTTATATCCAAAATTCGGACGTGATTACACTTTCTGCAAATTTAATTGTTAACGGAAAGGTTCATGTCATTAATTCTGCTAGTATCACTAGAGATAAAAAAAATACGATAAGCGATACTCAAGGTTATTTGTATAATGATGGGATAATAAACAATGATGAAGAAATGCATGTGGATGGATATTTTTATAATACAGGAACCGTAAATATTAAAAAGCTGCATAATGATGGACATATATGTAATACAAACTTAAATGAACTAGATCCTAGACAAAAATTCGATTTTCATGGAGGAGAGATTAAATGTTGTGGAACTATATTGACCGATATAATTAAAATACATAAAAATACAGGGGTTAATTTTAATGGAAAATCTGAAGCAAATTCAACATGTACAAATTTCTGTACTACTGATCGAGTAAATGATCCAACATTTGAAGGGCCTATTACGAAATCGGAATTTTTAAATAATGCCGATCAAGAAAATCCCATAATTACGGCTACAGTAGGATTGTGTAATGTTGCTATTTTACCAGTAAAACTAATTAGTTTCGAAGCTAAAAATTATAATAGTGAAGTGAGTTTAGAATGGATTACAGCATCCGAAATCAATAATGATTATTTTACAATTGAAAGGTCTATAAATAATAATGATTGGGAGATAATATCCAGAATTTATGGTGCAGGAAACTCTTCATCACCTCTTAGTTAATCTAATACAGATCACAATCCATTCTTAGGGATATCCTATTATCGTTTAAAGCAAACTGGTTTTGACGGGCAATTTGAATACTCTCAAGTTAGAAGTGTAAATATTATCAGTTCGGTTAATCTACAGATGTTTCCAAACCCAACTAGTAGTCAGATAACAATAGTTGGAAATTCGAGTGAGCTGGAAAAAGTTGCAATATATAATACACTAGGACAAAATTTTACAATCTTAACTCAGCAAATTGAAAATAATGGAACAAGAGTGGTAATTGATTTAACTCAACTTAGTTCAGGAATATATTATGTAAAAACAGAAACTACTGCCAACAAACTTTATAAACAATAGCACCTTTCAAGATACAACTGCTCATACATAAACGTTAAAGGAAACAACAATACTACTTACCTCTCAAAGCCCTCGTTTTAGGAACTCTTAACAATAAGAGGAATCCTATTACAAAAAATACAATTAGCATTAACACAGACTCTCTAATACTAAACATTCCTTCAATAAATCCAAAAAAGAACGTTCCGATAACAATTCCTATTTTTTCGAGCACATCATAAAAGCTGAAGTACGAAGCATGATCTTCGGTGTCTGGTAATAGCTTAGAATAGGTAGAACGCGATAAAGATTGTATTCCGCCCATTACAAAACCAATAACTGCTGCAATTAAGTAAAAGTGTAATGGTGTATAAACAAAAGCATAAGCTACAATACAAATCAGAGTCCAAATAAACACTACAATTCCTAAGGTTTTAATATTCCCTATTTTTTTAGATAAAAAAGCCATTAAATAAGCTCCTGCAACAGCTATAAATTGTATCACCAAAATACTGATAATCAAACCTGTTTGCATTTCTCCTTCTCGCCAAGCAATTTCTTTAGTACCAAAAAAAACAGCCATCAACATTATAGTCTGTACCCCCATACTATAAGTGAAAAAAGCAGCTAAATATCGTTTTAAACTTTTTTGGGGTTTTAATTCCTTCCAAACCTTTTTAAGTTCATCAAACCCTTTAATCAAATTGTTTCCTCTTGGTTTATGGTTGTAAATATTACTTGGCAAACCTCTAAAGGTAATCTGACCAAAACCTATCCACCATATTCCTGTTAATACAAAAGCATATCCAGCAGGCATACCAAAGCCTTGTATTAAAACTAAACAAACTATTAATAATAGTGAGGCTCCTATATACCCTCTTGAATAGCCTTTTGCACTTACTTTATCGTGCAAATCTGGTGTAGCTATTTCTGGTAAATAGGCATTGTAAAAAACTAAACTTCCTGAGAACCCAATGCTTCCGAACAAGACTGAAACCATTCCTAATTCTAGTGGAACTTTATCAAAAAAGAAAAAGCTAATACAAGATAAAGCTCCTAAACAAGAGAAAAACTGCATATAAGTCTTCTTATTTCCAGAGTAATCTGCAATACCAGAAAGTAATGGAGATAAAAAGGTAACTATTAAATAAGATAAGGAAATGATGTAAGAGTAAATCTCAGTATTGACAAATTTAAACCCAAAAAACGTAACTATTTCGTCTGTATTTCCTTCGTAAAAAATAGGGAAAATAGCTGAAGTAATTACTAAAGGATAAACTGAATTAGCCCAATCGTACATTGTCCATGCACCAATTACTTTTTTATCGTTTATTTTATATGTCATTTAATTAAAAATTTCATTCATCATTCTATAATAATTCGCAAACCTACTTTTTTAATTAAAGTTAAGGAATTAGACAAAAAGAGAATTAAAAACTATTTAAGCAAATTCAGATAATGTTAACCAACGATCAGTTTTATCATCCAGTTCATTAGTAACACTAACTAATTCTTTAGTTGTTTTCATTAATTCTTCATGGTCTTCCGTATTCTGATTTAGCAAGTCGGCCAACTTTCCTTTTTTAACTTCTAAGGTTTCTAAATCTTTTTCTAACTGCTCAAATTCCAATTTCTCTTTGTAAGAGAGCTTTGCTTTAGACTGTAATACTTTAGACACTTCTGCTAAAACCTTAACTTCTTTTTTAGCAATTTTCTCTTTTCCTTCCTTTCCTTTATAGTTAAGTCTATAATCATTATAGTTACCTAAAAAGTCTTTTATCTTTCCGTCTCCTTCAAAAACAAATAAGTGGTCTACCAACTTATCCATAAAATATCTATCGTGTGTTACAATAATTAAACACCCTTGAAATTCAACTAAAAAGTCTTCTAATACATTTAACGTTACAATATCCAAATCATTAGTTGGCTCATCTAAAATTAAAAAGTTAGGGTTGGTTATTAAGATGGTTAATAAGTAAAGTCTTCTTTTTTCTCCACCACTTAATTTATCTACTTGGTTGTAGTGCATGTGTTTTGGAAACAGAAAACGTTCCAATAACTGTGCAGCAGTCAAAACCTTTCCTTTTGCCAATGGAATTACTTCAGCTATATCCTTAATCGTTTCAATAACTTTTTTGTTCCCATTAAAATTCATTCCTTTTTGAGTATAATACCCAAAAACCACAGTTTCTCCACGCTCTATTGAACCACTATCTAGTAATTGTTTCCCTAAAACAATATCTAAGAAAGTAGTTTTTCCAACTCCATTTTTTCCAACAATCCCAACACGTTCTCTTTTCTTAAAAACATAATTAAAATCATCTAATATATTTAAATCACCAAAAGCTTTTTCTGCATGATGTATTTCAAGAATTTTACTTCCTAATCTACTCATATTAATTTCCATAGCCACCTTGCTCTTGTCCTTTTTCTGGTGGGCAACTTCTTTTGTTACATGAAATGCATCTTCTCTAGATTTCGCTTTAGTCCCACGAGCTTTAGGCTGTCTACGCATCCATTCTAACTCTTTTTTATATAGATTTTGTGCTTTATCTACATTGGCTTCAAAAACCTCTTCACGCTCTTGTTTCTTTTCTAAATAATAACTGTAATTACCTTTATACTTATAAAGTGTTTCATCATCCAGCTCTATAATTTCATTACAAACTCTTTCTAAGAAATACCTATCGTGTGTAACCATCAAAATGGTCATATTTTCTTTAGTAAGGTATCCTTCTAACCATTCAATCATTTCAATATCTAAATGATTGGTAGGTTCATCTAAAATAATAAAATCAGGTTCATCAATTAAAACTTGCGCTAACGCAATTCTCTTTTTTTGACCTCCAGAGAGTTCGCTAACCTTTTGTTCAAGATTATGAATATTTAATTGACTTAAAACTTGCTTAATTCTTACCTCATAATCCCAAGCGTTTAATAAATCCATTTGCTCAAATGCAACTTGCATTTTGTCATTATCATCCGGATTTTCAATCGCTTTTTCATACGCTAATATTGCTTTTATTTGATCCGATTCTGAATCAAACAACACTTTAGAAATAGTTAACGATTCATTAAACTCTGGCATTTGGCTTAATATACCAGCCTTTACTCCCTTTCTAAAAACTACATTACCAGAATCATAACCTTCTTTACCTGCTAATATATTTAGAAAGGTAGATTTACCTGTTCCATTTTTAGCAATAAATGCTACTTTTTGTCCTTTTTCAATTCCGAAAGTAATGTCATCAAATAACATTCTAATTCCGAAAGATTTTGTTAAGTTTTCTACTGATAAATAATTCATACTATACTTCTATTCCTATTATACTTGGGTTTCGCTCAGTACAAGCTATTCCATTTTCGTTTATACTTTCACTCTAACTAAATAAAAATCATCCACTAAGGTCAAATTACTTCTCCAAGTTTTAAATTATTATTTTTCTGAATCTTATATTAAAATTCTATAACGCATTATTTTTTAATATCCTCCCCATAAGGATTGCAGCCTCAGTATATTGAGGATTTAATTTAAGTGCAATTTTTAAATCTGCGACAGCCTTTTTAGGCTGATCCAATTGTTCATAACAAAGTGCACGATTATAATAGGCATCAATATATTTTGGCTCTACTCTTATCGCATTTGTATAATGCTCAATAGCCACGTCATACACCTTTAAATATTCTTGATGAATAAACCCTAAATTAAAATACGGCTCTCTAAACTCCTCAATACTTAATATTTTATAATACGTCTCTATAGACTCATTATATTCACCACTTTCCTGACAAACCATAGCGTAAGCATACAAACCTTCCATGCTCTCAGGTTTAAGTCTTAAAGCATTTTTTATGAATTCCTTTCCTAATTCCTGCTCAGTATTAAAACTCAATAACCCCACTTGCATATAAGCTTCATAATAATCATTCTCTTGCTCTATTGCTGTTACATAACTTGATATTGCTCTAGTTGTATCTCCTTTATCCTCAAAAATCATCCCTTTTAAGAAATAAGCTTCGGCATTATAAACATCTCTTTTAAGTACTGCATCAGCATAATCTAAAGCTTGTTTATAGTTCCTAGAAACTAATGCTAACCATCCTAATTCAATTCTTGCATTGAGATTTTCATTATCAAGATTCAGGCACTGATCCAACACTTCTTTAGACTCTTTAAGCTTATCTTGGTTTTTAAGTAATTCTGCTTTTAACAAATAATACTCTGGAGCAGCTGAATCTATCCCTATTGCTCTATCTAAATCATCAACTGCAGAAGATAAATCGCCATACTTCATGTATAATTTAGATCTTTTTAAATACAATGCTGGGTTATTTATTCCCCCCTTAAGTAACGCGTTTACTTCTTTAAATGCCAATGTTTGTTCCGACTCTATAGCCTTAGCTTCTTCAGTTCCCACTGTTATATCTTCCTTTTTTTTAACATCTCCATCACACGAAGACAATAAAAAAATAGCGCTTATTATTAAAACTCTAACCATATCTATAAAAAAAGTCCTTCCGAAATTCGGAAGGACTTCAAAAGTAATTATTTTGTAACGAAGATTTACGCTTCAGACAATGCTGTAACAATCTTTTGTTCTAACTCTTCCATTAACTCTGGATTATCTCCAATCAATTCCTTAACAGCATCTCTTCCTTGCCCTAATTTTGTATCACCATAACTGAACCAACTTCCCGCTTTTTTAACAATATCCATCTCTACAGCTAAATCAATAATCTCTCCTACTTTAGAAATACCTTTACCATACATAATGTCAAACTCAGCTTTTCTAAATGGTGGAGCTACTTTATTTTTAACAACCTTAACTCTTGTTCTGTTTCCGATGATTTCATCTCCATTTTTTATTTGAGAAGATCTTCTAATATCAATTCTTACAGAAGCGTAAAACTTTAAAGCATTCCCACCAGAAGTGGTTTCTGGGTTACCGAACATTACACCAATTTTTTCTCTTAATTGGTTAATGAATATTACACAACAATTTGTTTTCTTAATAGAACCTGTTAGTTTTCTTAATGCTTTAGACATTAAACGTGCTTGTAATCCCATTTGAGAATCACCCATTTCACCTTCTATTTCAGCTTTAGGGGTTAAAGCTGCAACAGAATCTACAATTAATAAATCAATAGCTCCCGAACGAATAAGGTTATCAGCAATCTCTAATGCTTGCTCACCATTATCTGGTTGAGAAATAATTAAATCATCAATATTAACACCTAAAGATGTAGCGTAAGTTGGATCAAAAGCATGTTCTGCATCAATAAAAGCTGCAATTCCACCTTGTTTCTGACATTCTGCAATAGCATGGATAGTTAACGTTGTTTTACCTGAAGATTCAGGTCCATATATTTCAACAACTCTTCCTCTAGGATACCCTTTAATTCCTAAAGCTAAATCTAAATTTAATGAACCTGTAGGAATAACTTCTACATCTAAAACAGGAGCATCTCCCAATTTCATAATCGTTCCTTTTCCGTAAGATTTTTCCAATCGATCCATTGTCAATTGAAGTGCTTTTAACTTTTCTGCGTTTACTGCTTTTGCTTCAGCCATGATATATTTTGTTTTATTCTGAGTAATTATTTTTAACACTACAAATATAGGTTAATAAATCTACAAATTGTAGTTTTATTAACTTATTTTAAAAAACACATGATTAACAGTAGTTAAAAGAGCACTATTTTTTGCTAAGAATTAAGTTCAGCTCTAATTTGTAAGGCATGGATCTTTGTTTTCACCTTTTTGATGATACTTTCAATCATTCCTTTTTCATTTATGACAAAAGTAGTTCTATGAATTCCATCATAGATTTTACCCATAAACTTCTTTTTTCCCCACACACCATATCTATTTAAAAGATCCTTATCAACATCTGCTAACAAGTTAAATGGTAAACTGTGTTTCTCAATAAATTTCTGATGTTTTGCTGCATCATCAGCACTTACACCAATCACTTCAAATCCATCTGCTTTTAAACTTTCATAGTTATCTCTTAAATCGCACGATTGAGTTGTACAACCCGGAGTCATATCTTTCGGATAGAAATACAGAATTACCTTTTTACCTTGATAATCTGCCATTTTATGCATTTTACCATTCTGGTCTTTTATATCAAGTTCTGGAGCTTGGTCTCCTATATTTAAATGAAACATATTGTAAAATAAATTTGAGTACAAAATAGCTTAATCTTTAAGTAACAATCAATAAAAACTTACTAGAATTATTAACAATAATGTAAAGGGTATTGAATCAACTAACTGATTTTAATAATATTAATCGACAAATAATGAAAATCAATCTATCATAAATGACATTCTGCATAAAACTCAAAACAATATTCATAAATTAATTTACCTTAAATTAGTGTAACTAAACTTAATCTTATGAAAAAACGATACTATCGCTATTCCTTTTTACTATCTTTTTCTTACCTATTCTTACCTATTTTTACCTTCGTACAAACTGGTACAAATCATTTTAGATAAAATATGACCTTTGTAAATTGACTATGACTAGGTTTAATATGAAAAATATAGATGCCCGACCTATCTATTATTCTTGTCTTTTCTAATAAAGAACCAAATACCTAAAAGACCAAATAAAAACATTGCAATAGCTATGATTTGTGCTTGTGTTGCTTCAAACCCAAACACATTATAGTTATTGTTAATCCTAATTTTTTCAATAAAGAAACGCTCTACACCGTTGAAGGCTAAATACATTGAAAGTATTACTCCTGGTACTTTTATTTTCTTACGAGACATCCATAATATACCTGCTATAATAAAAGCCATTACCGTTTCATAGAATGGTGTTGGCCAAGCATTTCCTTCATATATATAAGATACACCATTTTCAAATATCTCAACTGGTCTTCCTGGAGCTCCTAAATCTAACCCACTTATATTTCCAAAATAATCAAAGCCCCACATCCAGTCAGGTAAAAAACTAATTATTGCTGGCATCTCATTGTAATTAGGTACTCCCCAATCACCATCTCCAGATAACTGACAACCTATTCTACCAATACCGTAAGCCAACATTAACCCTGGAGCACATGCATCAAAAACATGCACCATACTCAATCCTTTTTTATGAGCATAATACAATACAGCTCCTCCTCCAACGATTAGCCCTCCATATATACTTAATCCTGAACCTGAAAAAATAACATTGATTGGATCAGCCAATAGGCGTTCCATATTTTCTATTGCATCAAAAAATTTTGCTCCAAATATTCCTCCAATAGCAGCAATAAAAGTCATTGTACCAACATATTGATATGGATGTATTGTTTCTTCCACTTCTTTTGGCTCAGTCAAACGTAGTTTCTCTAAATCTCTATATCTTAAATAAGCCAATATTGCTGCGCCAATAATTCCGCCTAACACATTTCCTTGACTAGACATAATAAAGCCTGGTAAATCTTTAATTACCTCATTATAGTTCAAGACAATGGCTAAGATTTTAAAACCTAAAAGAAATCCAAAAAATCCATTTCCTACTAAATCTAAAACACTCGCTTTTTCACCTTTCATTACTTTTAAAGTGGATGAAGAAAGCAAGCCTCCCTCCTCTTTTCTTTTCATTTCTAATACCCAAACATAGTTACCAGCAACAAATGCTAAGGCAACCATAAACCCAAACATTGGCAATGGAAACGAAAATGAAAATCCGAATAAGTACTCTATTAAATCTGATAAGTATGGAAACATAATTTAATTAATTATTGATTATTGATGCTGTACCTTCAAGTTGAACGCGCACAATTCCATCCAAATCTACATCTTTTAACGTAACTGTTTTTATCTGATTTTGTAATGCAGCAGAAAAAGGAACTTTTACCTTTAAGTAGTTATCAGTAAAACCATTTAAAAAAGCATCATGTTGTTCGGATTCAAAAAGCACATTATAGGTTTTACCCATATGTTGCTCATAAAAAAAACGTTTTTTCTTATCAGATAAGATGTGTAACATTTTACTACGCTTAGTTCGTTCTGCTTTGGGAACTACTCCATCCATTTTAATAGCTGTAGTATTCTTTCGTTCAGAATAAGTGAAGACATGTAAGTAAGAAACATCTAACTCATTTAAAAAGTTATATGTTTCTAAAAAGTCTTCTTCAGTTTCTCCAGGAAAACCGATGATCACATCAACACCAATACTTGCATGTGGCATTAATTCTTTAATCATCTGAACCCGTTCAACATATAATTCTTTTTGATATTTTCTACGCATTGCTTTCAAAATCTTATTAGATCCTGATTGTAATGGAATATGAAAATGAGGCATAAACTTATTCGATTTTGCTACAAATTCTATTATTTCACTAGACAGTAAGTTCGGTTCTATTGATGAAATTCTATACCGCTCTATTCCTTCTATCTTATCTAACTCTTGAATTAAATCAAAGAAGTTCTCACCCTCTCCTTGTCCAAAATCTCCAATATTTACACCTGTTAAAATAACTTCTTTTGCAGCTGTTAATGCCACCTCTTTAGCCACCTTAACAGTTTCCGATACTGAATGATTTCTACTCTTACCTCTGGCCAATGGAATTGTACAGAAAGTACAGAAGTAATCACATCCATCTTGTATCTTTAAAAATGACCTTGTTCTATCTCCTTTTGAGTAAGATGGCACAAATTCATTGACTTCTTTAATCTTAGAAGCAAAAACTACAGCCGTTTCTTTCTTTTCAATATTTTGAAAATGCTCAACAATCTTAAACTTTTCTGAAGCTCCCAAAACCATATCTACTCCATAAATCTGAGCGATTTCTTCTGGTTTCAATTGAGCATAACAACCAATAATAGCAACAAAAGCATCAGGATTTACCTTTAGTGCTTTTTTAACTAATTGCTTGCATTTTTTGTCTGCATTTTCGGTTACTGAGCAGGTGTTAATTACAAATATATCGGGCGAATCATTAAAATCTACACGAACAAAACCTTCCTCTTCAAACATACGTGCAACCGTTGATGTTTCAGAGAAATTAAGTTTACAACCTAAGGTATATAATGCTACTTTTTTATTCGAATTCATAAGAGTACGAAGTTAATTAGGAATGTTGGATTATGAATTTAATTTATATAAAAAAAACAGAATGCTTAACATATAGATAAAGTGTGAGAATTGAAACTCTTTTAAATGAAAAAAGTTGAAATTATACAGCGTGTGTTCCTTCGATGGCTTAACGTTTTATCGTTTCTCCAATGCGTAAAAAAACCTTAATTTAAGATATTCTACTCCAGTTAATTTTACTTCCGAACAACTGTTTTAGTGTCGATACTAATCGATGGTTATTATCCAACTCCAAGTTAGGATCTTCTTTTAACACTTTAATTGCCATATCTCTGGCATATTGTACAATTTGTGCATCACGCACTAAATCTGCTATTTTCAAATCTAATAAACCACTTTGCTGCGTTCCTTGTATATCTCCTGGTCCACGTAATTTTAAATCCACTTCACTCAACTCAAAACCATCATTCGTTCTTACCATCGTTTTCATACGCAACTTACTATCTGCACTCATCTTATTACCAGTCATCAGCACACAAAAAGATTGCTCTGCTCCCCTACCAACTCTACCTCTTAATTGGTGTAATTGCGACAAGCCAAAACGCTCAGCACTCTCTATTACCATAACACTCGCATTGGGAACATTAACGCCTACTTCTATTACTGTAGTTGCCACCATAATTTGAGTTTCACCTTTTACAAAGCGCTGCATCTCAAACTCCTTATCAGCAGCTTTCATTTGACCATGCACAATACTAATATGATAGTTTGGCTTCGGAAAACGTCTTTCAATACTTTCAAACCCATCCATTAAATCTTTATAATCTAACTTTTCTGATTCTTGTATTAATGGATAAACAACATAAACTTGTCTTCCTTTTATAATTTCATCTTCAATAAAAGCAAATATCTTTATTCGAGCAGAATCAAAACGATGTATCGTTTTTATCTCCTTTCTTCCTGGAGGTAACTCATCTATAACTGACACATCTAAATCACCATAAAAAGTCATCGCCAATGTTCTTGGAATTGGTGTTGCCGTCATCACTAAAATATGTGGAGGAATCAACTTACCGTTTGCTCCTAGGCTCCCCTTCCTCCATAATTTTGATCGCTGCTGCACACCAAAACGGTGTTGCTCATCAATAACAACAAATCCTAAATTTTTAAATTTTACTTTATCTTCAATTAAAGCATGTGTTCCAATTAAAATATGGAGTTCTCCATTTTCTAATTGTTCATGAATTTCTCTTCTCTTCTTCGTTTTTACAGAACCCGTTAACAACTGAACATTTAAGCCCATTCCTTTAATCAATTCGGTAATGCCTTCAAAATGCTGATTCGCCAATATTTCGGTTGGAGCCATTAAACAGGCTTGGTAACCATTATCAATAGCAATTAAAATACTCATTAATGCAACTATGGTTTTTCCACTTCCCACATCTCCTTGCAACAATCTATTCATATGATTGCCATACCCAACATCATCCCTAATTTCTTTCAATACTCTTTTTTGAGAACCAGTTAATTCAAAAGGTAATTTTTCACTATAAAACTGATTGAAATTTGGTCCAACTCTATTAAAAACAGCGCCTTTAATTACTTCTTTTTTGATGCCTTTTTGTCGAAGCATATTCAGTTGCAAATAGAATAACTCTTCAAATTTTAAACGATACCTTGATTTCTGTAATAAAAATTCATTCTCAGGAGAATGAATATTAATCACTGCAAGTTCTTTATCTACTAATTTTAGTTCTTCAATAATATAAAAGGGTAACGTTTCCTGAACTTTACTGGACAATTGTGCAACTAAATTTTTCTGAATCTTATGAATGCCTTTGGCATTCAAACTCATTCTTGTTAAAATTTCTGTGGTCGCATAAACTGCCTCTAAGCTAACCTGACTGGTAATTAAAGCTTTATCCAATAAATCTATATCTGGGTGCGCAATATTGTATCGATAATTATATGCTGATGGTTTTCCATAAACCACATATTCTTTTCCAATAATAATTGACGATGCCAACCATTTAATCCCTTTAAACCAAATCAGTTCAATCTCGCCTGTTTCATCTTTTAAAGTTGCCACTAAACGCTTACCTCGTTTTTCTCCTAACGTTTTTAATTCAACCACTTTTCCTCTTAGCTGAATATGAATTTCTTCAGAATTAATATCAGCGATATTAAAAAATTGAGACTTATCAATATAACGAAAAGGATAGTGCAATAACAACTGCCCATAAGTAGATATACCAAGTTCCTTTCGTAGCATTTCT
>Ga0307998_1000636_pt1 | contig 19711 bp, 19 predicted proteins | sample Davwhametageno37_FD_203147 | JGI IMG/M metagenome (GOLD analysis project Ga0307998, IMG submission 203147) | Marine microbial communities from Davis Island wharf, Antarctic Ocean - #37 | ecosystem: Environmental > Aquatic > Marine > Unclassified | place: Antarctic Ocean: Davis Island wharf... | reverse complement strand
AATTGGAGATACCCGAACAGATCGCGTGTTAGATATTTTAACCCAAGACAATACGAATGAAACTATCGCAGACTTCATTCAAGACCAAACCTGTTTTGTTATCGGAAGCAGTTGGCCTGAGGATATCAAAATCCTATCGAAAACCATTGATTCAAAATCGAATTTAAAAACAATCATAGCCCCGCATAATATAGATGAAGAATCGTTGCGTCAAGTGGAAATTTCGTTCAATAAAACCTTGGTGCGTTGGAGTGACTTGTCTCAGCAAAAAAAAGAAGATATAGATGTCCTACTGGAAGATATAGATGTCCTACTGATTGACTGTTTTGGGATTCTCACAAAAATATACAGCTATGCCAATATTGCTTATGTTGGGGGAGGTATGGGAACAAAAGGGCTTCACAATACCCTAGAGCCAGCTGTTTTTGGGGTCCCTATACTCATAGGTAAAAACTACATACGCTTTCAAGAGGCTCAAGATTTAGTTGCTTTAGGAGGAATTATAAGCGTCGATTCTTCCAATGCATTTGAAAATGAATTTTCAAAAATAGTAGCGGATAAAAACATTCAAAAAGAAAGGGGATTAACGAATTTTAATTATATTAAAAAACAAGCTGGTGCTACAGCAAAAATCCTGTTTAAATTAAAAGAAGTTATAAAGAGTTAAAAAGAGTTGAAAATAATTTAGAATCATTAATTTGCAATCTTATTGAATTTTTTATGAAAAACATCATTTTCTTAATTTGCTTAACCTTCAGCTTAACGAGCTTATTAGCCCAAAAAAAAGCTCCTACCAATATCATTTTAATGATTGGAGATGGCATGGGATTGACACAGATAACAGCTGGAATGTATTTCAACGGTAACAAAACTGCTTTGGAATACTTCACTAGTATTGGTTTATCTAAAACACATTCTTCAAACTCACTAGTTACCGATTCTGCAGCCTCAGGAACTGCTATGGCTTCGGGTGTAAAAACGCTCAATGGCGTAGTAGGGATTAGCTCCAAAAACAAAACACCAAAATCGATTCTTGAAATCAGCAAAGAACAAGGTTATCAGACTGCCTTGATTGCTACTTCCAGCATTGTACATGCAACTCCAGCGTCTTTTTATGCAGACGTTGTTTCGAGAAAAGAATATGAAAAAATCGCACTACAAATGAGCACAAGTGTAATAGACTACTTTATTGGAGGTGGAAAAAAACATTTCAATGATCGAGAGGATAACAGAAATTTAATCAATGAAATGAGTGCTTACGATATTGTTTCTTCTTTGTCAAAATTCGATAGGTCTACTGCATCAAAAATCGGTCACTTCACAAATCGTGATGAGCCGAATAAAATTATGGATGGTAGGCATCCTTTAAAAGATGCTGTTCAAAGCGTTTTAAACAAATTAGACCGGGATCAAAAACCATTTTTCATGATGGTTGAAGGCTCACAAATCGATTGGGGTGGACATGCCAATGAAATAGAATATGTAATCTCCGAATTCAATGATTTTGACGCAGCAATCCAAACGGTATTAGATTTCACAATAGAACATCCTAACACCCTAGTGATTGTAACTGCTGATCATGAAACTGGCGGCTTAACGATCCCTAAGGGGAGTATCAAAAAAATGCGCCCTAGCGTAGAGTTTTCTACTGTTGGCCATACGGCGTCCATGGTTCCTGTTTTTGCTAAAGGCCCCTATGCGTCTACTTTTTCTGGAATATATGACAACACCTTAATTTTCACTAAAATGTTGAATGTTATCAATGAGTAAGCTTGCATAGGGCTCATCATACCGTAATAGCTGAGAATTACCCCCCCTTCCCACTCAAACACATAAAAGAACACATTACTTATTGTCTACCACTTCTTGGTTTTTTTTTGAATGTACAAAATGGGTGTTTAGAAACATAAACAGTGTAAAACAAGTATTCTTTATCCGCTAAGTTTAATGCCTGTATATGCTCATCGATTCGGATTAAAACATCAATGGCCCCTGATTAAAATCAGAGGCCATCAACTTGTAATTTTAAGGAATTTACATCAACATCAAAAATTGAGATGTTGTATGTTTTGAAGGAGTAACCTTATTTGGTTCTCATTTTATCCATGATTTTAGATTGAAATAATTCATCGCTCTCAATTACATCAAAAAACGTAGTAATATAATCTACAACTTCTTGGTGCTCCTTTGGATTGTCAAATTGAGTTTTGAAACTATCTATGATCGCAAAGAAAGCTTCTTTATTATTTAAGAATTGTGCGCGAACATCAATCATTAAAGCTTCATCTCTCACAAAACCTCTATAGGCTCTATCTTGAATATCTCTTAACCCAAGCGCTTCGTTTGCAACAGCATAGCTAGGATCAACCAAACCAGACATATCGAAATCGTAAGGCAATGGAATGATTTGTTTGTCAGCATAAAGCAATTTACCGTTGTGCTGATAAGCCACAGAAAAATCGGTATTACCAATCATATATTGAAAAAAAATATTTTGAACAGAAGCTTCTGCATTCATTGCTAATGGATGAATGAATCGTTCAAAAACTTTACCACCAAAACGCTTAGCAACATTTTTGTCATCTTCTATGAAAAAGCCATTAAGATCATGTTTTACTATTTTTTTTCTCTTTATTTCATCGAAATCAATAGTAACCTGTCTTGTCTTAAAGTGATAAGGAGAAATAACCTCGAACAACTTATAACCGATTAATTCTTTAAGAATATTATCATTTTTATTTTTTTCTTGAAGGCATGGGATTACTAATTTTAATTTTTTGTTTCCTTTAAAAATCGTTCCCTTGGCATCCGACTTTTTAATCTTCATTTTAATCGGAGGAAAATAACACGTAGATCTTCTGAAATTACCGCGGGCACGAACGCCTACGTTAATATCGTTCCAAACACCATCGATGGTTTGGAATTTCATTGCGGCATCAAAGTAAATCGTATCGTTATCATTCTTTTTAAGATCACGATTTGAAAAGCTAATCTGTATAGGAATGATGTCTTGAGTTTGGAAAAGCACTTTTGGCTCCTCTTGTGCAAAAACAAAAGTTGTTGCACACAAAATAATTAATAATGTCTTCATTGGTTGCATAGCATTTATATAGTTAATAAATTTATCAAATATAATCTTTTAGAAATAAAAAAATGAATCAATATTTTTCCATAATAAACAAGCGGACACTATTCACTCTAATCATATCATTAGTAGTGCCTTACTTCTCTTATAAATTGGGAGTTGTCTACAATATTGATCTTACTTTGATAAGTATCGCAATCATTTTCCCTTTAGTTTTTGCTATAAGAGGCGCATTTAGACGAAGAGAGAAAGCTTTAGAGCATTTAAGCAGATTTCGAGGTTCAATTTTAACCCTTCAACATTGTTTTGCCACTAACTCAAAACTAGAAGATGACAAAAAGAGTGAAATTCATGAAGCGCTTTCAGCAATAAGCTATAACCTACTGAATCATCTAAAGACCAGCATAATAACAATACAAGAAATTGATGCTTCCGTAAACAAAATTGAACAATTTGTTCATGCTAATGATGAGGCTATTTCGGGCGGTTTCCGCTTGAAAATTTTTGGATTCATGCGTTCCCTATACGAAGGAGTAGAAAACTTAGAAGCAATTCACATTCACAGAACTCCAATTAGTTTGAAAGCGTATTGTAAAGTTTTTATTTACATATTCCCGTTAATATACACACCTACAATCATCAACAAAATTGGTTTTGACAACCCAGAATGGATTACTTACTTTGTCGTAATTGTCAGTGAATTTATTTTGATCTCTTTATATAACATCCAAGATCAAATGGAGCATCCTTTTGACAACGACGGTTTAGATGATATTAAATTAGATAACTTCAAACTCGATCGATAACCTATTAGGAATATTCAGCATTGAGATGCCTTTTAAAATTATACCATAAAAAAGCCTTCTGAAATTCAGAAGGCTTTTGTTGTGCGGGTGAAGGGACTCGAACCCCCAAGCCGTAAAGCACTAGATCCTAAGTCTAGCGTGTCTACCAATTTCACCACACCCGCAGTGGATTTAATATTGACAAATATAATCAAGTTTTTATGAAAATAATTTTTTAGTGAGAAAAAAACTCAATCTTTGTGATAAATAAATAAAACAAAAGAGCAACGCATATGGCTACTATATTACCTGCTGACAAACAACGCTTTATTGACGAATTGATTGATCTTCTTAAAATACCAACAATCAGTGCTGACTCAAAATACAATGATGATATCAAAAAAGGAGCATCTTGGGTTCAAAACGCATTGTCAAAAGCTGGTTGTACAGAAACTGAAATATTTCCAACCAAAGGTCATCCTATTGTTTACGGAGAACGCCTTGTAGATCCTAATTTACCAACTGTACTGGTTTATGGACATTATGATGTTCAGCCACCAGATCCTGTTGAGCTTTGGGATAGCCCCCCATTTGAGCCGATTATCAAGAAAACGGACCTGCACCAAGAAGGTGCCATATTTGCCCGAGGAGCTTGCGACGATAAAGGACAAATGTACATGCATATCAAAGCATTAGAAATGATGGTTACTCATGATGAGCTTCCCTGCAACGTAAAGTTCATGATTGAAGGGGAAGAAGAAGTAGGAAGTGATAATTTGGAGCTTTTTATTCAGGAACATAAAGAGAAACTTGCTAACGATGTAATACTCATTTCGGATACGGGAATGATAAGCAACACGCAACCTTCAATTACAACTGGTCTCCGTGGGTTGAGTTATATGGAAGTTGTGATAACAGGTCCAAATCGAGATTTACACTCTGGATTATACGGTGGTGCAGTTGCCAATCCAATCAATATTTTAAGCCAAATGATTGCCCAATTGCACGACGAAAATAATCGCATTACCATTCCTGGGTTTTATGAAGGAGTTGAAGATATTAGTAAAGAAGAACGAGCAGAAATGGCTAAAGCTCCTTTCAGTTTAGAGGATTATAAAAATGAAATTAAGATTCCTGAAGTTCATGGAGAAACAGGATACACTACTTTAGAACGAAACTCTATTCGACCAACACTGGATGTAAACGGAATTTGGGGAGGCTATACAGGTGAGGGAGCGAAAACGGTTATTGCAAGCAAAGCCCATGCTAAAATTTCGATGCGTTTAGTTCCTGGTCAAGATTGGGAAGTTATCAGTGATATCTTTACAAAATATTTTAAAAGCATTACGCCAGAAAGCGTTTCCGTTGAGATAATAAAACATCACGGAGGGCAGGCGTATGTTACTCCAACAGACAACATCGGATATCAAGCAGCTCATAAGGCATATGCTGAAATATTTGGTACCGAACCAATTCCTCAAAAAGGTGGAGGTAGTATCCCTATCGTTCCTTTATTTGAAGATGTTTTAGGCACTAAAAGTGTTCTGATGGGGTTTGGTCTTGACAGCGATGCTATTCACTCTCCAAACGAGCATTTTGGCTTATTCAATTTCTTTAAAGGGATAGAAACCATTCCCTTATTCTACAAACATTATGTAGATCTAGTTAATGAAAATAAGAATTAAACATTTATTTTAAAAAGATCTGAAGCAAGACCATCAACTAACATCATGGCATTGCGTGAAACTTTAAGTAAATCTCCATCCCAATACAATACTTGGGATGCGATTTGCGATTCAACTCTTTTTTTCAATAGTGTTTTATAATCTAAACCAAAGTTTTTTTCAATGTAGCTTAGAGATATTCCGTTTTGCATTCGTAATCCGATCATGATGTACTCGTTATAACGATCTGCTTCACTCAATTTTTCCCGCTCAATAAATGGCTTACCTATTGATATTCCTTTAAGGTATTGAGCATTATTGGATATGTTCCAACTGCGTGTTTCACCACTAAAACTGTGCGCAGAAGGTCCAATTCCTAAATATGGTTTTTCGCTCCAATAGGCCGTGTTATTGACTGATCGAAATCCAGGCTTTCCAAAACTAGAAAGTTCATAATGATCATATCCTTTAGCCTGCAGACGATCTACTAAAAAATTAAATTGTATCAAAACATCTTCTTCTCCGAGAACTTCGATTTGCTTGTTATCAATTTGGTGGTTCAAAACGGTTTTTGGTTCAACTGTTAAAAGGTAACTGGATATGTGAGCAGGATTAAATTGTAATGCATACTCTACATTTTTCTGCCAAGATTCTGTTGTACTGTTCGGCAATCCAAAGATCAAATCCAAAGAAAAATTATCATAAAGTCCTTGAATTCTATTCAACACTTCAAAAGCTTCTTGAGCATTATGGGCACGGTTCATTAGCTTCAATTCTTCTTCATGAAAAGATTGAATTCCCACACTGATACGGTTTACTCCTATTGCTTTAAGCTCCTCTAAATAGTTGGGGCGATCATCATCTGGGTTCATTTCTAAAGTAATCTCTGCATCAACTGCAACATTGAAGTTTCGCTGAACTTCTTTGATCAATACGCTAACCTCAACAGATGTCAATAAAGAAGGGGTTCCACCTCCAAAATAAATACTTCTTATTCCTTCATTATCTGACAACTCAGCTTTTCTCAATTTTAACTCAGAAAGCATCGCATCCAATACAGGGTTCTTGTACTTAAGAGATGTAGAAAAATGAAAATTACAATAATAACAAGCTTGCTTACAAAAAGGCACATGGAAATAAATCGCTGCCATAAAAGAGAACTGTGTTAACTTTTAATTTTTCCGGGGTTTTGAGAAACAAAGGCATTCCAGCCTGTGTATTGCCTCTCCCCTTGACTCTTTCCACCATTAAAAAAATGGCATACAGCCGCCGCCAAGCCGTCTGTTGAATCTAAGTTTTTAGGCATGGTTTTAAAACCAAGTAAACTTTTTAGCATCTTCGCTACTTGCTCTTTACTAGCATTACCATTTCCAGTAATTGCCATCTTAATTTTCTTAGGAGAATATTCTGTCACTGGTATTTCGCGTGATAAACCAGCTGCCATTGCAACACCTTGCGCTCTTCCAAGCTTGAGCATGGATTGAACGTTTTTTCCAAAAAAAGGAGCTTCTAATGCTATTTCATCGGGATGATAGGTATCTATCAACTCAATGGTTCGATTAAAAATATGTTTGAGCTTTAGGTAATGGTCGTCGTATTTAGACAAGATCAGCTCGTTGAGCTGCATGAACTGCATTTCTCCTTTTACTATTTTGATGAGTCCAAAACCCATTATAGTGGTCCCAGGATCAATTCCTAGAATTATTTTTTCATGCATTACTTTTGAGGTGAAGCTATTATTCTAACAGGAAGTGTCAATTGGGTTTTAACCTTCACACCTACATTTGTTTTTACAGCAGGAAGTGCTTGTGGTAAAGATGAAACAGCTTCTTGTAAAATATCTGAAAGCGATTCAATTTGAAATAGTACGTTAGCATCATCTTCCACTTCGCCTAAAGAAAAATATCCTTCTGTATCCAGTTCAAGAGTAAGGATAACTTTTTCATCTAATATTAAAGAGGAAGTAAAATTATTCTGAGCCAAGATGCTCATTAAGTTTTCATTAATCATGTTCTTAAAACATTTGACATTTTCGTCGCCTTCAAGTCGATCACATTCTGAAAAGGAAGGTGCTTGATCATTTTCGCTCCAGAGGGATTGCTCTTTAACTTGTTTTGACGAAATAGTAGTTGTATTGAAATATTCACATCCTTGGAAAAGGATAAACATTAACAAGATAGAAGAGATTTTAACTAAAGAATTCATTTGAAATGATTTAAAAATTCAACATTTGAGTCAATAGATTTGTAAGGAATACTAAAATTACTACTTTTTGTCTTACATTTCTACCCATTTAAATAAAACGTTTCAGAAACAAACATCGTATCCTCATGGACATCTTATTTCTTGTACTCTCCATTGGTTTAGTTTTCTTAGGTATTGCCGGCAGTTTTTTACCTGTACTCCCGGGACCTTTAACAAGTTGGGGGGGGCTTTTTCTACTTCATTATCACAGTAAAGTTGAGCAGAACCCTTCTTTTTTATGGATTACTTTTGGTATTGCTTTGGCTGTTTTTTTATTGGATTATATAATTCCAGCTTTAGGAACTAAAAAATTTGGTGGCACCAAGAGTGGCGTATATGGAGCTTCCATTGGTCTCCTTGCTGGATTATTATTCCTAGGACCCTTTGGAGTTATGGCTGGACCATTTTTTGGAGCTTATGTGGGAGAGCTTTTACATGACAATAATCAGAAAAAAGCATTGAAATCTTCCCTTGGATCGTTAATTGGTTTTCTTGGAGGTGTCTTTATAAAGTTTTCAGTAGCGATAATTTATCTTTATTTTTTCTGCGCAATCGTCTGGAAAAACTTACTTTAAAAAAATGAAGCACTCCCTTTTTTAAACCTTCAATCAAACCACAACACTATATTTATTTATGAAATTGTAATGGGTTAGGACAAGCAACTAAAGGCGTACCAATAGCTGTAGTTTGTTTTTATAAAAATGAAGTTTACTTCATTCTATATTTTTCCTATTTTTTTTTATTTGACCTACTACGTCCACCTCAAATTTTACAGGATTGTAAGTATTCCAATCTGTTTTTCTTTTGCCAAAATTATTTACATGAACATACTCAGGAGCATCTGTACTCAGAGATGCTTGTTTATAAACCAATCTGAATTCGTAGAATTTACTTGATAATTTTTGAACTCTATACAGGTGATTATTTAAATACGATCGTTATTCTAAATTCAAATCATCTTCTAAATTTTCAGTCCCCATAAAAAACATATCATTGATCCGAAGTGTTGTAAAAAAAGTATCTTTCTCTGGATCTGATAGCTGAACAACCGACTCATTTGCTTTCTTTCTTTTGATGGCTTGCCAAAAGGTAATGATCTGTTCGCAAAATGTGTCATATTGATCCTTATGCACTAAGACATGATTGTTATTTCGAGGGATTACATATTGATTCAGACCTTTTAATATTTACATCGGTTGAGTATACCTCTCGTATTGATACTTTTTTAATAGGAACAGGGTCTCCACCTTTAGTATTTGGAAGATATAATTTTAGAATTAAAAAACCATCGGAAGCTGTTTTAAAAAAAAGTACTAAATGGAATTTGCGAACTACCCGATACAGTTTTCTCAACTGCTGCTTTTACTATTCTTCTAATAATTGGATCAACTATTTTATCGACCTGATTTAATGTTTTAAATGACAGTAGTGATTTTCTTACATGGAGTCCAGAATTCATCCCAGGTGCTGTTCTTTTTTCCAAAAAGAGTTTCATTATGTAACATGCCTCGAACCGACCATCCTTTGTTTAATATTTTCAAAACATTGTGAACAACAACTTGTGTTTTTTTTGAGATCACTCGTGGGTCTTTTTTATGGGACACCAATATAGAGTTGATGTGATAATCTAAATGTATTAAATGATCAGGCACAGGAGTTAGAAATTTACTTTTTAAAGAACCGTTTAAATTTACTGTAACTAGCAGGATGATTATTAGTGCTGGCAAACAACTTAGCTGTTTTTTTTAAATCGACTCCCATGCGTCGGGATCTTCCTCATTGAAATAATCAAAGGGATTTCTTTCATTCGAAAGATCGGGGATAAATGAAAAACAAAGTGTTTTATTTAATACACTATCAATAACGAATGTGACCAAGGATTGATGTAAGCAACACGAATTTCCGCTGTCCATAATTTATCCAGCGGAATCTCCATACCAGAATATGGACAAACACCTTTGCATTCTTCCCGTAATTAATATTTCAATAAATTCATGGGTATGATATTTTCTTTGTGCAACCCAAGAACACAAATATAACGTTAATGATCATTCCGTGTAAGTCTTTGATCCATTCGATGTAAAAACCGTTGCATTCGACTCACTTTTACATCTACCTAAAGTTTACATAAGATTTCATGGATTGATCCATGAACTTCAATTATTTTATTGATCAGTTTTCGAAGTTTAAATACACTCTGAATTAGAATTGTATTTTAAATTCAAAAGTCTGCTTATTTGAATCAGGATTTGTTGGTGGTTTTTTTAATGATTTATTTGAGCTATTTTTCTTAGCAGCTCTAACGTATAATTCAGATACATCAATCGAGTCGTATCATAGTTTAACAAGGTTCCCTTTTAGATTATCTACAAAATTAGAAGAGGGACTTTGAAGATGGGTGTCTTCGATGATAAACATTATTTCATTAATTTCATCTTCTTAAAGTTGATCCCAAATATTTCGAAGAGCGTTCTTAACTCCTCCCAGAATAACAGATTAATTATATGTTTTTCCAAGTCTAAGAAAAAAACAGAATATTGTTACATGCTCTTTTACTTGTGGGAGCATAATTTTTGTTTATACGTATTTTCGAAAAAGAAAAGGAGGAATGGTCCGAGAATCCTAGCTTTTCTGTGGAATAACTATGAAGTCTTTGGCTGCTAATAAAAAATAGAGTGCATGCCATATATCTTGTCGTACCTTCTCTTCAATCTAAAACCAACCCTTCTGATCGTTGACTCGCATTCAATGGGTATCCAGAAAATTCAATGGAGTTAATAAATTTATAAGCCTCTACCTCTTGATTCTCGAAATTCGAAACACAAGCTCTTGTTTTATTTGGCTCAAACATACAGTTACCAACTTTATGCTTTTGTGATTTTAATGTTCGTTGAAAAAAAATCCAGAAGGATCAACATCCCCCGGAAAGCCAATCAAACTGTTTCTTGGTTACACCGTAAGGTTATGAAAAAATTGTTGTTGTGCATTCCATATCTCATGTATCTCGTTAAAATACATTCGAATGGTACATACTCTATTGAGTATTCTTGCATTCGATTTAGTATATCACTTAACCTCTAATGGCTTTATAGAATGCAAATATTCTCCTAAGGTCTCTTCCCTAATAACTCTTCTAATCTCAGCAAAACCAACTTTTCCTTCTTCGGGAGAACCCTCTTTCAAAACACTTTCTACTAGTTTAGGATTACGTTCTCCAAATCGATAACCTCGATGACTTGATATTTGATTCAAAATTCGCCCCAATTCATGTAAACTAGTTTGATCATAAATAGCTTTAGCTCTCAGTTCGTAGGGATCCAAAACCATCCATTAGTCAAAATTTGTGTCAGAAACTACTTTGTTTGCAGACCAAGAATTAAGTTATTCTAAACTTAACGGATATATTTTATTTTCAATTAATATTTTTGGTAAATGAATTTTACGAACACGTATTCGAGCATACCGAACCCGACGAAGTCTAAATATTATTTTATTGAGTTTTTTTGATGTTTAACGACGCTCAATCCAGAAATTCTCACTTCCTGGAGAAAAGACATGAGTCCCCATAGCAAATACATCCATGGTTCCCTGATTAATCAAAGTCCAACCAATGGAGTTTACATCTATAAAAATTCCTATTTTATTTGGCATTGCAAAAATTATATTTTTTATTTATTGCTCAATCTTATCACAATAAGGCTTTATGCCGTAGGTGAAAAATCTTTAATCCCGCTTCGGTGGTTTTTTTTATGGTCACTATTTTTCACCCTCATTTCATTCAAATCGTTTCTATATTTTAGAAGTAAATCATAGCATTCCCTGATCGCTTTTTCACCTGAGGCAAATAATTCTTGGAATCTTTCAATATGATTTTAAAAAAATATAAAGTTTTTGTTTTCACTAGTTCATCCGTATATTCAATAGGATATAAAAGCCCTAACTCATATGCTCGTTTTACTGTGAAATAGGAATTTTATAGAGATAACTTCTAATATAAAATAGACTGGATTCTGTTGAAATTATGTACAACCAAAGACAGCATTTGTTGAATGGCCACATCACTTAAACCAAGTGCTTATGACCATAGGAATGCATATTCAAAATTATTTATTTTTGTGGAATTTATAACAGACATAGATCTCATATAGATATATTTAGTATACTTTTCTATGTCAAAAATGATTGTTTTACTAGAGAACACCACGCTCAATGTAACCTATGGTATGTTTGAGTGTTCTTTTTGGGTGGTTTAGGTAATAGATTATAAAATTCAAGGCTGCTGAATATTTAATTTTTTTCCAGTTGTAATCCGATTTATTTCTTCGGCACTAATAAAAAAATATTGTATTTTTGTATTATTATGATTCAACTATTCCTAATTACATTTGTTTTGCTAGCACTAGCTTTTGCTGGGATTTCTATTAAAATCCTGGTTAAGAAAGATGGTAAATTTGCAGGAACTTGTGCAAGCCAGAGTCCTTTTCTAAACAAGGACAGTGAACCTTGTGGTTTCTGTGGTAAACTACCATATGAACAGGAGTGTAAAAATCCCTAAACTTGCAGAACAATAAATCTTCTTCGATTTTTTGTACCTTCGATAGATGAAAGTTGAAGCGGTTCTTAAAGCAATTCACTTAGCGAAAACCAATAATCAAAAAGCATTTGGATATCTTTTTGAAACGTTTTGGGACTATCTATACAAATACCTTTTAAAAAAAACCGGAAACGAAGATCAAGCCGAAGATATCGGTGTTCGAACCTTTGCAAAGGCTTTTGATCGAATTGAAACCTTCAATCCAAAATACACTTTTGAAACCTGGTTGATCACAATTTCGAATAACATACAAATAGATCAACATCGTAAAGAAAAAACAAAAAACAAAATCAATGCTACGGCTTATGATGAAATTGCAGTAACTCAAGTTCAAGACAATAGCCCCTCTCCTGAAGATCTTCTAATCATTACTCAAAACCTTTCGGATTTACTGCTAAAGATAAAAACACTAAAAACCGAATACAAGATCATTATTCGGTTACGTTATTTTGAAGAACTCTCATACAAAGAAATTAGTGACCGACTGGAACTCCCTTTAAACACAGTTAAAGTGACTCTACTTCGTGCTAAAAAGGTACTGGCACAGAAAATCACAGCTCATGAAGAATAAACTCAGTAAACTGGGTCCAGGCCTTCTTTTTGCTGGAGCAGCAATTGGCGTTTCGCACCTAGTACAATCTACTCGAGCTGGAGCAGATTTTGGTTGGGGATTTATCTGGGCATTAATCTTAGTCAACCTTTTTAAATATCCGTTTTTTCAATTCGGGCCTCGCTTTACTGTAGCTACAAACACCAGTTTGTTAGACGGCTATTACAAATTAGGGAAAGGATATCTAAGGGCCTATTTTGTTCTGAATATAGCCACCATGTTTACAATTCAAACCGCTGTTACTATTGTTACAGCTAGCTTAGCATCGCAAATATTTGGAATCTCGGATAATCTAGTTTATTGGTCGATCACGATTATAATGATCTGTACGCTTATTTTATGGGTTGGCAAATTCGCAACGCTCGATCGTATCGTAAAATGGGTCATTTTAACGCTCACAATTACCACAATTATTGCAGTTGGACTTGCCTCAATAAAAAATACAACACCTCTATCTTTGATTCAAATTTTCCCTACGGAGACAAACCTCTTGTTTCTAATTGCCTTCATGGGTTGGATGCCAGCTCCTATGGATATTTCTATATGGCATTCCCTTTGGACAATTGAAAAAAATAAGGAACACCGTGCTAAAATCACCATGAAAGAAAGTCTTTTTGATTTCAATATTGGATACTGGGTTACTTTAGTTTTAGGCGCTTGTTTTATGGGGCTGGGTGCATTTGTGATGTTTGGAACGGGGACAGAATTTTCAAGTCAGGGAGGTGTTTTTGCATCTCAGCTAATCAATCTATACACATCAACTTTAGGAACAGGAGTTTATTTATTAATTGCAATTGCCACTTTGACAACAATGTTCAGTACAACGATTACCACTCTCGATGCTTCTCCAAGGGCAATGAGCAAAACCATCGAATTACTTTTTCCTAAAAGAAAGCAAAACGATTACAAATTGTGGTTATTAATTCTTGCGGGAGGTACCATAAGTATCTTCGTATTCCTACTTTCTGAAATGGGTCTTTTGATCCGAATAGCTACTGTACTATCCTTCATCACAGCGCCTTTCTACGCATTCTTAAACTTCAAATTAGTGCGAAGTGATCAGATGCCCAAAAAAGACAAACCTGGAAAAGGCTTGCAAATACTTAGCATTTTGGGACTTCTATTTTTAACAAGTTTTGCTATAGGTTATCTACTGATTCTCTAAACAGAAGTTCGTATATTTGAACTGGATAACACAAATTCTATGTCAACAGGAATCAAAACTAAAGCTACAACTGGAAAACCAAAATGGTTACGTGTAAAACTACCTACAGGTAAAAAATATACAGAACTAAGAGGTTTGGTCGATAAGTATAAACTCAACACCATTTGTACCTCTGGAAGTTGTCCAAATATGGGGGAATGTTGGGGAGAAGGTACAGCTACCTTTATGATTTTAGGGAATATTTGCACCCGCTCTTGTGGCTTCTGTGGTGTAAAAACAGGAAGACCAGAAACTGTAGACTGGGATGAACCTGAAAAAGTTGCCCGATCCATTAAAATTATGCAAATCAAGCATGCTGTAGTTACCTCTGTCGATCGAGATGACTTGAAAGATGGCGGCTCTATTATATGGGGAGAAACGGTGAATGCTATTCGAAGAATGAATCCAAAAACAACCTTAGAGACTTTGATTCCTGATTTTCAGGGAAACAAAAGAAACTTAGACCGTATCATTGCAGTCGCACCTGAGGTAGTTTCACATAATGTTGAAACCGTAAGACGCCTTACACGAGAAGTTCGTATCCAGGCAAAATATGATCAAAGTTTAGCTGTTCTCTTATATTTAAAACAACAAGGTGTCAACAGAACAAAATCTGGCGTCATGTTAGGCTTAGGAGAAACAGAAGAAGAAGTTATAGAAACGCTTCACGACTTAAGAAAAGCAGAAGTTGATGTTGTCACAATTGGTCAATATCTTCAGCCTTCCAAAAAACATTTAGGGGTAAAAGAATTCATTACTCCTGAACAATTTGAACGTTATGAGGCTATTGGAAAAGATCTTGGGTTTAGACACCTAGAAAGTGGTGCTTTAGTTCGTTCATCTTATAAAGCCCACAAACACATTCTCTAAAATTACTTTATTTTGTTAGTACTTGTATCCATTAAGATCTGATCCAATTGTTTTTGATCTGATGCATCTATTTTCATTTCTATTCCCAAATAAAACAATAGATCCGATTGAATCATAGGGACTAAACGCACAAAATCTTTTTCAGTCGTGATGATCATTCGGCCATTTGCACGGCTTTTTATCTTTTCAATATCCCTGTCAGTAAACAAATGATGATCTGCAAATTGAAGGTGTTCAAACTGTCCTCCAATAGCTTTTAGGTAACAAAGAAGTGGTTTGGGATCAGCAATACCTGTTATCAATACAAAAGGAACATTATCGATCCTATCAATTGGAAAAGTACGCTCCTGATTTCTTATTTGATCGTCATAACCAATTTTAGCAAAAAATAACTGTTGCGTTTTTGCTAGTTGAAGTTTCTGAATGATTTGAGCTTTATTCTGCTTGGTTAACTTTGTTGGACACTTGGTTACGATAACAACATCTGCGCGTTTTTTCCCAGAACTCAATTCCCTCAAATTACCAACGGGCAGATGGTAGTCATTAACAAACAGATGCTCAAAAGAGGTTAACAAAATCATTAAATCTGGAGACACCCAGCGGTTTTGAAAACAGTCGTCCCATACAAACACCGTATTCAACTTGGTCTTTTTGAGGAGGTTTTCCATTCCCAAACGCCTACTTTCCGCAACGGCAACTCGAACTTTAGGGTGTTTGCGATAGAGCATTAGAGGCTCATCACCTATTTCTTTATAGGTTGAGACTCCTTTAGCCTCGACATAGCCCTTGGTTATTCTTCCGTAGCCTCTACTTAAAATAGCCACTTCATGATTTTTTTTAATCAAAGAAACCACATAGTCTACACAAACGGACTTACCCGTTCCACCTACCGATAGATTGCCGACACCAATTATGGGATTTTTATACTTCCTAGAAGTAAAGATTCCCATATCAAAAAATAAGTTTCGAAGACTGGTAATCGAACTATATAGTATCGCTAGAGGAAAAAGAAAGAATCGTAAGAAGTTCATGCCGACGAATATATTATCTTTGCAAAGATAACATTTCGTGGGTGAGACATTACCTGTAAAACGAAAAAACATAAAGCGACTTTATGAAAATAAATGAAATTACAAAAGTTTTAGAACAGTGGGCTCCCCTATCCAATGCTGAAGAATTTGACAATGTTGGTCTATTGGTTGGCAATCCGAATGCAGATTGTACTAAAACACTCATTACACTGGACACCACTGAAGCTGTCGTAGATGAATCTATTCGCAAGGGTTGTGAACTCATCATCAGCTTTCATCCCATTATTTTTTCAGGTTTAAAAAAAATAACAGGGAAGAACTATGTCGAACGTGTGGTGCTAAAAGCTATTAAAAACGATGTTGCTATTTATGCGATTCATACAGCTTTAGACAATCATAAATTTGGAGTTAGTTATCAAATGGGTATTGAATTGGGATTAAAAAATCAGCATGTTTTAATTCCCAAAAAAGATATGCTTCTAAAATTGACTACTTACGTTCCTGTAAAATACGTTAATCAAGTACTTAAAGCCCTTCACAATGCTGGAGCGGGTTCAATTGGAGATTACAACTCATGCAGCTTTACTTTAGACGGTGTTGGAAGGTTTACTCCAGGAGAACAAAGTAATCCGTCATTGGGCACAAAAGGTTTAGCTCAGGAAGTTGAGGAGCAACAACTGCATTTGATTTTACAGAAAGATCAAGAAAAACAAGTTTTAACAGCACTTCAAAAGGCTCATCCCTACGAAGTAGTTGCTTATGAAATTAGCAATTTAAACAACGATAATCAGGATATTGGCATGGGAAGTATTGGTGCATTAGAAAAACCAATGGATGAAATAGACTTTTTGAATTATGTAAAGAAACAGTTCAACACTTCATACATTCGGCATTCAAAATTAAGAGGAAAAAGAATAAATAAAATAGCCTTACTTGGTGGTTCTGGAAGCTTTGCTATAGGGGCAGCAAAAAGCCAAGGTGCAGATGTATTGATAACAGCTGACCTAAAATACCACAACTTTTTCGAAGCTGAAAACAAAATTCTTTTAGCCGATGTTGGGCATTATGAAAGTGAGCAGTTCACAAATAAATTAATAGCAAGCTATCTTACAAAAAAAATGCCTAATTTTGCATGCATTTTATCGCAAGAAATAACCAATCCTGTTAATCATTTCTAGTATGGCAAAGAAAACCGAAATCTCAGTAGAAGAAAAGTTAAGAGCACTTTTTGATCTTCAAATTATAGACTCTCGAATCGATGAAATTCGTAATGTTCGCGGAGAACTTCCTTTAGAGGTTGAAGACCTAGAAAGCGAAATTGCTGGCATGGATGAGAAACTTGCAAAACTCACAGCTGAGTTGAATGATTTCGATTTAGGAATCAAAGAAAATAAAAGCATCGTTGAAAGTGCTAACGATTTGATCGTTAAGTATGCAGACAAACTTAAGAACGTTCGTAACAACAGAGAATATAATTCCATCGTAAAAGAAGAGGAATATCAACAACTTGAAATTCAACTCGCTGAGAAAAAGACTAAAGAACTTAAGGTTCAAATAGAGCAAAAGAAAGAAACAATTGATGTTTTAACTGAGCAACTTAATATGAAGAAAAATCACCTTTCTGCTAAAAAAGACGAATTAGATGAAATCATGCAAGAAACTGCTAAAGAAGAAACGCTTTTGACTACTCAATCTGCAGCTTTTGAAGCAAAAATTGATGCCCGTTTAATTATAGCGTACAAGAGAATTCGCGGAAGTGTTAAAAATGGCTTAGCGATCGTGCCAATCGAAAGAGGTGCTTCTGGTGGATCATATTTTACAATCCCTCCACAAGTTCAATTGGAAATTGCTGCACGTCAAAAAATAATCACAGACGAATATAGCGGACGTATTCTTGTTGATGCAGAATTAGCAGAAGAAGAGCACATCAAAATCAATGAAATGATCAAAGGTCTTTAAACACTTTTATGCTGTATGTTTGCCTTATACCTTTATAAAACAAAAGCATTGAGCAAAAAAAACTCTTCTGTAATAGAAGGCGGTATTTTTAAATTGGATTGTTAGTCTTATTTCACTAAACTCCTGTAGCTCCCTTATACTAACTCAATAAGCTCATTCCAATTCTTACATTGACTTTTAAATCCACCTTTAACATAAACTTGATCAACGTATTTATTAGCATCAAACTCCAAAGTCTCAATACTTTCCATTTACTCATGAGGCCATACGATATGAAAATTAGATTCAAAGTTGTCTTTAAGCATGGGGGGACTACTCTAAACTCTGTAGTTGAACTTCCCGCTTCAAATACATTCTTCCATCTATGAAGTAATTTTCTGATTCCACGTATAGCGTTTGGTTAATCAGCAACTTAATAACCAAATACTTCTGAAATATTGGCTTCATAATTTAAAGTTTCATCTGCATACGAAATAGTTATTTGAAGACTGTAATAATTCGTACTTAACAAATCTTTTATTAATGGAGAAAAGTTTAAATTTCAATCCTCTTGATGCCATTCGATTTTGCCTTTTTTATCTACATGCGCATATTGCATCGGTCCTTCTGTACAAGCATAATACCCAGCATTCATTCCTGTGGTAATAAATCGTAATGAAGTTGTTGGTCCACCTTCTTCATTATGAAACTTAGAGTCCTGTAATTTAACTTGCTCAATAAATTCAATTGCTTATAAGAATATAAGATTTACAGCACAACATGGCAAAAGAAGAAATAGTAAATAATGGATACAAAAAGGGTGAATCTGGCAATCCAACTGGACAAAAAAAAATTCATTGAATAGAAAAAAAGTAGCAAGGGAATACCTAGATTTCCTTCAAGAAGAAGTCAACCCATTGTCAGGAATTAAAAAGCTTCTAGGAAATGAAGATGTGATAATTTGGCATTGATTCAAAGCAAAGAAAGGTGATATAAACACCTATAAAGCTCTAATTGATAGTGCGTATGGAGCAGTAAAACTGGATATTGAAATCAAAGAAGCTGAGACACCTATCTTCAAGCAATTGGATCTGGATGTTATGTAATATTTATGATTGAGTTGCTTTGGGTGTCTCAAGAAACCGTATCTTAATATTATTTTAATTTTAAAATTATGAATAATAAATGGTTTGTCTTAGCTGTGTTAACCTTTATATATGTGTTCAATTTTGCTGATAGACAAATTCTTATTATTCTGCAAGAGAGTTTAAAAAAAGACTTACAATTAAGTGACACTCAATTGGGATTGTTAACTGGACTGGGATTTGCCTTATTATATACAACACTTGGCATTCCTATAGCTAAACTTGCTGATAAATATAACCGAAAAAACATTCTTGTATTTAGTTTAGGATTTTGGTCGCTCATGACCATTATGTCCGGACGTGCTCTAAACTTTTTTCAATTGTTGTTGACGCGAATTGGAGTAAGTGCAGGAGAGGCGGGCGGAATGCCTCCATCTCATTCAATTATTTCAGATTATTTTCCTAAAGAACAACGAGGAACGGCTTTTTCTATATACAGTATGGGAGTACCGATAGGAATTTTATTAGGATTTATTGTTGCTGGTTCAATCGCATCTGAATATGGATGGAGAATTGCGTTTTACGCACTCGGAATACCAGG
>Ga0307998_1000635_pt1 | contig 19738 bp, 18 predicted proteins | sample Davwhametageno37_FD_203147 | JGI IMG/M metagenome (GOLD analysis project Ga0307998, IMG submission 203147) | Marine microbial communities from Davis Island wharf, Antarctic Ocean - #37 | ecosystem: Environmental > Aquatic > Marine > Unclassified | place: Antarctic Ocean: Davis Island wharf... | reverse complement strand
TTATCTTAACTATATTTCTTATTCCCTATTTCGGTTTTACTCAAGGTAAATCAATCACAGCGTATAATTGGTCTCTTAATAAGGTGGCTGATCTACCCGAACCTGTTACAAATGGTGCCGTATCAGCCTATAGTGCATTTAACGGCACCTACATTTATGTTTTCGGAGGACTCGATAGCACCTTACTATCTTCAGGTATTCATAGAAGATGTTATAAAATAAACGTCTCTGATTCTAGTGACATAACTAGGCTCCCTGACCTACCTGACTCGCTTGGTCGCATTGCTCTTTCAGCCACTAAAGTGAGAGACAAAATTTATATTGTCGGAGGTTATTATGTTTTTGCAAATGGACGAGAGAAGAGTTCTAGTCTTATCCACGAATTTGATGTACTAGGCGATACGTTTACAAACAAGAAAATCGTTCTTCCTGTGCCTATTGACGATCACGTTCAAGATGTCTGGGAAGACTCTTTATTATTTATTATAAATGGTTGGTCTGATTCAGCTAACGTGCGTGAAACTCAGATTTATAATCCTTCCAAAAATAGCTGGCAAAAAGGCTCCCCATATAAAAATGACATGATTCCAACTTTTGGCGCAGGAGGCGGAATAAATGGAAATACTATCTATATTCAGGGAGGTGCTCGAAGTGATAGGAATTCGTTTCCTTCAATCAGTAATTACTATAAAGGCGAAATTCAACCCAACAACCCAGCCCAAATAACGTGGAGCACAATTTCTAGTAACGATAGTCTAACCTCCTATCGATCTGCAATTATTTTTAATGGAGATGGAGGGCCTGAGCCCGCTATTGTAGGAGGAAGTAAAAGGAGTTATAATTATAATGCTAGAGATTACACCGGCGGAAAATTATTAGCTCCTATGAAATCATCTATTATTTTAGGTTCTGCTCAATCCGAATTTAATAATGATCAAATTCTCATTCCATCAAATGATATAAGTATTCCTATGGACATCAGAGACTGGGGGATTTTGCGAGACTGGTCTTTCACTCTTTCATCGACTTCATCTAATTTTTCTATTTCTTATCTTGCCGGAGGAATTCTTGAAAATGGCCAGGTTTCAAATCAAATTCTTTCATTAACCCCAAGTTTTCCAGGAAATACTAATTTGATTAACACTGGAGCAGAACCTCTTTTTTTTCCTAACCCTACCAAAAGCGTAGTGAATATTCGATATAATTACTTGACTTCTACACAAATTCGGATTTATAATAGTTCAGGTAATTTGGTTGATCAATTCTATCAAATTGAACATGAATTCACTTTAGATTTATCTCATTTAAGACCTGGCATCTACTTTTACGTCGACAGCCAAAACCAAATCACTAAAAAATTGATAAAAAAATAGCCCCTCTTAATGAGGAGCTATTTCAACTATTTATGTGCAGTTTTTTATCGGATTTCGATATCAAAAGGAATACGAGCTTGAATTCTTTCTGAATTTGTTAGTCTTTCAACTGTTTGGTAATAAGAGTAGAAATCACCCATTTTCCATTTCATAAAGATATTGCTAGACTCTCCTGTAATTTCTTTAATAAACTCTTGGATTGCATCTTTCTTTTCAGGAAAACTTTTGATTCTGTAATTGGTCAACCCAGCTTGTTCAGCAGCATAGGCAATTGCATCGTTCAATCCGCCCAATTCATCAACCAATCCTAATTCCAGAGCATCTTCCCCTGTCCAAACTCTTCCTTGTCCAATTGCATCAACTTCTTCTTTAGTCATGTTTCTTCCTTCAGATACGTGGCCTAAGAAGGTATCGTAAACTTTTTCTACCGACATCTGAATCTTACCATATTGAAATGGAGTAAGAGGCTGAGTTAGCATTCCCATATCTGAATTTGCGTTGGTTTGAACCCTATCGAAAGTTAATCCAAGCTTATTGTTCAACATTTTCTTAGCATTTGGAATCATTCCAAAAACACCAATAGAACCTGTAATAGTATTTGCACCGGCAAAAATCCTATCTGCACCAGCACTTACATAATATCCACCTGAAGCAGCTAATCCACCCATACTAATTACAAACGGCTTCGCAGCTTTTGCTAGTTGAGTTTCTCTCCACATAACATCACTTGCTAAAGCACTTCCACCAGGAGAGTTAACTCTAAACACTATCGCTTTAATTGAAGAATCTTCTAGAGCAGCTCTTATTGCTTTAACTATGGTTTTAGACCCCATTGTTTTTTGATCACTACCACCACTTCTAATTTCGCCCGCTCCATATATAATAGCAACCTTGTCTTTTAATTCCCATGGTTTTGGAGCTCCATCCTTAAATTTCTCTGGTGCTTTGGTGTATTTGTTTAATGAAATAAAATTGATATCGTCATTCGTTTTAACATCAACTCTAGTTCTAATACTGTCCAAAACTTGATCTCCAAACAAAAGTCCATCAACCAATTGATAAGCAATCGCATTTGCAGGATCAAAAGCTCTTAGACTATCAGCATACTCATTAAGTGATTCAACAGTGATTCCTCTAGAAGCTGCAATTTTCTCTGTCCAGTTATCCCACACAGTAGAAAGTAACTTATTCATTTGCTCCCGATTTGGATCGCTCATTTTATCGTACATAAATGGCTCAACCGCACTTTTAAACTTATTATTCTTACCTCTAATAATCTGTACTTCTACTTCAAGTTTTTCCAACATTCCTTTAAAGAACATTACCTCAGACATTAGGCCATTGAATTCAACTCCTCCCTCTGGGTAAACATAGATTTGATCAGCCACACTTGCCAAATAATATGTTCCTTGGCTTATTTCTTGTCCATATGCAATAATCCATTTGCCAGAAGTTTTGAAATCCTCCAAGCCTTCCCTAACTTCATCAAGGTTAGCCATATTCATACTTACCCCTTTCAAATCCAAAAAAGCACCTGCAATATTTTCATCAGACTTGGCCTTCTTCAAGTTATCTAAAACTTGCAACAAACTCAACTTCTTGTTCGATTGCATGGTATTTAAATCAAACGTCTCAAAAGGATTCTCTGATCCACGATCAACTAACCCACCACTAAAGTCAAGATGTAATACCGAATTCTCTTTTACTATTAAATCTTTTTCATCTTTATCACCTCCTGCAACTGTTGCTACAATACCGACCACTATTATCACGGCCAAAAAGATGGTTGCTCCAAACCCTAACATTGAAGCAAATACTATTTTAAAAAACTGTTTCATTCCTTTCAATTTAATTTTGAATGCCAAAGATATTGCAGCTTTGTGATTAACGGCTTTGGATATTACATTAGAGGAAATAACCTTGTATAAAGCAGATAAGAATAGGATTGATGGAAAACAAGAAATTACAAACGGTATATATTGCCTTTGGGTCAAATATGGGCATATGGCCAGAGGTCCAGAAAAAGGTGTTTCCTCTTATTGAAGAGCGAGTAGGTTCAATAATTCTTAAATCTAAAACTTACATAACCCCTGCTTGGGGAAAAACAGATCAACCCGATTTTAAAAATGGCATTGTCAAAATAGGCACTAACCTTAACTCAGCTAATTGCCTAAAGGCACTTAAGAAAATAGAGTCTGACATGGGAAGAGTAACTCTTGAAAAGTGGGGACCGAGAATTATTGATCTGGATATAATTGATTTTAACGGCGAAATACTTAATACTCATGAATTAAACTTACCTCATCCCTTTGCACATAAGAGACAATTTGTATTAGAACCTTTAGCTGAAATCGCGCCGAAGCTCGTTCTTCCTAATTTCTCAAAAACTGCAATCGAACTTCTATCCTCATTGGAGGATAAAGTAGTTTTGCAAGTGCTTTAAATTAAATGGATAACAAATACATCTGTATTGAAGGAAATATTGGCAGTGGAAAAACTTCTCTGGCCAAATCCTTAAGTCAAAGGCTTGAAGGCAAATTAATGCTTGAAGAATTTGAAGAGAACCCTTTTTTACAGAAATTCTATAAAGACCCAACTCGGTATGCGTTTCAATTAGAATTGAGTTTTCTAGCTGAACGTTTTCAGCAAATGCAAACTGAAACACCAAACCGAGATCTTTTTCAAGAATATATGTTCTCGGATTACATGATTGAAAAGTGTTTAATATTTTCCAAAAACAACTTAGACGACCAGTCTATTCAGCTGTATCGCAAACTGTACGATATAATTTTAAAATCTACTCCAAAGCCAGATATCATTATCTATTTACATAAAGATACCGATCATTTACTTGCCAACATTGAGAAGCGCGCCCGACCCTATGAGCAACAAATTGAAGCAAAGTACCTTAATGATATTTACAATAATTACTTAACCTATTTCAAACAACAAAGTCAATATCCAATTCTTTTTGTAGATTCAAATGAGATTGATTTTATTAAAAACCCGTCTCAAGTCGAACCATTTATAGAACTCATTAGCACACCTTTTGAAATAGGATTACATCCCATAAATTTATAATGAAAAAAAAAGGCTAAAAGCCTAATATATAGCTTGAATCGAAACATTTAATTATTATTGCCACTTATTAAAAATTGAGAGAAATCTATAACGCTTATCACAAGCTTTACATCATGAGAAAACTAAGTTTAAAAAGTATCGCAGTCGTAGCTATCGCAGCTACCAGTTTAATGGGTTGTAATCCGTTAAAGAAAATGAGTAAATACGCTGAGAACATTAAATATAATGTCACTCCTAATCCTCTTGAGGTGCATGCAGACAGCGTTGAAGTATCTATTTCTGCGAAATTTCCGCCTAATTTCTTTCACAAATTAGCTACAATGACAGCAACGCCAGTATTAAAAAATGCTGATGGTGAAGTGGTTAAGGAATTCAAAGAATTAAAAATGATGGGAATTGAAGCTGATGGTGATGGCCAAAAAGTTGATTTCGAAAAAGGTGGAACAGTTAGTTACACTGATAAAATTGCTTACGATCCAGCAATGGCAAACGTTACAATGACTATTTCAGCTGTTGCAGGTTTTAAAACAAAAACAAAAGAGTTTGAAACTATAAAGATTGCTGATGGTACTATAACGACCTCGACAATGGCTCAGACTGATGCACGTCCAATTATGGCAAAAGATAACTTCAAAAAAGTTATTCCAAGATCGGTAAAAGCTGACATCAACTATATGATACAACAATCAAACGTTCGTTCTTCGGAACTTTCAGCTGATGACATGAAAGCACTTAAAGCGTTTATTGAAAATGCTGTAGCAAACGAATTTGTATTTAAAGGAGTTACTATTGATGCATACGCTTCGCCAGACGGTGAATTGACTATCAATGATAACTTGGCTAATAATCGTGCTAAATCTGCAGGATCAGCTGTTAAAAGAATTCTTAAGAAAAATAAAGTTGAAGCTGCTAAAACTGAAGGTTTTGTTACTGAAACTGGAAAAGGTGAAGATTGGGAAGGATTCAAAACGGCAATGAACGCTTCTGATGTTAAGGACAAGGAATTAATTATTAGAATTCTTAGCATGTCAAGTGACGGTGAAAAACGTGAAACTGAAATTAAAAACTTGGCTGCAACTTATGTTGAAATCGCTGACAAAATTCTGCCTCAGTTAAGAAGGTCTAGCATTACTATCAACGCTGATGAAATGGCGAGAACGGATGAAGAGATTACTCAGTTAACAAAATCTGATCCTACAGTTTTAAGTGTTGAAGAATTACTTTATGCTGCTACCCTTTCTAATGACTTGGAAGAAAAAATGAGAATTTACAAATTGGCTAAGTCTCAATATCCAAAAGATTGGAGAGGTCATAACAATGTTGGTTATGTATATGTTCTTAAAAATGACATGACTGCTGCAAAAGCTGAGTTTGATGCAGCCGCTGGAGTTGATAAAAACGCTATTGTGAGTAATAACATGGGTGTTGTTGCGTTATTTGGCGATGATGTTACTGGAGCTAAAGAAATGTTTGGCGCTGCTTCTGGAGCAGGAAAAGAAGTTAACTACAACAAAGGAATCATTGCTGTTAAACAAGCTGATTACAGTGATGCTGTGAGTAAGTTTGGTTCTGACAACACATTTAACTCTGCATTAGCTAAGTTACTTAACGGTGACAATGATGGTGCTCTTAAAGCAATTGATGCTTCTGAAGCAAAAGAAACTGCTGAGGGTTATTACTTGAAAGCTATTATCGGAGCTAGAACAGCTAACAAAGACTTAATGAACAATAATATGAAGTCTGCTTTAGCTAAAGATGCAAGCTTAAAAACAAAAGCTATGAACGATGCTGAATTCTTGAAATACAGAATGGATGCAGCTTTTATTGCATTGTTCGCAAAATAGTATTACATACCACTTACTAAAAAAAGGCGCTAATTAGCGCCTTTTTTTATTCCCAAGAGTCAATACAAAACCTATATTGCTATATTTGTCCCTCTAGTAAAATGATTATGAAAAAAGTATTGTTTTTATTTGCCATTGGAAGCCTAATTAGTCTTTCCTCATGTGAGAAGTGTTCGGAATGTACTTTTAATGATTCTGAAAGAGGAGAACTTAAAAATGAAGAAGTTTGCCAGAAAGGCAAACAGTATGATCATGTGCTGGAAATGTATGACCGTAATGGTTGGACATGTACTAAGAAGTAATTTAAACTTTATATATTTTTTTAAAAGGGCTTAATTTATTAAGCCCTTTTAATTTTCCCTATAATATCCCAGAGTGCAATCCCCGCACTAACAGAAACATTAAAAGAGTGTTTCGTGCCATACTGAGGAATTTCAATGCAAACGTCACTGCTATCTATAACCTCTTGCATTACCCCATCAACTTCATTACCTACCACCAGAGCATATTTAGAGTTGACGCTTGACTCAAACTCATCGAGCATGACGCTATTCTCTACTTGCTCCAAAGAAAGAATCTGATAACCTTTCATTTTTAATTCAGATATTGCATGCAACGTGTTTTCAAAATAGTTCCATTCTACCGATTCAGAAGCACCTAAAGCCGTTTTGTATATCTCTCGATGTGGCGGTATTGCGGTAATTCCGCATAAATAAACCCCTTCAATTGCAAGAGCATCTGCAGTTCTAAACACAGAACCAATATTATAGGCACTCCTTATGTTATCTAACACAATAACGACCGGATGTTTTTCGGAAGACTTAAATTCCGTGACACTAATTCTGTTTAGCTCTTCTAATTTGAGTTTCTTGTTCATAATTGGTGAAAACAATGATTTTCAAAGGTATCCTTCCTTTGAAACTGTATGTAATTTAGATGACCCTAATTACAAGGAATTAAGTGGCAAAAAGCAATAAACCGAGCGAAACTCCGCTCATGAAACAATACAATCAGATTAAGGCTAAACATCCAACAGCCTTATTGCTTTTTCGCGTCGGAGATTTTTACGAAACCTTTGGTTCAGATGCGATTGTAGCTTCTAAAATACTTGGTATTATTTTAACCAAACGTAAAAATGGTAGCGGATCACACATTGAACTTGCGGGGTTTCCCCATCACTCTTTAGATACTTATTTACCAAAATTGGTAAGAGCTGGTCAGCGAGTTGCAATATGCGACCAACTGGAAGACCCAAAGCAAACTAAAACCATTGTTAAACGCGGAGTAACCGAATTAGTGACTCCTGGCGTCTCCTATAATGACAAAACATACGACCAAAACTCTAATAATTTCTTAGCTGCCGTTTACCAAGATAAAAAATCCGCAGGTGTTTCCTTCCTCGATATTTCGACTGGAGAATTCTTAGTTGCTGAAGGAAGCTTTGCATACATAGATAAGTTATTACAAAGCTTTGAACCAAACGAAGTTTTATACCAGCGTAACAAAAAAAACTCTTTCGAAGAAAATTTCGGCACTGATTTCAATACATTTCAATTAGAGGATTGGGCTTTTGATTTTAACAACGCCGAAAACAGATTAAAGGAACATTTTAAAACTGCCTCTCTTAAAGGGTACGGAATAGAAGACATGTCCGCGGGCATAATAGCAGCCGGATCAGTTTTTTCTTATTTGAATGAAACCGAACATCACCAGATTCAACACATTTCAAAAATCAGTCGAATTGAATCTGATAAATACGTTTGGCTTGACAGATTTACTATTCGAAACCTAGAACTTTTCAAAGCAAGTTCTCCAAATGGTCAGTCACTCATTGAAACTATCGATAAGTGTATCACTCCGATGGGAGCTCGACTTTTAAAAAGATGGCTTGCATTACCACTTAAGGATAAAACACTAATTGAAAAACGATTGGAGGTTGTTTCCTATCTAGTAAATAATGACGACATAAACGAATGGCTTTCATGTGAGTTCAAGAACCTCGGAGACCTTGAGCGACTTATCTCTAAAGTCTCTTTTAGCCGAGTCAATCCTAGAGAATTACTCTATCTTTTCAAGGGCCTTGAATTTATTCCCAAATTAAAAGGACAGCTTGAATCTACTCAACACTCTGCTTTAAAATTACATGCCGACCAGCTCAATATTTGCAAAGAAATCACTGATCGAATAGGAAATACATTACACCATGAAGCACCTGTTCAGCTTTCAAAAGGTAATGTTATTAAAGCAGGAGTGAATGCAGAGTTGGATGAATTGCGTGAATTGATGCAATCGGGGAAATCTTATTTAATAAAAATACAAGAACGTGAAATAGAAAACACTGGTATTTCAAGTCTTAAAATTGGATTTAACGGAGTCTTTGGCTATTTCTTAGAGGTTACTCACACGCATAAAGATAAAGTGCCCCATGAATGGGTTAGAAAACAAACATTAACCGGATCAGAGCGCTACATAACCGAGGAATTAAAAACCTACGAAACCAAGATATTAGGTGCTGAAGAAAAAATTGCGGTATTAGAATTTAACTTGTACCATGAATTAGTAGCAGCTGTGTCTGGCTACACGAAGGCAATACAGCAAAACTCAGAGATTATCGCCCAATTGGACACCTTGCTCTCTTTTGCAAATCATGCAATTAAAGAACATTATACACAGCCCAAGATTAACGATGGCTATGACTTAGCAATTCAAGACGGACGACACCCTGTAATTGAAAAAATGTTGCCTATTGGAGAAGAGTATATCGCTAACGATGTTTTCTTAGATAGAAAAAGCCAGCAAATTCTAATGATTACAGGACCAAATATGGCGGGTAAATCTGCTTATTTAAGGCAAAATGCCTTAATCGTTCTACTTGCACAAATCGGAAGTTTTGTCCCTGCTAAAGCCGCTGAAATTGGACTGGTAGATAAAATATTTACTCGTGTGGGAGCCAGTGACAATATTTCACAAGGAGAATCTACCTTTATGGTGGAAATGAATGAAACTGCTAGTATACTGAATAACATTACCGAACGCAGTATAATTATTTTGGACGAAATTGGGAGAGGCACCAGTACTTATGATGGTATTTCTATAGCATGGGCAATTGCAGAGTTTTTACACGATCATAAATGCAACCCCAAAACTCTATTCGCTACTCATTATCACGAACTAAATGATATGTGTAAATCACACAAGCGAATTAAAAACTACAACGTTTCAATTAAAGAGCATAACAAACAAATCATTTTCCTGAGAAAAATAATTCCAGGTGGAAGTGAACATAGTTTCGGAATTCATGTTGCAAAAATGGCGGGAATGCCGGTAAAGGTTTTGAATAAAGCCAATAAAATATTGATCGGACTCGAGAAAAATCACTCTGGAGAAGCAAAAAACGTTTCTATTGAGCCGGATTTACAAATGAGTTTCTTTCAGCTTGACGACCCTACTCTGTCTCAAATAAAAGAAGAAATAATCAATATAGATATTGATACATTAACCCCAGTTGAGGCACTTTTAAAACTGAATGAAATAAAAAGTTTATTGAAAGGCTAATTTCCTTTGACAACTTGATAATTTATATAATTTTGCCGACCGAAAGGCGAAAGTAGCTCAGCTGGTAGAGCACGACCTTGCCAAGGTCGGGGTCGCGGGTTCGAATCCCGTCTTTCGCTCAAAAGAGGCTGCCTAGGCAGCCTCGAATGTTTTGCCGAAAAGCAAGACAAACGTTCTTTAAAACATTCATCACGCCCGGGTGGTGGAATTGGTAGACACGCAGGACTTAAAATCCTGTGGCCATCGCGGCCGTGCCGGTTCGATCCCGGCTCCGGGTACTAAAGCCCTTCGCTTGCGAAGGGCTTTTTTTATGACCAAAACTCAGATATGCTCTGTTTTACTTCAATTAATATTATCCGAAACTATAGTTTAACAAGTGGAAATCCAAAAGGCGACATCCGAAAATTCTGAAACAATTTGCTCCATTGGCCGGAAATCATTTCTTTCATCTCACGGGAAAAGCGCTTCAAAAGAAGAGATAGACACCTTTATTCTAGAGCATTATAACCCCGGCACCATTTCAAAGGAACTCAGCAATCCCATAAATAATTATTTTCTTCTTTTTCAAAACTCAAATCCACTAGGATTTTCCAACCTCCAACTGAATAACTCACACTCCTATTTATCTTTCAAAAATGTAGCTAAGCTCGATCGAATCTATTTTCTTGAGGAAACCTATGGAAAAGGATTTGGAGCAGAACTCTTGAAGCATAACATTGAATTTTCAATAAAACACAAACAGAAGGGAATTTGGCTGTTTACTTGGGTAGAAAATGATCGAGCGGTTAATTTCTACCGCAAATTTGGGTTCAAAATCATAGGTAAACACAATTATAAGATTTCGAAAACCCACACCAATCCTAATCATATCATGTATTTAGAACATTAATTCATATTGATCCACTCATAATTTTGTAGGAAGTAGGAAAAACATATCTTTGCCGCTTATTAATATTTAAGTTATGAGTGAAGGAACAGTAAAATTTTTCAATGATTCTAAAGGATTTGGATTCATTACCCCAGATGACGGTGGCAAAGATGTATTTGTACACGCAAATGGATTAGTAGACGAAATTAAAGATGGCGACAAAGTAAGCTACGATGTAGAAGAAGGTCGTAAAGGTTTAAACGCAGTAGATGTGAAAGTCGTTTAAGCGATACTTTATATATACTTATTAAAAAGGCTTGTCATAACTGACAGGCCTTTTTTGTTTTTAAATCATTTTTATGGACCAACTTAAATTTCGAGATGCACTTGTTACTGACTTATCTTCAATAATTGCTTTACTAGCAGATGATGAACTAGGGCAAAAAAGGGAAAATATAAAAAAGCCCTTACCTTCCGAATATCTATGTGCCTTTGAAAATATTAATCAAGATAGAAATCAGAGATTAATTGTTGTAACCGATGAAAAACAATTAATAATAGGAACATTACAATTGAGCTTTATACAATATCTAACTTATCAAGGAGGAATTAGAGCGCAAATTGAAGCCGTTAGAATTCTAAAAAATCAAAGAGGAAAAGGTATAGGCAAAAGAATGTTCGAATGGGCTATTCTGACTTGTAAAGAAAAAGGCGCTCATTTAATTCAGCTTACAACTGACAAAAAACGTCCTGAAGCAATTCAATTCTACAAAGACTTAGGATTTAATGCATCTCACGAAGGAATGAAACTTCACTTAGACCTATAAATGACTCTACCCTAAGCGATTAATTTCCAGCCTAAGAAAAGAAGAATCAAAGACACTATTATAGACGCGGAAACATACATGCTAGCTTGAATAAAATCACCTGTTTTAATTAAGTTAACGACCTCCAAGGAAAAAGTAGAAAACGTAGTAAACCCGCCACATAAACCAACAGTCAATGCCAAAGCAACGGTTTCATTTTGCCCATTCTGCTTGGCAAAATAAGCTACTAAAGCACCTAGAAAAAATGACCCAACTGCATTTACGGACAGTGTAGCTAATAATGGATTAAGGGTAGTTTTAAAAGAAAACAAATGAGCAATTCCGTACCTTAAAACGCTTCCTACCCCACCACCAATAAAAATCAACAAAAATTTCATATTACAAATATTGATTTATCTGATGCACAACTTTAACGGAGGCTCCTTGATTTTGTTCAATATAAGATTTACAGATCTTTGATCTCTTCATTAAAGTTTCCGGATCATTTAGTTTTATAGATTGCTCCTTAAAATCACTAAAGCTACTTATACTTGCAGCTCCTCCTAGTTCGATCAAATCAACAGCCTCACTAAACTTTTTATACTTAGGACCAAAAATCATTGGCAACCCAAATACCGCAGGTTCTAGAGTATTGTGTATACCATCTGAAAATCCTCCACCAATAAAAGCCCAGCTACCATACTTATAAATCTCCTTCAATATTCCAATGCAATCAACAATTAACACCTGTCCATCTGATTCACTACTATTTAATTCCAAATGAGTGTATCGAACTGAATTAACCTTTAAGGAATTTGTGAAATTTTGGATACGTTGCCCATCAATTTCATGAGGAGCAATGATTATTTTACCCAAATAGACTCCTGAATTAAGCCATTCAATTAATATTTTTTCTTCTGCAGACCACGAGCTTCCAACAATTATTGCTTTTTCATTTTTAAGAAATTGCTCAACAATTGTGTTGGACGAATTTGAAGATGCCACTTCTAGAACTCTATCTATCCTTGTATCTCCAGTCACCATTATATTATTTAAACCTAATTCCTTAAGTAGAATATTTGTTGACTCATCTTGCACAAAAAACAAAGAAGGAAGTTGCAATACTTTCCGATAAGAACTTCCGTACCACTTAAAAAACAAATGATTTTTAGTCAATTTGGCTGACACCATAAACAAAGGAATCTCACGTTTAGCAAGACTCTCAAAATAAAAATACCAAAACTCATATTTTATAAAGACCGCAACTTTAGGGTTTACAGCATTTAAAAACAACTTAGCATTGGACCTACTATCCAATGGTAAGTAGTGCACCGCATCAACCTTATCATAATCTTTGTGCTGCAGGAATCCGCTTGGGGAAAAAAATGTCAACAGAAAAAAATGATCTGGTTTAGTCATTCTCAACCCATCAATCACCGTCCTTCCTTGCTCAAACTCTCCAGTAGAAGATGCGTGAATCCAAATTACAGGTTTCTTGTTTAAAGATAATTTACGTTCTAAACTGGAATGCCAGTTTTCCCTTCCATGAACCCAAGACTCTGCCTTAGAATTACCTAAGAACGCTGCTATATGAACTGCGATTCCATAAGCCTTAACTATAATTGAGTAAAGTGTTTTGATAGGCTATTCGTAATAAAAATCTTTAGGAGCACGTTTATAAATAGGGATCATCCATCCAAATTTAAAGGCAATAGAGCTATCGAACCGCGAATCGGTATCTTGCCTTTTTTCACTGAAATTATATGCTCTACGATTTTTTGTAAAAGCCTCGTTAAACTCAATTCCTGCGTAAAAGTTGATAAGCTTAGTATTACTATAAATTTGATATCCAACAAACTGAGTCAACATTAAGCCATTCGTTAATCTGTCGTAACCTTTTTGATAAGGCCATGCTAATTGAGGCGTATTTACTTGTCTATCCTCGGCACGAATTTTATGTTGCATAAAGCCTACCCCTGCTCTAACCAAAATACCTGAGTTAGGATTTGGCTTACTAAATGAGAATACCCTTCCAATATTTCCACGAAATTGCCAACCTCGCATTGATACCAATAAATTGGCTGACCTTCCATCAGCGTCTAATACGGTATTGCTTTGAGTCAATAAATTATCAATTATGGTTCGTTCTCGTATTTGATTACCAAACAAAAAAGTAGCTCCCCCTCCATATTCCAAATTATTTTTTCCTTTAAAAAAGAATCCTCCACCAATTCCATGAAAAAAACCAAAACGATTTGCTAAATCTCCAGAGGGAATTTGCAAAGAATACATGAAATCGATGTGTGCTACATTAATTGCCGAATCCGAAATGCTTTTTTGAGCCATAGCATTTGAAGCCCCACCAATAAGAAGAATCAGACAAAAAACTGTCTTTAGAAATATTTTAAATATGTAAGAGGTTATCAAGTTTTTCGGGAGTTAATGCACTTTCAAGGGTGCAAATTTAATTATATTCGCAGCTTTATTTTACGCAAATTTTTTCAATGAAAAACTTACAACTTGTTGACCTCAAAACACAATACGAAAAGATTGAAAATGAGGTAAATACGGCTGTTTTGAATGTTCTGAAATCAACGGCATTCATTAATGGCCCAGAGGTGAAATCGTTCCAAGCTGAATTTGAAAATTACTTAAATGTAAAACACGTAATTCCTGTAGCTAATGGAACGGATGCATTGCAAATTTCTTTAATGGCTTTAGGTTTAAAGCCTGGGGATGAAGTTATCTCTCCTAGCTTTACTTATATAGCAACAGCAGAAGTAATTGGTCTTTTAAACCTAACTCCTGTGTTTGTTGATGTGGATAAAGAAACCTTTTGCATGGATCCCGATTCATTAAAAGCAGCAATTACATCTAAAACAAAGGCAATTGTTCCTGTTCACTTATATGGGCATTGTGCTCCAATGGACGAGATAATGGAAATTGCAAATGCACATGGTATTGCAGTTATAGAAGATACGGCACAAGGTATTGGATCTAATTATACAGGAAAAGACGGTGTTTCAAGAAAAGCAGGAACCATTGGAACCGTTGGAACTACTTCGTTTTTCCCTTCGAAGAATCTAGGCTGTTACGGAGATGGTGGGGCTATTATGACTAATGATGATGATTTAGCCGCGATGATTAGAATGGTTTCAAATCACGGTCAAAGCAAACGATATTATCATGATGTTATTGGTGTAAACAGCCGACTTGACTCTATTCAAGCTGCAATTCTACGAATCAAGCTTAGACATTTAGACACTTATTTATCGGACAGAAATAAAGCCGCTAGTTTTTACAACAATGAGTTCTCAGAGCGCCCTGAATTAAAGGTGCCGAAAATTGCAAATTATTCCGATCATGGATTTCACCAGTATACTTTAATCTTAAGTGGAGTCGATCGTGAAGAATTGATGAATCATTTGGATAAAAAAGGAATTCCGTCAAACATCTACTACCCTCTTCCTGTTCATGAGCAAAAATCTTTTGAAGGGAGATTTGAAGACCGAGTTTCTTTAGAGAATACTGATTACTTAAAACTTAAAGTAATCTCACTTCCAATGCACACAGAACTAGACGACGAACAATTAGAATTTATTACTTCTTCAGTAATTGAATTCTTAGATCAATAACCTTAAACAAAACAAAGAATGAAAGTTGCTGTAGTTGGTACAGGATACGTGGGATTAGTAACGGGAACATGTCTTGCTGAGACAGGTAATCACGTTATTTGCGTAGATATTGATGCTGATAAAGTTGAAAAAATGAAAAATGGCCAAGTTCCTATTTATGAACCTGGTTTAGAATTACTATTTGAACGAAATATTGCGCAAGGACGTCTGAGCTTTACGACTGATTTAAAAACGGCTATTGACGAATGCGTATATATTTTCCTTGCACTTCCAACACCTCCTGGTGAAGATGGTTCTGCTGACCTGTCATATATTCTTGGAGTAGCAGATGAATTGGGTAAACTGATAACTGACTATAAAGTTATCATTGATAAAAGTACTGTACCGGTAGGAACTGCCGAAAAAGTGATTGCAGCTATTGCAAAAAATGCAAAATGCGATTTCGATGTTGTTTCTAATCCAGAATTTTTGAGAGAGGGTTTTGCTGTTGATGATTTTATGAAACCTGATCGCGTTGTGGTAGGTTTATCATCTGATAGAGCAAAAAAACATATGGATGATTTATACAGACCATTTGTAAGACAGGGGAATCCAATCATTTATATGGATGAAAAATCGGCTGAATTAACAAAATATGCCGCTAATTCATTTTTGGCAACTAAAATCACCTTCATGAACGAAATCGCAAATATTTGCGAAAAGGTTGGAGCTGATGTTGATCAAGTGCGAATGGGTATGGGTTCCGATACTAGAATTGGAAAACGATTTTTATTTCCTGGAATTGGATATGGCGGAAGCTGCTTTCCTAAAGATGTTCAGGCATTGGTAAAATCTTCTAATAATGTTGATTACGATTTCCGAATTTTGGATGCTGTTATGGAAGTAAATCAAACTCAAAAGACAAAGCTATTCCCTCGAATTAACTCATTTTTCAATAATGATTTAAAAGGAAAGAAAATTGCTATTTGGGGGCTTGCTTTTAAACCAAACACTGATGATATTAGAGAAGCACCAGCTTTGTATAATATTGACTTATTGCTAGAAGCTGGAGCTGAAGTAATAGCTTTTGATCCAGAAGCAATGGATAATGTGAAAGCATTATATGGTAATAAAATAAAATTTGCCAAAAGTCAAAATGAAGCTATTGAAGATTGTGATGCTTTACTTATTTGTACTGAGTGGCAAGTATTCAGAACACCTGATTTTGAAAAATTAAGTGCTGGAATTGCAACCAAATCCATTTTTGACGGGCGTAATCTTTACGATACGATTGAAATGGAAGAAAAAGGATTTAATTATTTTAGTATAGGACGATAATGGAACAAGTTTTAATAACTGGTGCAGCAGGATTTCTAGGTTCCCATCTTTGTGAGCGATTTTTAGATGAGGGTTATCGTGTTATAGGAATGGATAACTTAATCACAGGAAATTTAACTAACATAGAACATTTGATGCTCAATGAAAACTTCGTGTTTTCAAATCATGATGTATCTGATTTTGTAAACGTTCCTGGTGAATTAAAGTATATACTTCATTTTGCATCACCAGCTAGTCCAATTGATTACTTAAAAATCCCAATCCAAACCTTAAAAGTTGGATCTCTTGGAACGCACAATTTACTGGGACTTGCTAAAGCTAAAAACGCACGAATAATTGTCGCAAGCACCAGTGAGGTATATGGAGACCCTACGGTTCATCCTCAGCCTGAAGAATACTGGGGAAATGTAAATCCAGTTGGGCCAAGAGGAGTTTACGATGAAGCTAAACGCTTTCAAGAAGCGATAACCATGGCTTATCATAATTTCCATGGTGTTGAAACTCGAATAATAAGAATTTTCAATACCTATGGCCCTAGAATGAGACTAAATGATGGTCGAGTATTGCCTGCATTTATTGGACAAGCACTTAGAGGAGAGTCTTTAACAGTGTTTGGCGATGGTTCTCAAACTCGTTCATTCTGTTATGTGGATGATTTAGTTGAAGGCATCTATCGTTTACTGCTTTCAGATTACACGTTACCAATGAATGTTGGTAACCCAGATGAGATCACCATTGGTGATTTTGCTGAAGAAATTATTAAGTTAACGAATACCGATCAAAAAGTGATTTATACGGATCTTCCGGTTAATGACCCTAAACAAAGACAACCGGATATTACGAAGGCCAAAAGTTTATTAGGTTGGGAACCCAAGGTTGATCGTTCCGAAGGTTTAAAAATAACTTACGAATATTTCAAATCATTAAGTTCTGAAGAGTTATACAAAACCGAACATAATGATTTTGCCGATTATATTAAGAAATAGAATGGGGTACTTTAGTCATGAAACTGCAGTTATTGATGATGGTTGTCAAATTGACGAAGGAGTCAAAATTTGGCATTTTTCTCATATAATGAAAGATTGCGTAATCGGCAAGGATTGTAACATTGGACAGAATTGTGTTATTTCACCAAATGTTGTTTTGGGTAAAAATGTAAAGATTCAGAATAATGTTTCAATATACACCGGAGTTATTTGTGAAGATGATGTTTTTCTTGGGCCTTCAATGGTTTTTACTAATGTGAATAACCCCCGAAGTGCAATTAATAGAAGAGGCCAATACGAAAAAACTGTTGTTAAGAAAGGAGCCTCAATAGGAGCAAACGCAACTATTGTTTGTGGAAATGATATTGGTAGATTTGCATTTATTGGAGCTGGGTCAGTTGTTACAAAAGCTATCCCAGATTATGCCCTAGTTGTAGGAAATCCATCAAAACAAATTGGTTGGATGAGTGAATATGGTTCTAAGTTGATTTTTGATGATAATGGAAAAGCAACTTGTGAAGAATCTAAAGAGAATTACGAATTGATTGACGGATCTGTAAAGAAATTAAACTAAGATGGTTTTAGAAAAAATATTAAACAAGGAAAGTAAAATAGGAATAATAGGTCTTGGTTATGTTGGACTTCCTATAGCATTGGAATTTGCTCGAAAAGTTAAAGTTGTTGGATTTGACATTAACGCCGAAAGGGTAGAAATGATGAAAAACAACATTGACCCGAGTGAAGAATTAACGCCAGATGATTTCGAAGGTTGTGATATTGAATTTACTCACAAACTAGAAGATTTATCCGATGTTAATTTTTATATCGTAGCTGTACCAACTCCAATAGACGAGTACAATCAGCCAAATTTACGCCCGCTTCTTGGAGCTTCATCTACAGTTGGAAAAGTACTTAAACAGGGTGATTATGTTGTATTTGAATCAACTGTATACCCTGGTTGTACCGAAGATGATTGTATTCCTGTTCTAGAAGAGCACTCTGGTTTAAAGTTTATCGAAGACTTCAAAGTTGGATACAGCCCCGAAAGAATTAATCCAGGAGATAAAGAGCATACAATTACAAAAATCTTAAAAGTAGTCTCAGGCTGCGATGATGAATCATTAGATGTGATTTCTAAGGTTTATGAACTAATTATTGAGCCAGGCGTGCATAGAGCATCGTCTATAAAGGTTGCTGAAGCAGCAAAAATCATTGAAAATACGCAGCGAGATTTAAACATTGCGTTAATGAATGAATTGTCAATCATATTCAACAGAATAGGCATAAATACATTTGAAGTCTTGGAAGCTGCTGGAACTAAATGGAATTTCCTTCCATTTAAACCAGGATTGGTCGGAGGTCATTGCATTGGTGTTGACCCTTACTATCTAACTTATAAAGCTGAGGGTGTTGGATACCACGCTAGAGTAATTAACTCTGGAAGGTATGTTAACGACAGTATGGGCTTTTATGTTGCTAAACAGACTGTAAAACAAATACTCGCTAAAGGAAAAAGTATTAGTGGTGCTCGAATTTTATTAATGGGTGCTACATTTAAAGAAAATGTCAGTGATATTAGAAATTCAAAAGTTTGTGATGTTGTAAAAGAACTTCAATCATTCCGTGTAGATGTTGATGTGATTGATCCCCATGCCGATTCGAAAGAACTTTTTGAAGAATACCACTTTAGTCTGGCTGAAAATGGAATATCAGGAAAATATGATGCGGTTATTTTAGCAGTAAATCATGATGAGTATATTTCACTAAATGAAGATTACTTCAAAGGAATAATGTCTGAGGATGGTTTATTTGTTGATGTTAAAGGAGTATTTCAAGGAAAATTCAAAGACTTAGATTATTGGTCATTATAGCCTTATGGATTTTAAGAAAAACATTTTAATAACGGGAGGTGCTGGTTTCATTGGTTCGCATTTAGTGAGGTTGATGGTTAATAAATATCCAGATTACAGAATTATAAACTTTGATGCCCTCACCTATGCAGGAAATCTTGAAAATTTAAGAGATGTTCAAGATGCTTCTAATTACCTGTTTGTAAAGGGAAATGTTTGTTCTGTTGGTGATATTGAAAATGTATTCACTGAATTCAAAATTGACAATATTATTCATTTGGCTGCTGAATCACATGTTGATCGATCTATCGAAAATCCAAATATCTTCGTTGAGACCAATGTAATTGGAACGGTAAATCTATTGAACTCATGTATTAAAAACTGGAAAGCCCCTTTTAACGACAATATTTTCTATCACGTTTC
>Ga0307998_1000634_pt1 | contig 19756 bp, 17 predicted proteins | sample Davwhametageno37_FD_203147 | JGI IMG/M metagenome (GOLD analysis project Ga0307998, IMG submission 203147) | Marine microbial communities from Davis Island wharf, Antarctic Ocean - #37 | ecosystem: Environmental > Aquatic > Marine > Unclassified | place: Antarctic Ocean: Davis Island wharf... | reverse complement strand
ATAGGTCATATTCTCAGAATTTTCAATTCTATAACTATCATCGGTTGCCCCTAATTGTACAAATACATTCCATGCTTTACAAAACCCTTTTCTTCTTAAAGTACCTCTGTAAATAGTAGGAACACCACGCAGCCCATAAACATCTCTGTATTTTAACGAATCGCGGTTCGCGTATCCTTCAAAAACTCCATATCCATCAATTTTAATTATCTCTGTCCTTCTAAATACTTTAGTATAAGGAATGTATTTGTAAGTCCCCTGCTCTTTAAATTGAGCTGCAGAACCTTGGCCAGCCAAAACAACATTTCTAGGGTTCCAAGAAATCTTGTAATTCCAAGGATTGTTGTCACTTTCAGGAGCTACCAGTCCACCAGTAAATGATTCAAAGCATTTTAGCTTCCCTCCTTTTTCTTTAATATCATCTAGCACCTTCATTGCACTTAAATGATCAATCCCAGGGTCTACTCCTATCTCATTCAAAATGGTTACTCCAGCTTGGATGGCTTGTTCGTTAAGTTTCAACATTTCATCAGAAACATACGACGCAGTTACCATCGGTTTTCCAAGTCTAATACAGGCTCTTGCTACATCAACGTGCATTGACGCTGGTAACATCGACACAACTATATCAGCTTCATTAATCTCTCTTTCACATTGTAATTCATCAGTAACATTAAATCGGATTGCACTTCCGAATGAACTCTCTCCTACTTTTTGCTGAGCAAGTTCTATTGATATATCTCCAACTTTAACTTTCCAATTTTCACTTTCGGCATTGTCCAACAAATATTTAATCAAACTGTAAGTTGATCGTCCCGCTCCTATCACCAATATTTTACGCATTTATTATATTTTGAACGAATGTAAAAGAAAAACATAGTTGTTTCATGCTTATTAATTTTTCTTTGTTTTGTTCAAGTCGCCAGTTATTCTCAACTTACTGGTTTACAAGTTTATTCTAAAAACGTATACCCTTTTTTTTTGCTATTTGAACGGTGAATTAAAAAATAAACGACCTTTAAGTAAAATCGAAATATTTAATATTCCTTACGAATATTATGAATTGATGATAACATTTACCTCTTCTACTGATACATTATTTAGAAAATTAGGTTTATCGCCAAACGTAAAAACCATATACTCTATAAAAAGAAAGAAGAACAATAAAGCGGTGATACGTTTTGCTAGCGAATCAAATCTTGATGGTTCAGCAATAGAAAATCCATCAGTGGTTAAAACTAAAATGGTTAAACCAAGTATTAATAATTGTGGAAACCTAACAGGAGGGATTGATGATATTCAATTGTTTATAAATGAACTTATACAGTATCAATTTGATGAAGAAAAGATTAGCCTCAACCTGATTTTCAATCTAGGGTTCATTGGCGTTTTACTGTTTTCTGGATCGATTTACTTGTTAACAACTAATCAAATTATTAAAAATACTATGGCCAATTACCCCAATTGGCGGCATACTAATGATTTCTTCGTGGCTTACACTTGCATTCAAAGCAAAAAAAAGCGAATTCAAGCCTTAATTATGAGAATCCTGGTGAATAAAAAAGATACTAATCACTTCTGATTGGCTTAATATTGAGTTAATTTGCACGCTTAAAATGAAAAACTAAAAACTATGCAAGGACCAAAAAATCCGAATGCAAACCTTTCAAATTATGGCATTAACAATGCTAACGAATTTTGGAATTTAACCTCATCTGAACTTGAAAAAATAACGCTTGAACAAGGCTTGGGTCAAATGACCAGCACTGGAGCCATTTCTGTTGACACAGGTGAGTTCAGAGGTCGTTCTCCAAAAGACAGATTTATTGTAAAAGATGATGTCACAAAAGATGCGGTTTGGTGGGGCAATATTAATATCCCATTTGAATCAGACAAATTTGATGCGCTTTTCAATAAAGTAACAGGATACCTAAGCGGTAAAGATGTTTACGTTAGAGATGCTGTTGCCTGTGCTGACGAAAGGTACAAAATGAACATACGAGTTATGGCTGAATTACCTTGGTCTAGCCTGTTTGTGCACAATATGTTTTTGCGTCCAACTAAAGAGGAAGTAAAATCCTTTGAGCCGGAATGGCTAATAGTTTGTGCTCCTGGTTTTATGGCTGTAGCCGATGAAGATGGAACAAGACAACACAATTTTTCTATTTTAAATTTCACTCGAAAAATTGCTTTAATCGGAGGTACAGGATATACTGGAGAAATGAAAAAGGGAATTTTTTCAGCATTAAATTTCATTTTACCTCATCAAAAAAATGTTCTTTCAATGCACTGTTCTGCTAACTCCGGAAGAGATGGCGATACAGCTATTTTCTTTGGTCTTTCAGGTACAGGTAAAACAACCTTGTCTGCTGACCCTAATAGAACGTTAATTGGAGATGACGAGCATGGATGGACTGATGACGATACAATTTTCAATTTTGAGGGTGGCTGTTATGCTAAAGTTATTGATTTAACTGAAGATAAAGAACCAGAAATTTTCAGAGCGATAAAGCCCGGTGCTTTATTAGAAAACATCGATTTTAAAGCAGGAACCAATGAACCTGATTTTGAAAGTGACTCTAAAACGCCTAACACTAGAGTAAGTTATCCAATTTATCATATTGATAATATATCAGAACCATCAATTGGCAAAAACCCTAAAAACATCTTCTTTTTAACTTGTGATGCTTTTGGTGTTTTACCTCCAATATCAAAATTAACTCCTGGTCAGGCTGCTTTTCATTTTATTTCAGGTTATACAGCTAAAATAGCAGGTACTGAAGAAGGTATAGTTGATCCTGTAACCGTATTTTCAGCTTGTTTTGGTTCTCCATTTATGCTTTTACACCCTACCAAATATGGTGAGATGTTAAGTCAAAAAATGAAAGATTCTGGAGCCACTGTTTGGTTGCTTAACACTGGTTGGTCAGGTGGCCCTTTTGGCGTTGGTGAAAGAATGAGTTTAAAAATTACACGTGCTTTAATTACTGCTGCGTTAGCAGGAAACCTCAATGATGTTGATTTTGTTACTGAAGATTACTTTGGCTTAAGTATTCCGGTTGAATGCGAAGGTGTTCCAACTAAAGTATTAAATCCGATCAATACATGGAGCAATAAAGAGTCATATGATGCAAAAGCAAAACAATTAGCTAAGGCATTTAATGACAACTTTAGCGAATACGCTGACAATGCTAATGAAGAAATTCTTGCTGGAGCTCCTGTAACTGCAGTTTAGTCTAAATTCAGAATACAATAAAATTAAAAATCCCACCTTGAGCGGGATTTTTTTTTGCCTTTATTTAAAATAACCTATCAATTGCAATAAGAATCTCTTAAACAAGAACTAGCGGATTGTTAGCGCTTTACATTAACAAACGATAAATATGTTTTTTTACTTTATCAGAGCCACAGCTGATAATCAAAAAAATGAATCCAAATACAGTTAAAGTTTTATACCAATTAATCATGAAGTTTCCTCTAAATAAGACCTATTGTTTCTTCAAATAGATCATTCAGCTAGAGAATAGGTAGAAGTTGACTTAACTTCCTTTTTGCATTTTAGCCCTTTTAATAAGATATCCTTGTAAAATTTGATCAATCCCTTGGTTTATATCCGCTTCAATGTAATCAATGGCATATTGGCCAGCCTTCAACTTCAGGTTAGCTTCAAATTCATTCATATGCTTTAGGTAGTTTTCTTTAACATCAGCGGGGTGAAGTTTTACTTTAGCCCCTGTTTCTAGATCCACAAAATGATAAGGCCTGTTTGAATAATCAAATTCAATTTCTTTTTTGCGATCAACAACATGAAACAATACTACTTCGTGTTTGTTGTGTTTAAGGTGGTGCATGGCTTGAAAAAACTCATCTAAATCTTTGTTTGAGTCCATCATATCACTAAAGACAACTACTAAACTTCGTCGGTGAATTCTATCTGCAATACTATGCAGAGCTTCAACGGCCGATGTTCGTTTTTCTGATGCGGTATTTTGAAGTAAACCATCAAGGAGTTGATAAACTAATTTTTGATGAGTTACATTTAGTTTAGCAGGTAAATGCTCCTCGATTTCATCAGAAAAAATACTCAACCCCACTGCATCACGTTGTCGTTTGAAAAGTTCAATTAATGATGCGGACGCAAATACTGCAAATTCTATTTTATTTAGAATATTTCGATCTTTCGCATCATGAGGAAAATACATTGATGAAGAGTGATCGATTACAATTTGACAACGTAAGTTGGTTTCCTCTTCATAGCGTTTGACAAAAAATTTTTCTGTCCTTGCATATAATTTCCAATCAATATGCCTTGTAGATTCACCAGTATTGTACAACCTATGTTCTGCAAACTCAACCGAAAAACCATGAAAAGGACTTTTGTGAAGACCCGTTATAAAGCCTTCAACAACGCTTCTTGCTAAAATTTCCAGGTTTCCGAATTGAAACAATTCTTCTCTATTGATTGAACTTTCCATGCTGTAAAAATAATGAATTAGATAGGCTAAACGTTGCGAAATAGCAACTCTTGAGCATAAAAAAAGCCGCATAAAGCGGCTTTTTTTATTGTGTTTGAGTAAGCTTAGTTCATCAATGCTTCAAGTTTAGCAGCATATGCTTGTTTTGAAGATGCACCAACTAATTTGTCAACAACCTCACCATTTTTCATGAATAAAACTGTTGGAATACTTCTGATTCCAAATTTCATTGAAGTTTCAGGATTTTGATCAACGTTAAGTTTTCCAACTACAGCCTTGTCGCCATAATCTTCTGCTAATTCAGCAATAACCGGCCCAACCATTCTACATGGTCCACACCATTCTGCCCAAAAATCAATAACAACTGGTTTGTCTGCATCTACTGCAGTTTCTTTGAAGTTCGCGTCGGTAAATTCTAATGCCATTTTTATAAGTGTTTAATTAATATTTAAATTCTATTACAAAACTAAATAACAAATTCAAAACCATTGTTAGTTTAAAGACATAGTGTCAGTTCAGTGAAAAGTTGATTTGAGGTATGTTATTTAATGATTCAATAAATTCATTTGACACCCTAACTCCCTTATTTTTAACGTATAGCTCTGTTTTTATTTTCTCTTTACGGTCTAAAATAGTTAGAAAAACTTTACATGAGCCTTCCTCTGCTGATACTAAATCTTCAATAGTTTTTATCAATTGGTCATTAACATCCTCTATATTCACTTTTAAGTATACTTTCTTTGATTGTTTGTCACGAACATCATTTAACAATTCAATTTTTATAAACTTGAACTCTAGGTCAGTGGCACCTTTCCATGGTTTTAATTGAACTCTACCGTTAACAAATAGATATAGATCAGGCTTAAAATATTTTCTAAAGTTTATATAATCTTCACCAAACAAAACAAACTCAAAAGCATTTGAATAGTCTTCTATAGTAATCTTTCCAAAAGGTTTTCCTGTTTTAGTAATTCTTTCGGTGGAATCCGTTACAATTCCTGCAAACGACAATTCTCTGCCTTTTACAGCATCAAAATTTTCAAGTACCCCAATGTTTGAATTACAGAAATTATCTAACTCAAGTTTAAAATCGTCAAGCGGATGGCCACTAATAAATATTCCTACCACCTCTTTTTCCTGTTTAAGTTTTTGAAGTGTACCCCACTTTTCGCAAATTGGCAATGGTGGTTCAGGCATTGATACTTCAGATGATTCACCGAATAAAGATACCTGAGCCGAGTTCACACTTTCTTGAAATTTAGCACCAAACTTTATAGCCTTTTCTAAGAAAGTATTTCCATTTTCATCGTAGAAATACATGGAACGGTGTGAGTTTTCAAATGAATCAAATCCTCCAGATAATGCAAGTGCTTCAAGCGTTCTTTTATTTGCTGACCTTAAATCAATTCGTTTAGTCAAATCAAAAATTGAATTAAAAAAGCCATTCTCCTCTCGCTGATTAATTATTGCTTCTACTGCTGACTCACCCACCCCTTTAATGGCTCCTAAACCAAAACGTATAGCTCCTTCGGCATTTACTGAAAACTTTAAAGAACTTTCGTTAACATCTGGACCTAAAACTGCCAAACCAGCACGTTTACATTCATCCATATAAAAAGACACCTTTTTTATGTCACTCATATTGTTGGTGAGCACTGCAGCCATATACTCGGCTGGGTAATGAGCTTTTAGGTATCCTGTTTGAAATGCTACAACTGAATATGCTGCTGAATGAGATCGATTAAATCCATATTCAGCAAATTTTTCCATTACACCAAAAATCTTGTCTGCATGATCCCCTTCAATATCGTGGTGCACCTTACAACCGTCTCGAAAAACAACTTTTTGTTCGGCCATAACATCTTTCTTTTTCTTACCCATGGCTCGCCTGAGTAAATCGGCTCCACCTAAAGTATAGCCCCCTAGAATTTGAGCGGTCTGCATAATTTGCTCTTGGTAAACCATAATTCCAAAGGTATCTTTCAAAATATCTTCAAGCAGTTCATGAGGGTACTCAACTTCTTCCTCCCCATGTTTACGTTTTACATAAGTTTCAATGAATTGCATCGGGCCTGGCCTATAAAGGGCATTCATCGCAATTAAATCCTCAATATTTGTTGGCTTTAATATCCGTAAGGATTTTTGCATGCCGCCACTTTCAAACTGGAAAGTGCCATTTGTTTCACCACGCTGATAAAGTTCAAAAGTTTTCACATCGTCAAGTGGTATTTCATCCGGATCAATTTCAACACCGTGCTTGATTTTTACTAGATTGATCGCATCCTTTATAATAGTTAAGGTTTTTAATCCTAAGAAATCCATTTTAAGCATTCCAGCATCCTCAATTACCTTATTGTCAAATTGAGTTACTAGCAAGTCAGAATCTTTCGCAATACTTACCGGAATGTAGTTTGTCATGTCATCCGGAGTAATGATTATTCCACAAGCATGCGTTCCTGTGTTTCTAATAGAACCTTCTACAATTTCTGCTTGATGCAAAATTTTGGATGCATCATTATCATCTCTAAATATTTTTTGAAGCTGCAGAACATTGTCAACTTGCTCTGCTTTAAATTTTGCTTTTAAATCCTTTTCAGATTGGTGGAAAATCTTTTTTAAGGATGCAAAATCAGGAACCAATTTAGCCAATCTATCGGATTCGAAAAGAGGTAATTCTTTAACTCTTGATACATCTCTAATAGAAGATTTAGCGGCCATTGAACCATATGTAATAATCTGAGCTACTTGACTGTAACCATACTTTTTAAGTACAAAGTCAATTACTTTAGCTCTGCCCTCGTCATCAAAGTCAATATCAATATCAGGCATACTTACCCTTTCCGGATTTAAAAACCGCTCAAAAAGCAATTTGTATTTAATTGGGTCTATGTTGGTTATTCTTATACTATAAGCAACTGCCGAACCTGCAGCTGACCCTCTTCCTGGGCCAACGGAAACGCCCATTTTTCGTGCTTCTGAAGTGAAATCTTGAACAATCAAAAAGTATCCAGGAAACCCCATATCTTTTATGACCTTTAACTCGAAATCCAATCGGTCTCGAACCTCATCATTTATTACTGGATATCTCGTTTTTGCTCCTTCGTAGGTAAGGTGTCTTAAATAATCATCTTCGGTTTCGAATTCAGCTGGAAATTTAAATTCTGGCAAAAGAATGTCACGTTTCAATTCATAAGATTCAAACTTTTCAACTAACTCTTCAGTATTATCAATAGCTTCAGGTAAATCAGAAAAAATTTGCTTCATTTCCTCTTGTGATTTGAAATAAAACTCTTCGTTAGGAAAACCAAATCGGAATCCTCTACCTCTACCTATTGGGGTTGACTGTTGTTCACCATCTTTAACACACAGTAGAATATCGTGTGCGTTAGCATCTTTTTTATCAAGATAATAAGTGTTGTTACCTGCGATATATTTAACTTCATACTTTTTAGCAAACCTTAAAAGTGTCTCGTTTACACGGTTTTCTTCTTCTAAGCCGTGCCGCTGTAAAACGATGTAAAAGTCATCTTTAAAAGTTTTATGATACCATTGAAAGGCCTCTTCTGCTTTGGATTCACCTACATTCAATATTAACCAAGGAATCTCTCCAGTCATACCGCCTGTTAAACAAACCAAGTGTTCTTTATATTTTTCAAGTAAAGGCTTATCGATACGAGGATAACCTGCATAGTGGCCTTCAGTAAAACCATACGAACAGAGTTTAGTAAGATTATGGTATCCCTTTTTATTCTTTGCTAATAGAGGAATGTTGTACCTTCTATCTGGTAAGTCTTTGGTAAATTTTTTAATTGTCCTATCTTCAGTTATATAATATTCACAGCCAACAATTGGTAAAAGGTCGTTCTGAAGAGCTTTGCTTACGAAATTAAAAGCTCCAAACATATTTCCATGATCTGTCATTGCAACAGCAGGCATATTATGTTCAATAGCTTTATTGATTAAATCAGGAACATTGACCGTACTTTGTAATACCGAATATTGAGTATGCAAATGGAGATGACTAAAAGTTGCTTTAGAAATATTGTGAACTTCCTTCTTTACTTTTATTTCATTTTTTGACTCAACAGGTTTTACATTAACCTGTTCTTCTACCTCAACATTAGCTGGTTCGATAGGCCCAGGGTTAATGCTCCTAAACTGATTTAAAAAAGTTGTGCCTTTTCCGTATTCTTCAGGTTTAATTACACCTAATCGTACTAATTCAAAAAAGCTACGAGTTGTAGCTACAACATCGGCAGTTGCATTATGTGCTTCGTCGAAATCTTCATTAAATAATTTGGTGTGAAGTTCATTTAATTTTGGCCATTTAAAAGACCCACCTCTACCACCAGGAAGCTGGCAATAGCGTGTACTAGATAACTGAGTATCTAATGTTTTTTCAGTTACTACAGTGCTATTTATTTTTTTTCTTAAGTATTCACAACCAACAATCGGTATATCAAAAGCAATGTTATGGCCAATCAGGTAATCAGCTTTTTCTATTATTTTATTAAATTCATTTAAAACAAAACTTAGCTCTACCCCTTTATCAAGAGCTAATTGAGTAGAAATTCCATGAATTTTTTCTGCACCGTATGGAATGTCATATCCTTCAGGAATTACAATATGGTTTTGTGCGTCAATAAGTTCTCCATTGTAATCGTGTAACTGCCAAGCAATTTGAACCATTCTTGGCCAATTATCAAAATCGGTTAATGGGGCTTTTTTATTTCTCGGAAAACCAGTTGTTTCAGTGTCAAAAATTAAAAACATTAATTATAAGCTATTGGTATTCAATTACTAAATAAGTTGATAGGTGTATCTCTACAAGCGTTTAAAAATAACAACTTAAAAGCACAAAAAAGAATCTGTTAATAACTCAAAATAACATTTTTTAACACGCTGAAATTCGGTTTTGGCACGGCTATTGAATAGATATTTTCAAAATTCAGTATCATGGAAGAGCCAAAAAAAGATAAAGAGATGTTCAGTCAATTTTACACTGAAAAAATATTGAATCAATACACAAAACTAACTGCTGTTTACTTTCCAACAGCTTTGTTATTTATTGATTTTATTCAATTAAACTAACTAATTGAACCTTTAACAAAAGAATCTGGTTTACCGATTCTATTTTCTTCCTATTTTTACTGGGTTGAAAAAAGAAAGAAAACCAGAGAGCTTTATAACTAAACCAACCTTTGAAGGTGGAAACCAAACACTAAAGCTCTTTCTTGATACTCATTTAAAGTATCCACAAGATGCATTTGATAATAAAATCGATGGCATCGTCCGAATTAGAATAGACATTGACAAATCTGGAAAAGTTGTTAAAACACAAGTAATCAAAAAACTTGGTTACGGTTGCGATGAAGAAGCCGTAAGAGTTGGGAAACTCCTAATATTCAAAGTTAATGCTCCTAAGAACACCCGCATTACCTATCACAAGGATTTAAATATTCCTTTCATTCTACCCAAGCCTTCTTTTAAAATCAATTACAGCACCGAAAGTAAAAAGGCTGATAACAACCCTACTTCTTTAAAACCAAATTCTTATACTTATACCATAAATACAAACTAATGAAAAATAAGATCATCGTGGCCATATTAGCATGTGTAGCCCTTTCGTGTTCAAGTGAAAAGAAAGAAAAAGAAACCTCCGCTGAGGTCAAAACTAAAATCATTAAAGAAAATGAAATGGCACGAACCGAAATTTATGCTCCGGTAAAGCTTACAACGGATATATCCAAGTTATCAGAAGAAGATAAAAAAATTATTCCAATTTTAATAGAAGCGGCAACTCTTATGGATGAAATATTTTGGCTAGAGTCGAATCCTGAAAGCATCATGATAGATATTGAACAGCTTTCAAAAAAGGAAAACACATTCTATACCATAAATTACGGCCCTTGGGATCGGCTAAACGGCAATGATGCTTTCATTAGTGGTGTAGCAAAAAAACCTTTAGGAGCTAACTATTATCCAACAGATATGACAAAGCAAGAATTTGAAGCTTGGGATCAGGGAGATAAAAAAAGTCTTTATACCATGATCAGAAGAAATGATGATGGTACTTTAATTTCAATCCCTTTTAATGCGTTTTTTAAAACTCAACATACTAAGACTTCTGACTTGCTTAAAAAAGCAGCTAAAATTTCTACAGATGAAGAATTAAAAAACTATTTGAATTTAAGAGCTGCTGCATTGCTAACCGATAATTACGATGAAAGTGACATTGCTTGGCTTGATATGAAAAACAACACCATTGATATTATCATTGGCCCGATTGAAAATTATGAAGACAAATTATATGGTTATAAAGCTGCCCATGAAAGCTATGTATTAGTAAAAGATAAAGAATGGAGCCAGCGATTAGAAAAGTATGTATCATATTTACCTGAGTTACAAAATAATTTACCTGTTGAACAAAAATATAAAGCCGAACAACCTGGAAGAGATGCCCAGTTAAATGCTTATGATGTGGTTTATTATGCTGGTGATTGCAATGCAGGAAGTAAAACAATTGCTGTTAACTTACCAAACGATGAAGAAATTCAAAAATCAAAAGGTACTAGAAGATCACAGTTAAAAAATGCAATGAAAGCTAAATTCGATAAAATTTTGGTTCCTATAGCAAATGAATTAATTGTTGAATCGCAGGTAAAACATATAACTTTTGAAGCCTTTTTTGGAAACACTATGTTTCATGAAGTAGCACACGGTTTGGGTATTAAAAACACCATTAACGATAAAGGTACTGCTCGTGAAGCTTTGAAAGAAAAATACTCAGCTTTAGAAGAAGGAAAAGCAGATATTTTAGGATTGTATATGGTAACGTACCTTTTTGATAAAGAAGTTTATACCGAAGGTGTTTTAATGGATAATTACGTTACTTTTTTAGCAGGTATATTTAGATCTGTTCGATTTGGCGCAGCATCGGCCCATGGAAAAGCAAATATGTTACGTTTTAACTTTTTCAAGGAAAAAGGAGCATTTACCATTGATGAAAAATCGGGCAAGTACCAAGTCGATTTTGACAAAATGAAAATTGCCATGAATGAGCTATCTGCAATTATTCTTAAGCTACAAGGCGATGGCGACTATGAAGGTGTTGGTGATTTAATGGCAAAAAAAGGAAAGGTAGGTGCAGATTTACAAATGGAATTGGACAAATTAACTGAAAAAGCAATTCCTGTTGATGTAGTATTTGAGCAAGGTGTTGAAGTATTAGGATTGTAAGAGCACTTTTACTTTTTTTTGGCAAGCAATAAATTTAATAGCACTGTCTTGACCCTTAATATTAATAGATATCAATATTAAAAATGCTAGAAAGCACTTCATATCATTATTATTTTTGTCTGATAAATGTAGCTGTTTTTCCACTTTAAAAGTGACTTGATTGTACCATAAAAAAAACACGTTATTTATTTTAATATAAAGAAAAAAACACCACTTTTGCAGCCCCATTATTAACAGAGGTCGGGAACCTCTACAAATAATAAATTATGGCAACAAAAATTAGATTACAAAGACACGGTAAAAAAGGGAAACCATTTTTTCATATCGTTGTAGCAGATTCTCGTTCAAAAAGAGACGGGAGATTCATTGAAAAGTTAGGTACTTACGATCCAAACTTTAATCCAGCAATCATTGAATTAAATTTTGATTCAACTGTTTCATGGATTGGTAAAGGAGCTCAACCTACTGATACTGCAAGAGCAATTATTTCTTATAAAGGTGTGATGATGTACGATCACCTAATGAGAGGTGTAGCAAAAGGTGCATTAACTGAGGAACAAGTTAAAGCCAAATTCGAAAAATGGCTTGAAGACAAAGACAATAAAATTCAAGGTAAGAAAGACAACCTTCAACAAGTTGCAGACAAAGATGCTCAAGCTAGACATGCTGCTGAAGTAGTAATCAACACTAAAAAAGCTGCTGATTTAGCTGCTAAAAACGCACCTGTTGTTGAAGAAACTGAAGAAGAAGTAATTGTTGAGGCTGCTGCTGAAGAAGTTCCTGCCCCTGAAGAAGCTCCTGCCGCTGAAGCTACTGAGGAAAAAGCTGCAGAATAATTTAATATGCTTTCCTCTTTCGACGGCTATTATAACTTAGGTAGAATAGCTAAACGAATTGGAAACGATGGAGAGTGTCAAGCTATTATTGACACTACAAATCCTGAAGAATACATAGAATTGGAATCAGTTTTCGTTGAACAAAACGGAAGCTTGATTCCTTTTTTTATTTATACCCTCCAGTTTTTAAGTAAAACTAAAATCAGACTTCAATTTGAGGATGTTGGTCTTTCAGAACTAGCTCCGCTCATCGGACACGGTATATATTTACCTTTAAGTTCTTTACCAATATTGGATGATAAAACTTTTTATCATTTTGAGGTGGAAGGATTTACCGCAGTAGATGATACCAATAATGAAACTATTGGAATAGTTGAACAAGTAGTTGATAACCCTGGCCATCCAATAATTGTAGTATTTCGAGATGAAAAGGAAATACTAATTCCTAAAACGGAAGAAATTTTCAAAAAAATAGACCGGAAAAACAAGACTCTTTATTTAAGTCTTCCTCCCGGTCTACTAGATATTTACTTAAGTTAAGTTACTTAATCTTCGTCTGGAATTGTAACATGTCCCCAGTTTTCACCTTTTCGAATACGGTTTAATTGAGTATGGGTAATTCCAAATTCTTGTGCTAATTTATAAAGTTTGTCACCACCTTTTCGCAACTTTATCTTCAATCTAACAACATCAGCTTCAGAAAGTTTAGAATATGTTATAATTCCCTTTCTAACTGAATTAATCACGTTAGGATTTTTTTGATTGTGAAGAGTCAACCCAAGTTGATCAACATATCTAAGGTTTTTGATATCATTATTCTGCTTGTTGTAATCCAAATGAATTACAAATCGTTCTCCTTGAGTATTTGGTTTTTCCAAGAATAGATCAGCTGTCATTCTATGAATTGAAAAAGTTTTTCTTTTTTGCCAATCATTTTCACATCTAAAAGACATATAGTGATACCCATTTACATCAGTGGGCTTTAGATAGGTGTGTTTCTTTTGATTTGGTTTCCAACGTCTTACACGACCGTAATTTGATAATTGGTAATTTTCAGATTCAACGTAACCTTCTAAATAAATGATTTTCCATTCTTCATCTTTATGTTCTGCTGCCATAATATTAATTTAAAATTTGTAGGATTGTTCCAAATATAACAATTAATTATATGTGCAGTGTTCAGCTTTAAATATTTTTCAATTAACCAAAGTTTAGCCTTCAAGATTGGAACAGATAGCCTATTACTCGGTGCTTGGTGTCAAACCACCATCATGGGTTTTGGCCTCGACATAGGAGCTGGCACGGGAGTACTATCATTAATGATTGCTCAAAAGTCTAAACTTTTAATGGATTCTGTTGAAATTGATTCAAATTGTATCGAAGAAACAAACCAGAACGTTCTTAATTCGGTTTTTTCCAACCGAATTAATGTCTTTCACGCCAACATTTGTTCCTACAATCCAAAAAAATGTTACGATTTAATTGTTTGTAATCCACCCTATTTCCAAAACTCAACTCAATCAAAAAAGTACAATACTGCCAGACATCAAATTGATTTAAATTTTAATACTTTGGCGCAACATGGCGCTAGGCTTTTAAAACAGGATGGTAATATGTCAATCGTTGTACCTTTTCATCAAGCACAAAATGTTTTAATCAACTTTGGAAACCATGGGTTGTTTGCTCAAAATATTTGCTCCGTGCAACATCACAAAAATTCTGATTGTAGCATCCAATTAATTCAATTTAAAAAACAAAGTAATGGATGTAATTACCAAAAATTAGTTCTTTACGAAAGTGAAAACATAAAAACGCGTGACTTTAAAAAGCTGTGTTCAACTTTTGTACAAGATTAAAATTTCTAATTTTCTTTAAACAAATGTTCATTTCTTTGCGTTTCTTAGAAAACTAAAACATTATGAAATATTCAATTTTAACTCTAATATTACTATTTAACATAAATTTCACTATGGCGCAACAAAAAACGGTCTATGACTTCGAACTTAAAAAAGCTAATGGCGAACCATTAGTTTTGAGTCAATTTAAAGGAAAAAAACTTTTAATTGTAAATACGGCTTCTAAATGTGGTTTTACTCCTCAATACACGGAACTTCAGGAAATCTATGTAGAATACGGTGACAAGCTGGTTGTAGTAGGTTTTCCGGCGGATGAATTTGGTGGCCAAGAACCAGGCTCAAATGAGGAGATCATTCAATTCTGTAAAAAGAACTTTGATGTTACTTTTCCTTTAGCTGAAAAAAGTGTTGTAAAAGGAAATGGAATACACCCTTTGTTCGAATTTTTAACAACCCAAGAAAATCCAAATTTCACAGGAGACATTAAATGGAATTTTGAGAAGTTTTTAATTGATGAAAATGGACTATTAATAGGAAGATATAGATCATCCGTAAAACCTGACAGTGATAAAATTATTAGCAAGATTTAGGTCACTATTAAAACCTGACAGTGATAAAATTATTAGCAACATAAAGAACATAAAAAAGGGGAGCAAATGCTCCCCTTTTTTATTATTAGTACTTTTAATAGATTATCCTTTTAGAACTCTTGCCATTGTTTCGCCTAATTTGGCAGGCGATTCAACAACATGAATTCCGCATTTGCTCATAATTGCCATTTTAGCTGCGGCGGTATCGTCTTTTCCACCAACAATTGCACCTGCATGGCCCATTTTACGACCTTTAGGTGCCGTTTGACCGGCTATAAAACCAACAACGGGCTTTGTTCCATATTCTTTAATCCATTTCGCTGCATCAGCTTCCATGTTTCCACCTATTTCACCAATCATAACAATTCCTTCTGTTGCAGGATCATTCATTAGCATCTCAACGGCTTCTTTTGTATTTGTTCCAATAATTGGATCTCCTCCAATACCTATGGCAGTAGTAATACCTAAACCAGCTTTTACTACTTGATCAGCTGCTTCATAAGTCAGAGTTCCTGATTTTGAAACTATTCCTATTGTTCCGGTTTTAAAAACAAAACCAGGCATAATTCCCACTTTAGCCTCACCCGGAGTAATTACTCCAGGGCAATTTGGACCAATTAATCTAGACTCTTTAGTTTCTAAAAACTCTTTTACCTTAATCATATCTGCCGTTGGAATTCCTTCGGTAATACAAACAATAACTTTAATTCCTGCATCTGCAGCTTCCATAATTGCATCAGCTGCAAAAGCGGGCGGAACAAAAATTATTGATACATCAGCCTCAGCTTTAATTACAGCATCTTCAACCGTGTTAAAAATTGGTTTTCCTAAATGCTCTCCTCCGCCTTTACCAGGTGTTACTCCACCAACTAGATTAGTGCCGTAAGCTATCATCTGCTCTGCATGAAAACTACCTTCTTTACCGGTAAAGCCTTGAACAATTATTTTTGAATCTTTATTTACTAAAACACTCATTTATTTATTTTTTGGAACGGCAAAAGTAACCGATGACATTTTAGTTGCAGTATTATTCGTGTATTTTCTTTTTAAACAGAATTTGAAGGCATAAAATCTATTTAGCCAAACATCATATTGATTTACTTTGCACCCAAATATGTTCAACAAAAATTCTACAATTTGTGCTCTTTCTACTCCACAGGGAATTGGAGCTATAGGTGTTGTCCGCTTAAGCGGATTAGATGCTATTAAAATAACTAACGCAATTTTTAAAGGTAAAGATCTGGATCAACAGCCAAGCCACACTGTTCATTTTGGAAAAATAATGAAGGATGATGTTTTGCTTGATGAGGTTGTTGTTAGCATTTTTAAAGAACCAAATTCTTATACAGGAGAAAATATTTCTGAAATTTCGTGCCACGGATCACCATTTATTATCAATGAAATAATTCAATTGTTGATATCGAAAGGTTCTGTTTCAGCTGCTCCTGGCGAATTTACATTACGTGCATTTCTGAACGGAAAGCTAGATTTATCGCAGGCCGAAGCAGTAGCTGACTTAATTTCATCAGACTCAAAAAATGCTCATAAAATTGCGATGCACCAATTGCGTGGTGGGTTTTCGAATGAAATAAGTGTTTTACGACAACAACTTATAGATTTTGCATCGTTAATTGAACTCGAATTAGACTTTAGTGAAGAGGATGTTGAATTTGCTAATAGAGACCAGCTTGAGGCGTTAATTATAAAAACCCGAAGCGTATTAAATACCTTAATTGATTCGTTTAGTGTAGGCAATGCTATTAAAAACGGGATTCCGGTAGCAATAGTTGGTAAACCTAATGCAGGTAAATCAACATTGCTAAATACTTTGTTAAATGAAGATAGAGCACTGGTAACAGAAATTGCAGGAACCACTCGTGATTCTATTGAAGATGAAATAAACCTTGAAGGAACTAATTTTAGATTTATTGACACGGCAGGAATAAGAGATACGAATAATATTGTGGAATCATTGGGAGTTAAAAGAACTCTTGAAAAAATCGAAAGTGCATCAATTGTTATCTTGTTGTTTGATTTAACCAATTCGAATCTTGCTCAACTTAAGGAAACTGTTAATGAAATTAAAGCAGCATTAGATAAGAACGATGCAGAGCTTTTAATCGTTGGAAATAAAATCGATTTAAATACACTTGAAAAAACAAAATTAGAATATCAAGAAATCGAAGATATTCTTTTTATTTCCGCGAAAGAAAAATGGAATATTGTGGAATTAAAACAAAAATTGATTGAAACTTCAAACCTCCACCAACTTACTAATAATGAAACAATTGTAAGTAACACAAGACATTGGGAAGCTCTAACAAAAGCTGACCAAGCGCTATTAAAAGGTTTAACTGGGTTAAAACAAAATGTATCTGCCGATTTCATTGCCATGGATATTAGAGCATCGTTGTATCAGCTAGGGTTGATAACGGGCGAGATCACAACAGATGATCTTCTTGGTAATATATTTAGTCGTTTTTGTATTGGGAAGTAATTACCTTTTTTATTTGTCCCCTACTTTCTTTATTTGGTTTTATTGAAAACAATTTGAATTTGATGAAAGTGTAAAATGGCTGTAACCCATTACCACACTACACCCCACATTTATTTCAAGTGATTACTTCCACAAGTTTGGCTCTTTCATGTACTCTTGTTTTTGGATAATTAGTGCTCGCTCTACTCCTTTTTGGGTAAAAGGATGAAATCCGTAATCATAGCACAGATAATATATATCGCCTGCCTGATTTTTAAAAATCGATGAAAAGTAATGAAAGCTAAATCCAAGCTCTTGCATTAGTTCTTTACGAACAGTGTTCTTACCTATTGGTGATAATTGTTTTAAAATGGTACGGTTGCGACGGAGCAAACGGTTGGTTGTTTGCATGTTTTTTTCTTCATCGCTACGAGCACGATTGTTAAAAACACTTTTACATTGAATGGTGCAAAATTTTTTATCTATTCGACCAGTCATTTGGTCACCACAATTTTGGCACAACCTTTTTTGAATCTCCATTTTACTGTTATTAGTATACTTATACGCGTAGTTTCGACTGTATGCGACACTACACGCTTAATAATATGGCTAAGTTAATTTTTATAGTTGATTTTGCTAAAACTATAATTATGGGCACATCTCCAACTTTGTATCTCAACTTATTTGAAACATCTGACGGAAGTAAAAAAATTAAATTTATTGCTAAGGATGTTAACGTGGGTGAGTATTATAAGCTTTGCCGCATGGTTGATTGGATCACCTATAATGACTTAGATAAAGCTTTTGTCTGTAATTACAGCAAGGCACATGTTGATTTGATTAAGAGTTATTTTAAGGATTATTTAATCAATACCACCTATTTGGTGCTCGAAAAAGATCGCTTTTTGGCAAAAAGTGTTACTATAACTGACCATAAAAAAGCATATCAATTGGTTGTTTTTAAAAGGATTGTGCTGGTAGCTGGTGAGCTTGATGGCGGTAAGGTTATCCTGTTAAAGTTCAAACCCAACAGAGAGGTTCACAATAAATTATTAAAGCATGAAGGGTTCATTTACGATAAGGGTCAATACTATGTAAAGTACTCATTTAAAGCACTAAAGGCAATTATTGAATACTTAATACCATTTGCTGAAGTTGGTATTAGCAGTATGACTCGTATTACTGATTCAAACATTAAATACCTGTTACTTGCACAGAATTTTCTACGCCATGGCAAAACCTGTTGCTCACAAAGTTTTGTTGAATTTATGTGGCTTAAAAACTATTCTGAGTCTACTGTTAGTACCTACTTTTATTGTATTTCAGTTTTTCTTCAGTTTAAAACTGATGTTGCTGATCCGCAAATGATAGTAAGCAGATTTTTAAATGAAATTAAATCGAGCGGAAAGGCATCACGCACGGTAAATCAATATGTAAATGCCATAAGGTTGTGGCATACCAAAACACTTAACATTGCTATTGATTATACTCAACTTAGGCCTAAAAAAGAAAAATCGTTGCCTAAGGTTTTGAGCTATACTGAGATAGAGTCGATCGTTAAAAATACTGAAAATCTTAAACACAAGTGCGTTATACTCACCGCCTACTCTGCTGGTTTAAGAATTAGCGAATTGGTTAATCTAAAACTAATTGACATTGATAGTACCAATATGTTTATTAGGGTAAACAGAGGAAAGGGAAATAAAGATAGACTTACCATTTTATCCCAAACGTTACTTACCAATTTACGTGATTATTTTAAAGAATATAAACCGAAAATTTGGTTGTTTGAAGGAATGTATGGTGATCAATACTCAAGAGCCAGTATTGGCCAAATGTTTAAACGATCACTTAAAAAATCAGGAGTACCAAGTAGGTTCACTTTTCATTGTTTGAGGCATAGTTTTGCTACACATTTACTTAACAATGGTTCAAATTTAAGGCAAGTTCAGCATCTTTTAGGGCATGGCGATGTAAAAACCACCGAGATCTACACATATGTGAGCAACGAAAACATATCGAGTGTTGTTAGTCCAGCTGATAGACTTAATTTTAAATAATGATGACATTATGAAGGCAAAAGACTTAATATTAGTAACCGATAGCAATAAGCTACGTAAATTTTGTATTTTCGTTACTAACAGATAGGGGAAATATGTTGACAGTGTCAACATATTCCCTAGTTGTGGTTAAGTTAGGTGATTCCACGCTATCAAATCCTAATTCGGATACCAACACACAAAGCCCTCACTCCCACCCGGCTCGTGTACGGATTCTTATCTTT
>Ga0307998_1000632_pt1 | contig 19787 bp, 20 predicted proteins | sample Davwhametageno37_FD_203147 | JGI IMG/M metagenome (GOLD analysis project Ga0307998, IMG submission 203147) | Marine microbial communities from Davis Island wharf, Antarctic Ocean - #37 | ecosystem: Environmental > Aquatic > Marine > Unclassified | place: Antarctic Ocean: Davis Island wharf... | reverse complement strand
CTTATGGCACTTGGTGTTGTTGGTGGAATTATTAATGCTTCTGGAGATATGAATACCTGGGGTACGCAACCCGATGGGTCTCCCTGGACCATTGGAATTATAAACCCAATGAATAAAGAAAAAGTGTTTTCATGGTTTTCGTTAGAGCACAACGCTGTAGTTACCTCCGGAGATTATGAAAAATTTATTCGTATTAATGGTGAGCGATATAGCCATATAATCGACCCAAGAACTGGAATTCCATCCAATGGAATTATAAGTTGTACTATATTTGCTTCAAAGGCAGAACTTGCGGATGCTTTGGCAACGGCAACTTTTGTAATGGGCGTGGAGTCAGGTTTATTTTTAATTGATCAACTGCCCAATACAGAGGCCATTCTAATTGATGATGAAGGAATTATTCACCAGTCTAAAAACATACAAATTGAAAAAAATTAAAACATTTTCATTACTTCTTCTAGTACTTGCTTCAAGTACAAGTTGTGTTGCCGTAAAGGAATATAATAAGGTTTTTTTAAATGATGCTGATATGGCGTTAAAGGCTCCTTTTTCGGAACGTTTTGAAACTACTTTTCATATTTATAGAGAAGCAGCTGCTGGCGCTAATGGAGGTAAAACAGGTGGTGGTTGTGGATGTAATTAAAAAAACACTTTGTATTGTTTTTATGAGTTTAGGCTTTGTATCCTTCGCTCAGCAAGATAGTTTACAGGTTTACAAAAAGAAGATTTTAGAGACCATTGAAATAGATGTTCTTCTAGGGTACTACGAGCAAGAAGGAATTCATGGAGCCGTTACTGGTGGAATTGGAAATGAAGATTTAAAAAATATTGCTCCTTCGGTTGTTGTTCGTGTCCCACTGAATGAAGACGATGTACTTACTGCTGATGTTGGAATATCGGCTTACACTTCCGCCAGTTCAAGTAATGGAAACCCCTTTAATACTGCTGCTTCGAGCGGTGTAGGGATTATTCAGTCTGGGAATGGTGACGGAAGTGGAGGTGGGAATAGCCCAAAAGGAACTCCCTGGTTAGCCTCTTCGGGCGCATCTAGAAAAGATGTATTGACTTCTATCAACTTTTCTTATGTACATGCTACGGATGATCGAAATAGCTACTGGTCTTCTAACATCGGAACTTCATTTGAATACGATTATCAATCCTTTGGTTTTGGTGGTGGATTTACACAAATGTGGAATGAAAAAAATACAGAACTTAGTTTAAAAGCACAAGTGTATCTGGATCAGTGGAAACCGATTATTCCGACTGAAATTAAAGAGTTCGATTTGTTTGGTGCAAACTTCCTAACCGATAATCAAAGTTATTTTTCTGGGGTTAGTGTGCTTGATGAAGACGGGAACAGTGTTGCAAGCTACCTCCCCTCAAATTATAGCCCCATTGATGATGTAAACAGAAACTCTTATTCTGTTTCGCTAGGGTTTTCTCAAATTTTGAGTAAGCGAGCGCAGTTTTCTGTTTTTTTAGATTTAGTAAAACAACAAGGCTGGTTAGCGAATCCTTTACAACGGGTATATTTTGCTGATCAAGCAAACTTTTATATTGGAAACAGAAGCAGCATTGCCAACTATGAAGATCCATCCAATACTGATGTGTTTCATTTAGCCGATGATATTGAGCGTTTGCCTCGCAATCGATTTAAATACCCCTTTGGAATGCGTTTGAACTATTATGTGAATGAATACCTCGTTTTTCGCTCCTATGTCAGAAGGTATGCAGATGATTGGGGGGTGAACTCGAATACCGTTCAGTTAGAACTTCCGATTAAATTCAATCTAAACTGGAAGTTAACGCCCAGTTATCGATACTACGATCAGACTGCTGCAGATTATTTTGCTCCATATGATCAGCATCTATCTTCCAAAGCTTTTTATACTTCAGATTACGATTTATCTGCTTTTTCAAGCCATCAGATTGGAGGTGCTTTGGTGTATACCGATGTTCTGTCTAAGTATAGTCTTTGGAAACTGTCTTTGAAAAACATTAGCCTAAGATTTCAGAATTATCAAAGAAGTGACGGGCTTTCTGCTTTTAGCATCGCTACTGGCTTCAGTTTTGTTTTGGACTAATTCACTTCTTTTTTATTTAAAAAGTAGTAATTTTACCATATAGATTAACAATTTATGATCGAAAAATTACAAATCATTCAGCAGCGTTTTGATGAAGTCTCCGACTTGATTATTCAACCCGACATTATTTCGGATCAGAAGCAGTATGTTCAGCTAAATAAAGAGTACAAGGATTTGAGGATTTTGACTAAAAAAGGAGATGAATATAAGGCGTTGATAGCAAATATTTCTGAAGCCGAAGAGATTATAAAAGATGCCTCGGATGCCGAAATGGTTGAAATGGCAAAAATGCAAAAGGATGATGCCAAATCACAACTACCATCATTAGAAGAAGACATAAAGTTTTTATTAATTCCCAAAGATCCTGAAGATTCCAAAAATGTTGTAATTGAAATCCGTGCAGGAACTGGCGGAGATGAAGCCAGTATTTTTGCAGGAGACTTATATCGAATGTATTCTAAATTTTGTCAAGACAAAGGATGGAGTGTTAGTTTGGTCGATAGTAGTGAAGGTACAGCAGGTGGTTTTAAAGAGATTATTTTTGAAGCTTCGGGAGATGATGTATACGGTGTTATGAAATTTGAATCGGGTGTTCATCGCGTGCAACGCGTTCCGCAAACAGAAACCCAAGGAAGAGTTCATACATCTGCGGCTACGGTTATGGTTTTACCAGAAGCTGAAGAATTTGATATTGAGGTAAATATGAATGACGTTCGTGTAGATTATTTCTGTTCCTCAGGTCCAGGTGGACAGTCTGTAAATACAACTTATTCGGCAGTTCGATTAACTCACGAACCTACAGGTATTGTAGCACAGTGTCAAGATCAGAAGTCACAACATAAAAATAAAGATAAAGCCTTAAAAGTACTTCGTTCACGTTTATATGAAATGGAGTTGGCTAAGAAACTAGCAGCAGATTCTCAGAAAAGAAACTCCTTGGTTTCTTCTGGAGACCGATCGGCGAAAATCAGAACTTACAACTATCCTCAAGGAAGGGTAACGGATCACCGAATTGGCCTTACACTTTATGATCTTCAGAACATCATCAACGGGGATGTTCAAAAAATAATCGACGAATTACACTTATACCAGAACACCGAAAAACTTAAGGAGGCTGGAGAAGTATTTTAACCTATGAAAATTGCAGCCTTAAAAGAACAGATACTTCTTAAAAAATCATTTTTATGTGTTGGCTTAGATATTGATTTAGAGAAGGTTCCAGAGCACATTAAAACAACGGCAGATCCTTTGTTTGAGTTCTCTAAAGCTATCATTGATGCAACAGCATGCTATGCAGTTGCTTACAAGCCCAACATTGCATTCTTTGAAACTTACGGGCCAGATGGAATGACTTCTTTGAAAAGGGTGATGGATTATATCAATAAAAACCATCCTGAAATTTTTACTATTGCAGATGCAAAACGTGGCGATATTGGAAATACAGCAACTCGATATGCGAAAGCATATTACGAAACTTTTAATTTCGATTCAATCACAGTAACGCCCTATATGGGGAAAGATTCTGTTGAACCTTTTTTAAGTTTTGATGAGAAATACGCTATTGTATTGGCGTTGACTTCAAATGTAGGTTCATCTGATTTCCAAACTCAAGAAGTTGGAGGACAAATGCTCTATGAAAAAGTAATACAAACGAGTACCCGGTGGGAAGGTTCTGAACGCTTGATGTATGTTGTTGGAGCAACAAAATCTTCTGCTTTAAAAAACATCAGAACACTAATACCGAATTCTTTTTTATTGATCCCTGGTGTAGGAGCACAGGGTGGAAGCCTTACCGAGGTTGCGGAAAATGGACTTTCAGATGATGTTGGACTTTTGGTCAATTCATCTCGTGGGGTAATTTACGCGTCGCAAGGTAAAGATTATGCTGCAGCTGCAGCTATTGCTGCTCATGATTTGCAGGCACAGATGCAAACCATTTTAGAAGATAAAGGATTTATTACATGCTAAACCATACGCTTTATCGATTGAATGACGCTGCCCCTTGGGTCACTTTCGTTCATGGAGCAGGTGGAAGTTCTTCGATATGGTTCAAGCAGATTCGAAGTTTTTCTAAATTTTTCAACTTACTTCTTATTGATTTAAGAGGGCACGGTGCATCTACGACCAACTTATTGATGTCTGCAAAAGAGGCGTACACCTTCAACGCTATAGCGGATGATATCATTAAGGTTTTAGATCATAAAAAGATTAAAAAATCTCATTTTATTGGAATTTCTTTAGGGACAATATTAATACGTCAGATTGCAGAAATGCAGCCCAAACGTGTTGCGAGTATGACTATGGGTGGTGCAATTTTAAAGTTTAGTGTTCGCTCTCGAATTCTTATTTTATTGGGGAATATGACTAAATCTATCGTTCCGTATATGTGGTTATGTAAGGTGCTTGCTATTATTATTATGCCCAACAGGAATCATAAAGAGTCTCGCCACGTTTTCATTCGCGAGGCAAAAAAGTTGTATCAAAAAGAGTTTATTCGTTGGTTCAAACTTACAGGAGAAGTAATACCCTTGCTCAAATTCTTTAGACAAGCTGAGGTTATAATCCCTACGCTTTATGTAATGGGAGCAGAGGATTATATGTTCCTGCCTTCTGTAAAAGAGGTTGTAAACCATCAGCAGCTTTCACAACTTCAAGTAATTCCTAATTGTGGGCATGTAGTAAATATTGAAAAGCCCAATAAGTTTAATGACTTGACCATTAACTTCCTTAAGACAATCTAGTTCTTAAGAAAAAACCACTGTTTTATTTTGATAGACCATCACTTTGCGTGCAACATGAAGTTGTAGAGCTTTGGATAGAACAATACGTTCTAAATCTCTCCCTTTGGCTATGAAGTCATCAATAGAGTTTAGGTGTGACACATGGGTTGTGTTTTGCTCAATAATAGGTCCTGCATCTAGTTCCTCGGTTACGTAGTGACTTGTAGCACCAATAATTTTAACTCCACGTTCATAAGCAGAGTGATAAGGTTTTGCTCCCGGAAATGCAGGTAAAAAGGAGTGATGAATGTTGATGATCTTATTCGGGTAGTACTGAATTAAGTCTTTGGAAATAATTTGCATATAGCGAGCTAACACAATAAAATCGACTTTATGTTCTTGAAGGAGTTCCAATTGTTTTTGCTCCCCTTCTTTTTTACTTTCTCTGGTTACTGGTATATGGTAGAAGGGAATGTCGAATCGGTCAGCAATGCTCTTTAAATCATTATGATTGCTTAATATAAAAGGAATTTCAACGGCTAGTTCTCCAGATTGGTGACGTGCTAAAATGTCATATAAGCAATGATCGTATTTTGAAACAAACAATGCCATTTTTGGTAATGCATTGTTGAGGTAGATGTCAATCTTGAGTTGGAATTCATTTCCGACAGAGTCTATAAAGTTTGTTTTAAAGTTTTCAATACCTTGATGGTCGTCTGCGATTTCGCATGAAACTCGCATAAAGAATACGGAATTGACTCGATCTACATATTGATCGATATATACAATATTGCCATTATTACCATGAATGAAATTGGTTACGGAAGCAATAATTCCCTTTTGATCTGGGCAGTTCATAACCAGTGTGATTCTTTTCATGATGTTATTTTTTATAAAAATATTGGTTCTCATGAAATTGGCAAATTTAATATTCACTTTTCATTCGAATTTGACCAAAAAACACTTTGATAGCCTACCAGGAACTCTCAGGGGAAACCAAACAATTATATTTTAATTTTGTCTAAAAGGCATAGATTGCAGCAACTACAAAAGAGGCTAAGCTGTCTGACATTTCAGTTATACTTTTTGTGTAGATTTCAGAATTTGCAGAATCAACACGGAATTCAGGTTTTATAATTAGGTTTCCTGAAGTGTAGCTTCCAGTTATTGTAAAAGACGTATTATCTGCATCTTCAGTAGAGAGTGAAATTGCTTCTGCACCACTTTCAGTTTCTTTAAATAACTCTCCACGTAATCCAATACTAAAGCTATCAGATAATACTAGCTGAGGATAAAGTGCAATTCCTGAAAAACTTCTCTCGTTTTCAAATGAAGTATTCGTTGCATTGATTCCTAAAAAGAATGAATCACTTAAGTCAAAACCACCCGTAAAGTCTATTTGAGAGTAGGTTACATCATTTGGCAGTTTACCTGAAAGTAAATTGATGTATTGTCCGTACAATCCTAATTGAACTCCATACATGTAGTCGTCAAATGGAGCTATTTCCCCAGCGCCATCTATCTCAAAATTTCCCTCAGTAAAATCGGTCTGGTTGAATACACCAACCATCAATGAGATATCATCAGAAATTGCATAATTAGCTTTTAAACCTGTATGTGAAAATGGTCCATAAGAAAACATATACGAAGTCGAGTAGTTGAAGTTTGCAACTGGAGATATTACTTCGTATCCTAGAAAGGTATTGAAATTCCCAAGTGTTAATGTTAATTTATCATTTACGTAGTAATAAGCATACAGTTGGTTTATAACTCCACTGGATGTACCTTCAGATCCAAGAACAGCATCAGCACCACGAGGACCATATACTAAATCAGCAACAAAACCACTCTTTTCACCTTTATACGAAAGAACGATATTTGCCATTCCGAGAGCAAATCCTGGAAGATTTGCAAAGGAGGTGTAAGGAGAATAATCATTACTTCTGTAGTAGGTGTCAATAGATCCTGAAACAGAAAAGCTTGGTTTGTACTCTGTTGCTTCTACTGCTACTTCTTCTGTAAACAACTCATCCTGTGCATAGGTTAATGATCCTGCTAAAAGTGCTAGCGTTAGTACTCTTGTTTTAAAAATTTTCATAATATAAAAGTTAAATTTAGTTATCGTTATTTTTTAATGTTGGTTTAGTCTAAAGTCAGCATATGCATCCATTCCGTGTTCAGCTAAATCAAGACCTTTAAGCTCTTCTTCTTTTTCAACTCGGATGCTTCCACCACAAAGTAATTTGACGATGTAGAGTAGCGTAAAGCTGCAGATCACACAAAATGCACCTACAATACCAACACCAGCCAATTGAATTAAAAATTGATCAACCCCAGCCATTGCTCCGAAGATTCCAACTGCAAGCGTTCCCCAAATTCCACAGATCAAGTGAACAGCAACTGCTCCAACTGGATCGTCTAATTTTAATTTGTCAATTAATGAAATACATAGAACGATAATGATACCCGCTATAATTCCAATTAGGATAGCATCCATTGGGCCCATTTGGTCGGCTCCCGCTGTAATTCCAACAAGTCCACCTAGCACACCATTCATAAACATGGTTAAATCAAAGTTTTTGTAAAGAATGTTCGAGAAGATTGCTGAAGATACTCCTCCTGATGCTGCTGACAAACAAGTAGTTACAAGGGTTAAAGATGCCAATTCAGGATCAGCAGATAGTACAGAACCACCATTAAATCCGAACCATCCTAACCAAAGGATCAATACACCTGCTGCTGCTAGTGGAAGATTGTGTCCAGGTATTGCACGAGAAGTTCCGTTTGCGTCAAATTTCCCAATTCGAGCTCCTAATAAATAGATTGCTACTAAAGCTGCCCATCCACCAACAGAGTGAACTAATGACGATCCAGCGAAATCATAGAATCCCATTGCGTCGAGGAATCCACCACCCCATTTCCAAGATCCAACGATCGGGTAGATTAATCCTACATAAAGAACTGCAAAGATCATAAAGCTTTTAAGTTTGATACGTTCTGCAACTGCTCCAGATACAATAGTCGCTGCGGTTGCTGCGAACATACCCTGAAACAAGAAGTCTGTCCACCAAGTGTAGCCTCCATCTGCATAAGCTGCAGTCATTCCTCCTTCTGGAGCCGCGATTCCGAAGCCTGCAAATTTGAAGACACCTAAGGCTCCTTCTTCAAATCCAGGGTACATAAGGTTAAATCCTCCGATTGCGTAGAGAAGAAGCCCTACAGTAATTACAAAGAAGTTTTTGAATAATATATTAATTGTGTTTTTTTGTCTTGTAAGACCAATTTCTAAAAAAGAAAATCCAAGATGCATAAAAAATACCAAAGCGGTACAAATCATCATCCATATGTTGTTTGCAGTAAAAAGTGCTGTAGTTTCCATAATAAATAATTATAGTTTTTTTATTAAACTTAGTTCAATGTTTTTCCTCCTGATTCTCCCGTTCGGATTCTGATTGCATCATCGATAGTTGAAACGAATATTTTACCATCTCCAACTGCTCCAGTTCCAGCAGCAGATGTTATAGCTTTAATAGTCTTTTCAAGAAACTCTTCATTGACTACAATAGATAAGTATCTTCTTTGTATGTCAGAAGTGCTGTACGATATACCTCTGTATACGTGACCTTCTTTTTCGTTTCCTACTCCGGTAACATCCCAGTAACTGAAAAAATTAACTTCTACTTTATGAAGTGCGTCTCTGACGTCTCCAAATTTTGATTTACGAATAATCGCATCTACTTTTTTCATTATTATATTGTTTAAATGATTTTGATCAAAACTACTTCTAAAATAACTTTACTGTATTATTGGTGGGGTAATAAAATATATTTTTACATTTATTTAAATAATTACCCCTAAAAATTAAGGGTATTGTTATTTAAATAATAAATAAATAAGATTATACCCTATAGATTAGGGGGTATAGTTTATGAATATGTTTTTGGCTAAATTCAAGCATAACCAGATAGTTAGAAGATAGTATTATTCTGATTAATAGTGTATTATGCGCTTTTTTGTTGTATAACTTATAAGATTTTTGAAAACCAAAGTCCAATGACAACCATAAGAATTCCCATAATGATGCTCCCAAAAGAGTATATGAGTGGTTGAAGTAGCGATCCTGATTTGAATAAATGTACATTGTCAAGAGCAAAAGAAGAGAACGTTGTTAAACCTCCAGTAAATCCAACAATAAAAAAGAAATGTGCATCTTCCTTCAGTACATCTAGTTTATGCAGTATTCCAAAAAAGATTCCAATCAACAAACAGCCGATAAGATTTGCTGTAAACGTTCCAATTGGATATTGACTGCTGGTGTTTTTGAAAAGAAGGTGAAGTCCATAGCGCAAACTGCTACCTAAACCCCCACCCAAGAACACCCATAATAATATTTTCATTGTTCGAAGTTAACTTTTTTAACCGAACTGCTTTGGTTTATTGATAGGGTAGAAGCAATTCTGTTTCCCATACCAAGGGATCAGGGTTTGATTTTTCATCTACCTTATATATAGTCATAGGGTAGTATTGAAGCTTTGGGTTCATAAGATTTAATTTCTCATACATTATTTCCCACGAGAGGTCCATATTTTTGTAAGATCCTAGATGCAGTCCCTTCAAAGCCATTCGTTTTTTTCTGTAACGACACTTTATAGTGGGATGTTCGGTTTTGAAATAGCCTTCAATTGGAAGCCCAATGGACCATGAGCTATTTTTAAAATCTGATGGTGGTATTAATGTAAATAAATTTTCTGTTATATTCAAGTTCTTACTTTCCGCAAATTCATATAATTCTTGTGAGCCAATTTTTATAAGTGAATCAAGTGCCGCTTTATCTGACACAAAGGTGCGTGAGAGATAAAACTGTTTCTGAAGAACCACCGTGTCTTTGTATTCAAAACAATGTTTGTTTAGTTGAGTTTTAAGAATACGATCAATAGCATAAAGTCCTTTCTTATAATAAGGTCCAATCGTGGTTTCCATTTCACCCATATGCAGGTTAAATATTTTCATAACGAAATTCATTCTGCCTTCCATAATCCAGTGAAGGCTATCCGAATCTTTTTTAATATTCCAACGTACATTGGAAGTGGAAAACCCCTCAAAGGTCATTTGTTGTTCAATTTCAAACGGCGCATTTGTTTTTAGAGTTTTCATCGTACCATTACCCTCTTTTCCTTCCCAGCGGTATTCAGGTTGGTTGGAGTTGTTTTGGCTAAATGAAAGTATCATTTCTGGATCTTCTAAGATCCAGGGATTCCACTCGGGCCAGTTTTCAAAATCATAAAGGTAATTGTAAAGTGTTGCAGCAGGAATTGAAGTGTATATCGAACGTTTTACCTCATACGTATTGGGTAGGTTCTTTATGTAAAGAACCAGGACGAGGAGTGAGATGAATAGAACTCCAAAAATAAAACGTAAGTAATGCATTGCAGTAGTTTTAAAATTAAAAAGCTAGTTACTTATTTGGCTTGCGTATAATATTTAATGACAAAAAGAACAGCAATGGCCAAAAGGAAAGTGAGAAGGATTTTAAAACTGCCTTTGTAGTGAATTTGATGTCCTTTAAAATCTTTTCTGTACGTAAAAATGATGATTCCAGTAAAGGTGATAACAAAAAATACTGCAAAGAGAAGTTGTCCGTTTGAAAACATAGCGTTAATTTTCTACGAAATTAGAAAAAAATAACTCGAATCCTTTTGGATTTAAAATTATGTTAGGGCTTAAGTTTAGACTTTTTGGTTTTGCTTTGTTTTTAGCAGTTTGTAAAATATTCAATATCATCGTATGATAAAAAAAGAATTGGACGCAGTACAGGAATTTCACGAGGCGTTTAAAATTAATGTAAATCAGGAGCCAACACTCGATTTATCCGATCAAATAAAAGAGCTTCGTTTCAACCTAATGAAAGAAGAAAACGAAGAATATTTGGAGGCGGTCCAAAATAATGATTTGGTTGATGTGGCCGATGCATTAGGGGATATGCTGTACATTTTGTGTGGGACAATTTTGACCCACGGAATGCAACATAAAATCACAGAAGTGTTTGAAGAAATACAACGCTCTAATATGAGTAAGTTGGGTGCCGACGGGAATCCTATCTATAGAGGGGATGGAAAAGTAATGAAAGGACCAAATCATTTCAAACCCAATATAAAGGCTATATTGAAACAGTAGTTTTTACTTCATGTCTCCAGCCAAATGGATCTTCAGTTGCATTTCGTTGGATATTAACGATATGATCTTTTAGTATAGTAGCAAAAGAATCGGGAGCATCTTCCAGAACATGACGTTTGCTTTGGTAACCAAAGCCTTTTATCGGGCTTACCACTACTGCGGTACCAGCTCCGAATATTTCCTTTAAACTTCCATTCTCTTTACTCGAAAGGAGTTCATGAATGGAAATGGGTCTAACATCAGTTTTAATTCCAAGATGTTCTGCAAGTTGTAGAATACTTTTTCGGGTAATCCCATCTAAAATACGATCACTAGTCGGCGTTGTAATTAAGGTGTCGTTTATTCTGAAAAAGATATTCATCGTTCCAGCTTCTTCTAAATATTCATGAGTATTGGCATCGGTCCATATTATTTGCTGAAAACCTTCTTTTTGAGCGAGTGCAGTTGGGTAAAATTGAGCAGCATAATTTCCCGCTGCTTTTGCATAACCAACACCACCTGCTGCCGCACGACTGTATTTTTCTGCTACTTGAACATGTACTTCTCCAATGCTGTAATAGCTTGCAACAGGTGAACAAATAATCATGAACTTATATGCATTAGATGCACTAGCTTGGACACCAGCTTGACTTGCAAATACAAATGGGCGAACGTATAGCGAATTGCCAGCTCCTTTTTTAATCCATTTTTTGTCCATATCTAATAATTTATCGAGTCCTTCAAAAAAGAATTCTTTTGGAAATTCAGGCATAGATAAACGCTCTGAAGATTTATTGATTCGAGTAAAATTTTCTTCTGGACGAAATAACCATACGCCGTCTGCATCATCTTTGTAGGCTTTCATTCCTTCAAAAACTGCTTGACCATAATGAAAAACACTTGAAGAAGGGTCCATCTGAATAGGCTGATAGGGCATAATCTCGGGAGTATTCCATTTTCCATTTTTATAATCACAAACAAACATGTGGTCTGTGAATATTTCTCCAAAACTCAGATTGTCAAAATCTACATTTTTGATTTTGGATTCTTGTGCATGTGTTATCTTCATGGATATGTGCTTGTAGTACGAAATTATAGATTAATTTTTTAAAATCATATTTTTTTAAACGATCAATCCTCATTTTTTTAACTTTGGAGAATCAGAAGAGAAAAAATCATAACAGCCGACGGAAGCCCTACCTTGTATATCGAGGAATGGGATGAATACTATCATTCCATGCATGGAGCATTTAACGAGGCCATGCATGTTTATATAAAATCTGGTCTTGGTTTTTGGAAAAGTGAGAATACAGCAAAAAAAGACCTGTGTACAATTTTCGAAATGGGTTTTGGCACAGGACTTAATGCACTCCTTACTTTGGAGTATGCAGCTTTCAATCAAATAAATATTCAGTACGAAACACTAGAACCGTTTCCTTTGACTTTGCGCGAGGTTCAGGAGTTGAATTTCGATTCATTGCAAACACTTCAGGATTCAAAAGCAGTTCTTAGGAAATTGCATTTAGCTCCTTGGGAATCTTCAGTTCAGATTTCATCGACTTTCAGCCTAGTAAAGCATAAGATTTTACTTGAGAACTTTATACCTCAAAAGCAATATGATGTTATTTATTATGATGCTTTTGGTTTTCGAGTTCAGCCTGAAATGTGGAGCGTAGATATGTTGCGACCTATTGTAGAAGCCATGGCCCCACATGGAGTTTTGGTTACTTACTCTGCCAAGGGGTGTGTTCGAAGAGCTTTAGAAGCTCTAGGTTTAGATGTATTTAGAATTGAAGGCCCTCCAGGAAAACGTGAAATGTTGCGTGCAATACAGTTCTAATTGTAGTATTTTTGCCAAAAAAAAGAATGAGAATTTTAATTAGTGGTGCTACAGGTTTAGTTGGAGAGGTTCTTATTAAACAAGCATTGCTTGATGGACATGAGGTTCGTTTTCTAACACGTAGTAAAGCCAAAATAGGCTTTCACAAAGGAGTCAAAGGTTTTTATTGGAATCCAAATAAAAATGAAATTGATACAGCCTGTTTTGATGGAGTTGATAGTATAATTCACCTTGCAGGAGCTAAGGTTTCTAAATTGTGGACGAAAAAATATAAAGCCGAAATCTTGAATAGCCGTTTATGGACTACACAGCTTTTGATCGATAGTCTAAAGAATACAAAACATAAAATTAAAACAATTGTTTCTGCTTCTGCTATAGGCGTATATCCTTCTTCTTTAGATAAAATTCATGATGAGCAAGACCCTGTAGCACCAAATTCTTTTATGGAGCAAGTTGTGGTAGATTGGGAACGAGCTGTGGATAAGTTTTCGGATTTAAATATCAAGGTTTCTAAACTCAGAATCGGATTAGTTTTAGCCCAAGGTGGAGGGGTATTGGCAACTTTAAAAATTCCTACCCAATTTGGGTTAGGAGCAGCTTTTGGATCTGGAAAACAATGGCAATCATGGATTCATGTTTCTGACTTATCTAAACTTTTCTTAGAAGCTACTGGTCAGCAATGGGAAGGAGTATACAATGCAGTAGCTCCAGAAGTGGTTACACAAACAGAATTCATAAGACAATTGGCAAAAGGATTACGAAGACCATTCTTTATGCCGCCTTTACCTAGATTTTTGATTCGAATGATGGTAGGAGAAATGAGTACTTTGGTTCTGAATAGTCAATATGTGAGCTCACAAAAAGTTTTAGATTCTACTTTTGATTATGAATTTTCATCGCTAGAAAATGCACTATCAGATTTGTTGTAATTTTTTGAGGTGACATTTTGACAATTTCCATGAATTGGCAGTAATTTTGCATTTAAACTATAAAAAAAATTAATGAGTACATCAGAAGAACCTAAAAAAACAACCAAAAAAGCAGCGACTAAAAAAACCGCTATTAAGAAAGGACCTTCCAAACAAGTCAAAGAGCTTATTGCTATTAAAGAATCTTTAAAGCAAGAACAAGATAAATATTTACGCCTGTTTGCTGAGTTTGAAAATTTCAAGAAACGAACTTCAAAAGAACGCATTGAGCTTTTTAAGACTGCCGGTCAAGATATTATTGTAAGTCTTTTGCCAGTTTTAGATGATTTTGAACGTGCGATAAAAGAAGCTGATAAATCTGAAAATGCTTCTGAATTTCATGGATTTAAACTCATAAGCAATAAATTTGCTGAAGGCCTTAAGTCAAAAGGTTTGGATTTAGTAAAACTAGAAGCCGGTGATACTTTCGATTCAGAAGTTCATGAAGCAATTACACTAATTTCTGCAGGAGATGATCAGCAAGGAAAAGTCATTGACGTTGTTGAGAAAGGCTATAAACTTGGTGATAAAATTCTCAGATACCCAAAGGTAGTTGTTGGACAATAAATTAGATGTCACGCAAGTGATGTAAAAAATACTATATGAAGCAAGATTATTATGATATTTTAGGAGTCTCCAAAGGAGCATCAGCTTCTGAGATTAAAAAAGCATATCGTAAAAAAGCTATAGAGTTTCATCCGGATAAAAATCCTGATGATTCAAGTGCTGAAGCAAAATTCAAAGATTCTGCTGAGGCGTACGAGATTCTTGGAGACAATGATAAGAAAGCTAAATACGACCAATACGGACATGACGCATTTGACGGAAGTCAAGGTTTTAGCGGTGGCGGAATGAACATGGATGATATCTTTAGCCAATTTGGTGATATTTTCGGTGGCCGTGGCGGCGGTTTTGGTGGTGGCTTCGGTGGGGGAGGTCAACGTAGAGTAAAGGGTAGTAACCTAAGAATCCGTGTAAAACTAACTCTAGAAGAAATTGCAGCGGGTGTAGAAAAGAAAGCAAAAGTAAAACGTAAAGTTCAGGCTAAGGGTGTTTCTTATAGCACCTGTGCTTCTTGTAAAGGATCAGGTCAGACCCTACGAATCACGAATACTATTCTAGGACGTATGCAAACTGCAGTAACCTGTCCTTCTTGTTCTGGTTCTGGTCAGACAATTTCGAATAAACCTCAAGACAGTGATGCTCAAGGAATGATTCAAGAGGAAGAAACTGTTTCTATCCAAATTCCAGCAGGAGTAGAAGATGGTATGCAATTAAAGGTTTCAGGTAAAGGAAATGCAGCTTCAGGTAACGGAGTTTCTGGTGATTTAATTGTCTTGATAGAAGAACACACTCACGATCGTTTTATGCGTGAAGGAAATCATATTCATTACGATCTGTATATATCAATATCAGAGGCTACTCTGGGTGTTTCAAAGGAATTCGGTCTCTTGGAAGGAAAGGTTAGAATCAAATTAGAATCAGGAATACAATCAGGGAAAACCCTCCGTTTACGCGGAAAAGGATTGCCGGATGTTAATCGATACGGCCAAGGAGATTTATTAGTCCATATTAATGTTTGGACCCCAAAGACGTTAAACCGAGAGCAAAAGCAATTTTTCCAAAAAATGATGGAGGATGAAAATTTCATCCCTAAACCGGAGAAATCTGATAAATCATTTTTTGAAAAGGTAAAAGATATGTTTGCCTAATTTTTAATAACATCATAATGGTGTGTTTTGGATTATAATCCTTTTTAGGATTGTTTTTTTTACACAATTTTCCCCATCCTTTTAAGGGTGGGTTTTGTTTTTAGCCCTTTTTTTGTTTTATATTTGAGTATAATAATGATAGTTCATGCAGCAATTTCTAGATTTTTTTAACTACAATTTCAACTTTGGTTCTTCGGTTTCTTTTTCTGTGAAGTCGCTTCTTATCATCTTAATTGTTTTTGTTTCTACTCGTTATTTTTTGAAATTGGTTCGTCGACTGGTTAAGCGTACCTTAAGCAAACAAGCCCAATTTACTTTTCAAAGTATTTTCTCTTTTTTCAACTACTTTGTTTATGTCATTGTAATACTAATCACTTTTGATAATATTGGAGTAAATGTTACTGCCATTTTTGCAGCTTCTGCAGCCTTATTAGTTGGTGTTGGTCTAGCATTGCAAACGTTTATTCAAGACATCATTTCTGGAGTGTTCATTATAGCTGATCAGACAGTTCATGTTGGCGATATAATTCAACTGGATGGTCAAGTTGGGAAAATAGAAAACATAACACTAAGAACCACTAGAGCGGTTACCATTGACAATAAAGTATTGATCATACCCAATCATAAATTCTTGACATCCATTTTGTATAATTGGACAGAGAACGGAACATTGACGCGAGAATATGTTAGTGTTGGTGTGGCATATGGTACGGATCTAAAACTTGTAAAAAAATTATTGATTGATTTGACTAAAGAGTTTCCTGAAATTCTTCAAGAACCCAAACCAGATGTCCTCTTTAACGATTTTGGAGACAATGCTTTGGACCTTAAACTTTCTTTTACACTCAATAATAGTTTCTCAGCGAGTTTGATTAAAAGTGATGTGAGATATAAAATTTATGAAGTTTTTAATACCAATGCCATCGATATACCTTTCCCACAAAGAACTGTATGGCTTAACCAAGTAGACCCCCAAACTGATGGCTAAAATATTAATAATAGAAGACGAAGAACCTATTCGTCGCGTATTAGTTAAAATTTTAACCGAAGAGAATAGCGCTTTTGTTTTGTCTGAGGCTGTAGATGGTAAACAAGGTATTAAACTCATAAATGACGAAGAGTTTGATCTTATTCTATGTGATATTAAGATGCCTAAAATGGATGGTCTTGAAGTTTTAGAACAAGCAAAAAAATCAGGTATATCTACTCCTTTTATCATGCTGACCGGTCACGGAAATGTTGAGACTGCCGTTCATGCAATGAAAGTTGGCGCCTATGATTTTATTCCAAAGCCGCCCGATTTGAACCGCCTTTTAATATCGGTGCGAAATGCAATTACGAGCAAGCATTTGACTAAGGAGAATGTGCGTTTGAAAAAGAAGATTGCAAAAAAATATGATATCATAGGTGGGGCTACTCCAATAAAAAAAGTACTCGAATTGATCGATAAAGTTGCACCAACACAAGCTCGAATTTTAATCACTGGTCCCAATGGAACTGGAAAAGAACTTGTTGCCCACCAGATTCATCAAAAAAGCGATAGACACCAGTTTGCTCTGATTGAAGTTAACTGTGCTGCAATTCCATCGGAACTAATAGAAAGCGAATTGTTTGGACATCTAAAGGGTGCATTTACATCTGCTATCAATGACAGAAAGGGTAAGTTTGAAGCAGCGTCACAAGGGACGCTATTCTTAGACGAAATAGGAGATTTAAGTCTAAGTGCTCAAGCAAAAGTGCTGCGTGCATTGCAGGAAAGTAAAGTGCAACGCGTAGGTAGCGACAAAAACATTTCTGTCGATGTTCGCATTCTAGCAGCAACAAACAAAGACTTGAAAAAAGAGATTGAAGAAGGCCGTTTTAGGGAAGATCTATATCATCGACTTGCCGTTATTTTAATTGAGGTTCCTACATTGGCTGAACGAACAGATGATATACCTTTACTCGCAGATCATTTCATTACCGAAATAGCCAAAAAAGACGGAATGCCAGTTAAAAAAATTGAGCCAGCTGCGATGATTTTACTAAAACAGTACCCATGGTCGGGTAATGTAAGGGAATTACGAAACGTCATCGAACGACTTATGATTTTAGGAGATGATCCCATAACCAAAAAGAACATTGTGCAATTTGCGCCGAAATAAAATATTATGAAAAAAATAAGTTTTTTATTACTGCTTGCGTCTGGAATGCTTCACGCACAACAAGACGTTCAAGTTGAAGATCAAATCAAGTCTATTTATTCAACTGCACTTTTAAATGGGCAGAGCTATCATTGGTTGGAACATTTATCCAATCAAATTGGAGGAAGATTATCAGGATCATTGAACGCAGAACGCGCTGTTGAGTGGGGAAAAGAAGAACTAGACGCCCTTGGCTTAGACCGTGTTTGGTTACAACCCGTCATGGTACCTAAATGGATCAGAGGAACATTTGAATATGCACATATTGAAACCAGTCCTGGAAATACTATAAATGTACCTGTATGTGCTTTGGGAGGTTCTGTTGCAACACCACTAGCTGGAATTCGAGCTGAGGTTATTGAGGTGCAGGATTTTGAAGCGTTGAAAAAATTAGACAAAAAAGAGGTTGAAGGCAAAATAGTTTTTTTTAACAGACCAATGCAAGCAGATCTTATAAACACATTTAATGCCTACTCAGGTTGTGTTGATCAACGTTATTCGGGCGCAGAAGAAGCTGCTCGTCTTGGAGCAGTTGCAGTTATTGTTCGCTCGGTCAATTTAAGATTAGATGATTTTCCACATACAGGATCTATGAGCTACGGCAATCTGTATATTCGTGAAAGAATTCCAGCCTCAGCTATAAGTACCAATGGAGCTGAATTATTAAGTTCCATGTTGGCTTTGAATCCAAATCTTAGTTTTTACTTAAAGCAGAATTGTAAAAATTTACCCGATGTTCAATCTTACAATGTTGTTGGAGAAATTACAGGTTCAGAAAAACCAGATGAAATTATGGTTGTTGGAGGACATTTAGATTCCTGGGATCTAGGCGATGGTGCTCACGACGATGGTTCAGGAGTTGTTCAGTCTATGGAAGTATTACGCTTGTTTAAAACTATAAGATACAAGCCCAAGCGTACCCTTCGTGTAGTTCTATTTATGAATGAAGAGAACGGAATGCGTGGAGCAACAGAGTATGCTGCAGTTGCAAAATCAAATAAAGAGAATCATGTTTTTGCTTTAGAATCTGATGCAGGTGGTTTTACGCCCAGAGGTTTTTCAATTGATAGTACACCCGAAAAACTGCTTGTTATTCAGAGTTGGGGGCCTTATTTCGAACCTTATCTGATTCATATGTTTGTAAAAGGAGGGAGTGGTGCCGATGTTGGTCACCTAAAAACAGATGCCAACGTACTTGCTGGTCTGCGTCCAGATTCTCAACGTTATTTTGATTATCACCACGCAGCAAATGATACCTTCGATGCTATTAACAAAAGAGAATTAGAATTGGGTGCTGCTACTATGGCTTCTCTTGTTTATCTGATAGACTATTTTAGTCTTTAACTTTTAACCTATTGAATTTATATACACAAGAGTTTAGAAAAAATCTCAGTTTAGCTTTTCCAGTAATATTAGGCCTACTCGGCCACACCGTTGTACAATTGATTGATAATATAATGGTTGGTCAGCTCGGTACAGCAGAATTAGCTTCAGTTTCTCTAGGGAGCAGTTTTGTTTTTATTGCCATGTCCCTCGGGATTGGGTTTTCAACTGCACTAACTCCTTTGGTAGCTCAAGCAGACGGACGTTCCGATACAAAACGAGTAGGAGATTTGTTTATGCACGGTTTGTTCCTGTGTATATTCCTTGGTGTTATTTTGTTTTTAGGAGTATACAGCTTACGAAATCAAATGTTTCACATGGGGCAACCTCAGGAGGTAGTCTTTTTAGCATTTCCATACTTAAATTGGGTTGCTGGATCTCTTATCCCTTTGGTTATATTTCAAGCCTTTAGACAGTTTTCTGATGGACTTTCCTTAACCCGCCCCGCAATGTATGCTACTTTATTTGGAAATGTAATTAATGTGATTTTGAATTATCTTTTAATCTTTGGTCATTTTGGTTTTCCGAAGCTTGGTGTCGAAGGGGCTGCAATCGGAACCTTTATTTCACGTTTGTTGATGCTGCTCTTCATAGTACTTTATGTTAAAAACCACAATCAATATCAGAAGTATAAATTATCGCTCAACTTTGCTCAGATTAAACTTTTTCTCGTTCAAAAAATATTAAAACTTGGATTCCCTTCTGCACTGCAAATGTTTTTTGAAGTGGCCTTTTTTGTTGTTG
>Ga0307998_1000631_pt1 | contig 19800 bp, 23 predicted proteins | sample Davwhametageno37_FD_203147 | JGI IMG/M metagenome (GOLD analysis project Ga0307998, IMG submission 203147) | Marine microbial communities from Davis Island wharf, Antarctic Ocean - #37 | ecosystem: Environmental > Aquatic > Marine > Unclassified | place: Antarctic Ocean: Davis Island wharf... | reverse complement strand
CTATTTTTTTAAGACTATCTCTTAAGGCAGATCCATATTCATATTTTGCAGGACAAGCAAAGGTAACTAGGGCTAGATCTTCTTCGTCCAACTCAAGCGCACCAAGCGATTGTGCAACATCAGTATCCATTACGACTAAAGAGCGAAGTAATTGGGTTGGTAAAAAATCTTGAGGCATTAAAGTTTCAAAAATACCTGTTGGTACCATTGCCCTTCTTCCACCATTAAGATTAGATGTTAAATTAAATAACTTAGATTTTCTAAAGGCTGATATCAAAACAGGCATTATTGAAAATTTATTTGGTTGTGGCTTTATCCATCCAAATGAGATTTTTTCTTCATCTTCTTTTATTAATGTAATCTGACGAGAATACCTACCAAGAAATGACAATTCACCCTCAGCAATATTTCCTGATAGAACTGAGCCTGAAATAACCCTACATGGGCTATCATTTAGAAATTCATTTTTTAATAAATCATCTAAAGAAGCTCCCATATATGTTTTGATCAGCCTTGGAGACTTGGCCAAAGGGCCACAAATTGAAACAACCCTCTCAATATCTAAAAACCCAGATACAAATAACTTCCCTATTGCTATAACGTCTTGATACCCTATAGACCAGACAGTTTTTTCTATACTTGGGGGATCTAAAAAATGCATATGAGTACCTGCCAAACCAGCTGGGTGAGGCCCATCGAATTCATAAGTCTTAAAGTTTTCTATTTCAATCTGGCTATCTTTTTTCTTACAAGTAAATATATTTCCATCGGTTAATAATGAGATCCTCTTAATTCCTTCTTTGAATGCATCAAGGTTATTATTAATTATTAAATCAGCATCAGGGCACAAAGGTTCAGTGTCCATCGCTGTTACAAAAATTGAAGAGGGCTCTGAACCTGGAGCCGGGACTTTGGAATAAGGCCGTGTTAAAAAAGAAGACCATAACCCACTATCTAGAAGACATTTTTTAACAAACGCTACTTGCGGTTTAATTTTTTTATGCAACTCAATAAAATTGATACCGTTATCTGATAAATTTTCTATAGCTATTACAACGCTAAGAAGAATGCGTCGCTCACCTCGATTGATGCTTTCAATATATCCTTTACAGGGAGAAACATACATAATTTCAGGAAAATCTTTATGACAAAACAAGGGAGTACCTCTTTTTACCTTGTCACCTTCAGCTATTAACATTTTGGGTTTTAAGCCCTCAAAGTCAGTTCCCAGAACTGCTAAAGTTTTTGGCTTTTGACCGTCGTATATTTTTTGTTCTGGAGAGCCTAGTATTGGGATGTTTAAACCACGCTTCAAAGAAAAGTTCGTCATTAAAAATATATTCCTAATATATAATGTTTGGGCACAACTGTTGTAACGAATTATATTCTAGTTCACGCGTTTGATAAATTAAAAAAGTTAATTTTTATACTGTTAAACCAAAATATTTTTAAATTTAATTAATTTCAGTCAATATAGAGCTTAAAACATAGCCATAAGTTCCATTTATGATGACTAAAATAGGCAAGATTTTATATTATTGCGAAATTGTGGAATAATAATTTATAATTTATTGAAAATACTATGATAACTTTTATATTTACATTCATTTTTTTAATGCTAGTAGTCATTCTTATGTCACTGGGTGTAATATTTATGGGTAAAAACATCAAAGGAAGTTGTGGGGGGTTAAATGCTGTGTCAGGTTCAGATAAATGCCTTGTTTGCAATAAAGATATTGACCCTAATAACCCATTGATTTCTAAATTAGACTGTAAAAAAGAAGTTAAATAAATAGTTCTTAAGATTGCATATCAAATGGCACTAAAACTAATATAAAAAAAGAAGCTGATGATACCAACCCGTAAACCCAAGATTTTAGAATCCATCTATTTTTTTTATTTTTCCAATTGATCCTAAAAGCTTGCCCAGAAAAAATCATTGATAATAATAAAATTAATCCAAAATAAGAGGGTAAATAGATATCAGGTAACATAGAAAATAATTTAACATAAACAAATAGAATATTATGACAATTTTTTTAATTATCTTTTCAGCCATTTTCTTTGCAAATTTACCTTGGGCGACTAACTATTTTTTAATTTTTTTTAAAAAACCAAAGAAGAGTATGTTCTTAATACTGGTTGAATTAATCCTATTCTATTTTATTTTTGGCAGCTTTCTTTTTTTAACAGAAAAACAAGTTATTGGAAACACTCATAATCAAGATTGGGAGTTTTATGCAATAACTTTTTGCCTGTTTCTTGTCTTTTCATTTCCAGGCTTCATTTACAAGATCATTTGGAAAAAATAATCAAAAAATTATTAATTATAGGTTGCGGAAAGCTCGGACAAGGAATCGGAAATAACCTTTCTGAATTACCTATTGAAATTGTTGGAATCAAAAGAAGCTTACCAAAAACCCCCTTAATATTTAAAATAATTACTTTAGATATCTTCTCAGATAAATTTCGAGAAAATGTTAACCTTATTAATCCAGATTTCCTTATTTACTCAGTTTCCTCTGATGAGCAAACAGAGAAAAGTTATCAAAAAAACTATGTTGAGGGATTAAAAATTACTATAGATGCATTGCGCCAATTAAAGCACTTTCAACATTTAATTTTTATATCAAGCACTCGGGTTTATGGACAAATTTCGGATAGTTTATTATCTGAATCTACAATTCCACAACCACAAGATTTTGGAGGTAGGGCATTATTGGAGGCTGAAAAATGTTTAAATAAACTACCATTTAAATCTAGCATCCTGAGGCTTTCAGGTATTTATGGGAATGGGCGACACCATATGCTTGGAGTTGCTTCCGATCCTACGAAATGGCCACAAGAAGATCGTTGGACGAATAGAATACATGAAGAGGATGCTATTTCCTTTATTAGTTTTTTATTTACCCAGATACTTAATAATGAAGAGATTGAGAATTTATATTTAGTAACAGATTGCCAACCTGTTTCTTTATATGAAGTTCTTAAGTGGATTAGGTCAGAGCTTGGGCTCCCACCATATAAAGACTCTATTCCTAAAAATATTAATGGAAAAAAGCTTGTATCAGCAATACTACCAAGGCTCAATTTTACTTTTAAACACCCTAATTATAAAGCTGGATATGCTCAGATGATAGCTCAATTAAGCAAAACAAATGGGCAGAATATTGATTGAAGATTAAGCCTAGGATAGAATGGCGCGACGGAGAATTATAATAGGCGCGTAGCTCAGTTGGTTAGAGCACCACATTGACATTGTGGGGGTCGTTGGTTCGAATCCAATCGCGCCTACCATTTCTCTTTTATTAACCCTATCTTGATTAACTAAAACCTTATAAAATAAAGGTTTATATACGAAATGTAATTATGCCAGATATAAAACTACCAGATGGTTCAGTTAGACAATATAAAGAGTCTATTACAGTAGCTAAAATTGCCAGTGATATTGGTGAAGGGTTATTTCGTGCAGCATTAGCTGGTAGAGTTGATAATCAACTAGTTGATTTGAATTACGAGATTTCAGAAAATTCAAATGTATCAATTATTACAGCAAAAACCCCGGAGGGCTTAGAGATTATAAGGCATTCAACTGCACACTTACTTGCACATGCGGTTAAGGAGCTTTATCCTGCAGCACAAGTAACTATAGGCCCTGTAATTGATGATGGTTTTTATTATGATTTTTCATACAATAGGCCATTCACTCCTGAAGATCTTATCTTAATTGAAAAAAAGATGGGTTTGATAGCTAAACAGAACCTACCAGTTACAAAAACAATAATCCCTAGAGACCAAGCAATCAAGTTTTTCAAAAATATTGGTGAGAATTATAAGGCTGAAATCATTGAGTCAATTCCAAAAGGGGAAGAGGTTTCTTTATTTGCACAAGGCGAATTTACAGATTTATGCAGAGGGCCTCACATACCATCAACTGGAAAATTAAAAATTTTTAAATTAATGAAGGTTGCAGGGGCATATTGGCGTGGGGACTCGAATAATGAAATGCTCCAGAGAATTTATGGAACCGCTTGGGCAACAAAAGAAGATATGACCTCATATTTGCTTCGTTTAGAAGAGGCAGAAAAGCGCGATCATCGAAAATTAGGGAAGCAACTTGATCTTTTTCATTTGCAAGATAATGCACCTGGGATGGTTTTTTGGCATCCAAAAGGCTGGGCTCTATGGCTTCAAATAGAAAGCTATATGCGTGAAATGTTTCAAGAATATAGCTATCAAGAAATCAAGACACCAACAGTTTTAGATAAGGGACTTTGGGAAAAATCTGGGCATTGGGAAAGTTATCATGAAAATATGTTTACAACTTCTTCTGAGAATAGGGAGTATGCGGTTAAGCCAATGAATTGCCCAGGGCATGTCCAAATATTTAACAACAATCTTCACAGCTATCGTGATCTTCCGTTGAGATTAGCCGAGTTCGGGTCTTGCCATAGGAATGAACCATCTGGAGCTTTGCACGGATTAATGCGAGTTAGAGGATTTACACAAGATGATGCACATATATTTTGTACTGAAGACCAAATAAAAGATGAAGTAAAAAACTTCAATGAAATGCTTTACAAGGCATATGCTGATTTTGGGTTTAAAGACATTCTAGTAGTTTTATCTACTCGCCCTGAAAAAAGAATTGGTTCAGACGAGGTATGGGATAAAGCAGAAAAGTCACTTGAAAGTGCCATGCAAGAAATTGGACTTGATTACAACACTCAGGCAGGTGAAGGTGCATTTTATGGCCCAAAAATTGAATATACATTAAAAGATAGTTTAGGGCGTTTATGGCAATGTGGCACAATTCAATTAGATTTTAACTTACCAGAAAGGTTAGGCGCTGAATACGTTGCTGAGGACAATAGTAGAAAAACTCCGGTCATGCTTCACAGGGCAATCGTTGGATCTATGGAAAGATTTATTGGAATCTTAGTAGAGCATTATGCTGGATTAATGCCTTTATGGCTGGCCCCAATTCAAGTTGTAGTATTAAATATTGCAGATGCCCATATCAGCTATTCTAAGGAGGTGGTTGAGATTCTTAAGAAAAGTGATATTAGATGCAATTCGGACTTGAGAAATGAGAAGATTACCTATAAAATACGCGAACACAGTATTCAGAAGTTGCCTTACTTAGTTGTAATAGGTGACCGAGAAGTAGAAAAAAGACATGTTACCGTGCGAACCCAAAAAGGCGATGATTTAGGTTCTATGTCAATTGAAGATTTTATTAAATATCTTTCGAAAGACATTAAATCTAAAGCCTAGGACATAAGGTTGCACGGTTTATTTTTTTATAAAAAGGGGTTTAACTATAGCTTTAGATAAAAATGTGCGAATTAATGGAGACATTAAAGCTCAAGAGATTCGTTTAGTTGGCATGAAGGGTGAGCCTATGGGAATTGTATCTCTAGAGGAGGCTTTTAAAAGTGCAGAAGAGCAAGATACTGATTTAGTTGAGATTGCACCAAAAGCAGTACCACCAGTTTGTAAGCTGATGGATTTTGGAAAATTTAAATATGCCCAAAGTAAACAAATGCATGCGGCTCGTTTAAAACAAAAAAATGTTCAAGTAAAAGAAGTAAAATTTAGACCTGGAACTGATGATGGTGACTATCAGATTAAATTAAGAAACTTAATACGTTTTTTATCTGTAGGTGACAAAGCTAAAGTAACTTTAAGGTTTAGAGGGAGAGAAATTGCTCATCAACAACTTGGCTTAGCTTTATTAAAAAGAGTTGAGGCAGATTTAGTAGACCATGCTGTTTGTGAACAGTTTCCAAAAATGGAAGGAAGGCAAATGGTAATGGTTTTAGCCCCTATTAAAAAGGTAAAGCCGAAGTTAGAAGCTAAAGTTTCTAAAGTGCAAGAAGAAGAGCAGGGCGAAGAAGAAAAGAAAGTAATTGAGAGTGATAAGGCCTAATAGGCATGCCGAGGCACTCATAATAAAAGGAGAACAAAATGCCAAAAATGAAAACAAAAAGTGGTGCAAAAAAACGCTTTAAATTCACAGGTAGCGGCGCTATTAAGCGTACAAAATCTCATCTTCAACATATTTTAACCAAGAAGACTACAAAGCAAAAAAGACATCTTCGTGGGACCGAAATTATTTCATCCTCAGACGCAAAGCGCGTTCGTGCGATGATGCCAACGCAATAAGGAGAGAATAATGCCTAGAGCAAATCGCAGCGTACCTGCCAGAGCAAGACATAAGAAGGTTATAGATGCCGCAAAAGGATTTCGCGGGAGAAGAAAAAATGTTTATAGAATAGCAAAACAGGCTGTTATGAAAGCTGGCCAATATGCTTACCGTGATCGTAGACAAAAGAAGCGGGTATTTAGAGCTTTGTGGATAGCAAGAATTAATGCTGGCTCAAGAGAATGTGGTCTAACATATAGCCGATTTATGAATGGACTAAAAAAAGCTTCAGTTGAAGTTGATAGAAAAGTATTAGCTGATATGGCTGTTTTCGACAAACCTGCTTTCGAAAAGTTTGTTGAATTAGCTAAAACCGGCCTTGGAAATTAAATATTAGAAGTTTTTTAAAAAAAGGAGGCCTATGTGCCTCCTTTTTTATTAGAATAGACATATGGATGATCTAAAAGAATTAATTGAATTAGCAAAAAAAGATTTTGATGAGTGTAAAACTCTAACAGAACTCGACAATTCAAAATCTAAATATATTGGTAAAGCTGGACCTCTAACTGAGGCTATGCGTGGACTTTCTAAATTATCAAATGAAGAAAAGCCAAAGGTAGGAGCCTTTATTAATAAAGTTAAACAGTCAATCGAGCTATTATTAGATAATAGAAAAGAGATTATTCAAAAAGCAGCAATGCTCTCACAATTAGAAAATGAATATATTGATGTAACCTTGCCTGGTCTCAAACAGTCAAAAGGAAGCCTCCATCCGATTTCTTTAACAATGCATCGAATAGAAAATATTTTTCATTCCATCGGATTTGATTTGGCAACTGGGCCAGAAATTGAAGATGAATATCATAATTTTACAGCTTTAAATATTCCGGAGTCTCACCCTGCTAGGGCGATGCACGACACATTTTATATTGATAAAAATCATGTCTTAAGAACGCATACTTCACCAGTTCAGGTTAGGTATATGAAGAATAACCAACCTCCATTAAAAGTTATTTCACCAGGAAGGGTGTATAGGGTAGACTCGGATGCAACTCATTCTCCAATGTTCCACCAAGTAGAAGGTTTATGGATTGATAAAAGTGTAAATTTTGCAAACCTTAAAGGTGTCGTTCAAGATTTTCTTCAAAAATTTTTTGAAGACAATAATTTAACAATTCGATTCAGACCATCTTTTTTCCCTTTTACAGAGCCATCTGCTGAAATTGATATGAGCTGGAATGGTGGTTGGTTGGAGATTGGTGGCTGCGGCATGGTTCACCCTGAAGTGTTAAGCCAAGTAAATATTAACACTGAAGAATTTCAAGGATTTGCATTTGGCCTAGGCGTAGAACGATTAACTATGCTGAAATATAATATTGATGATTTAAGACCATTTTTTACGAATGATTTACGTTTTTTGAAGCAGTTTGGAGGCCAATAATGCAATTTTCTAAAGCATGGCTCCAAGATTTTTTTGATAAATCAATTGATAAAGTTGATTTAGGCGAAGTTTTGACAATGTCAGGATTGGAAGTAGATGACGTTCAAGATTTATCTAAAATATCTAAATTAATAGTTGTAGGTGAAATAGTCAGTATAGAAAAGCATCCAGACGCAGACCGTTTAAATGTATGCCAGGTTGATATAGGATCAGAAAAGTCGATTCAAATTGTTTGCGGAGCACCTAATGCTAGGGTTGGAATTAAGGTACCTTGTGCTCTAGTGGGAGCTAAGTTGCCAGATTTTGAGATTAAAAAAGCAAAATTAAGAGGGATTGAGTCTAATGGTATGTTGTGCTCCGCTAAGGAATTAGGAGTTAGTCAGGATTCTGAAGGCCTCTATGAACTTGGGCTAGATAAAAAAGCAGGCCAGTTAATAATTGATGCTTTATTGCTAAACGATGTTATTTATACACTTTCCTTAACGCCTAATCGCGCCGACTGTTTGAGTATGCTAGGTATCGCAAGAGAGTTGTCAGCATTATCAGAATTACCATTAAAAAAAATAAATAATCAATTAGTAAGTGGAAGCTTCAAATTAAACCAGAAGGTTGAAATTGATGAGAAAAATTCTTGTCCAAGGTATTGTGGTATTCAAATTAAAAATATTAATAATGAAGTCACTTTACCTACCTGGATTAAGCAAAATTTAGAAAGAAGTGGAATTGGTTCTGTTAATCCCGTGGTGGACATAATAAATTTTGTTTTAATAGAAATGGGACAGCCACTTCATGCTTTTGATCAATCGAAAATTAGCGGAGTCCTCTCAGTTAGGAGGGCAAATAAAAATGAATCTCTTCAATTACTCAATGATCAAAATATAAAGTTTAAGGGCGTTGAATTAATTATTGCAGATGAGCAGGGCCCTTTAGCACTTGCTGGAATAATGGGGGGGAATTCTTCTGCTATCAATGTCAATACTAAAGAAATATTTGTTGAGAGTGCATACTTTGACCCTGTCCATATTGCAGGCAGAGCAAGATCATTTGGGTTAAATACAGATTCATCTCATAGGTTTGAAAGAGGAGTTGATTTTAGTTCAACATCAAGCGCACTTCAAAGAGCAGCAGCATTAATAATTCAATTTTGTGGTGGTGAGTGCTCAAATATAATAGATATCGAAAATACCCTTCCAAAAAGAGAGCCCATTAAGCTTAGAACTAAAAAAGTAACGGATATTATGGGGGTAGTTTTAAAAGATAGCGACATTAAATCTATTTTAACAAAACTAAAATTAACCCACTCTTCTCAAGAAGGTGAATTTTTAATAACACCTCCAAGTTTTAGATTTGATTTGTCAATCGAAGAAGACTTGGTTGAAGAGGTAATAAGAATTTATGGGTACAACAATATCCCAGCTTTAACTCCAACTAGTCAAGATAAAATGACAGCATTACCAAATAATAAAAAAAGTATTTTTTCAGTTAAATCCGTTTTAGGAAACTTAGGCTACAACGAAGTTGTAAGCTACAGTTTTATCGATAAAGAAATTGAGGAAAGATTACATTCCAATTTAGATATAATCCAGTTGCAAAATCCAATTGCCTCTCAAATGAATGTTATGAGGTCTAAGTTATGGGGGAGCCATATAGAAGCACTAATCTACAACCTTAATAGAGGGCAAAATCATATCAGGATATTTGAAATTGCACCTGTATATCAAAAGATAAATTCTGATTTTAAAGAGACTTTAATGCTATCAGGCCTTGTATATGGAGACGCCATTCCAGAGCAATGGAGTGATAAGAAAAGAGAGGTTAATTTTTATGATATTAAAGGAGATATAGAGATAATATCAAGTAATACATTAAGTATTAAAGCGCCTAAAAATATTATTCCAGAAATCTTTCATCCAGGGCAGGCGGCAGAATTATTAATGGGTCAAACTTCGGTAGGATGGTTGGGCCAACTTCATCCTGCGTGGCAACAAAAATATGAGTTAACAGGAAAGACTTATCTATATGAATTATCAATAGAAAGTTTAATTAATGCAGAAGATATAAAAATTAAACTACCTTCTAAATTTCCACCATTAAGGCGTGATATTTCGGTATTAGTTAATAAGGATACTAATGTAGGGGAGATAGTTAATGAGGTAAACTCTCACTTAATAAGTCGAGTAATTGATTTCTATCCGTTTGATATATATGAAGGTAAAGGAGTAGAAAATAACAAAAAAAGTATTGCTTTTCTGATACTTATGCAAGATACTTATAAAACTCTTGAGGATGAGGAAGTTAATAATATAGTCAGCCAAGTGTTGGATATCCTCAAAAATAAATTTAAAGCGTCATTACGTTAAAGTTTTTAAGAAAAAAAATTATGACATTAACAAAAGCAGATTTATCCGAAACCCTATTCAACAAAGTTGGACTTAATAAAAGTGAGGCCAAAGAAATGGTTGAAGCATTTTTTGAAGAAATTAAAGCTTCTTTAGAAAGTGGTGACAGTGTAAAGCTCTCGGGGTTTGGAAATTTTGATTTAAGAACTAAATCTGAAAGACCTGGTAGAAATCCAAAAACAGGTAAAGAAATACCAATTAAAGCTCGAACAGTAGTGACGTTCCATTCAAGTCAAAAATTAAAAACTAGCGTAGAAGAGACATCCCCTGGAAAGCAAACATAAAAAAATACTCCCGCAAATACCAACAAAGAGGTATTTTGCAATTGGTGAAGTAAGTAAACTTTGTGATTTGAAGCCGCATGTTTTAAGATATTGGGAGCAAGAGTTTGCTCAATTGCAACCGGTTACAAGGAGAGGTAATAGAAGGTATTACCAACAAGAAGAAGTCTTGTTGATTAGGAAGATTCGGCAATTATTGTATTTTGAAGGGTTTACAATTCAAGGTGCAAAATCTAAGTTATCAAATCGAAATTTTGTAAAAGATACAACCTCAAAAGCTGAAATTGAAAAAGCTCAAGCTGAGCTTCCACTTTCTGCTGAGCAACAGGCTAACAATGACTCAAAAAATCTTGATAATCTTAAGATTCAACTAAATGAAATTCTAAAAATTTTAAAGTAATTTATTTCGGGGCGTAGCGCAGCCTGGTAGCGCACTTGCATGGGGTGCAAGGGGTCGTGAGTTCGAATCCCACCGCTCCGACCAAATTTAATTGCAATAAGGCTCGTTATTAATTTTTTTAATTAGATGTTTAATGAAATTCACTAATAATTAATAAAAATTTTCATGAACTAAATAGAGTGTTATTAGTCATAATAAGAATTGTTTGAAGGACGCTAAAAAAATATTCATTTTTTCTTAACATTCTTTAAATTTTTTTATTTTTTTAACTTGTATTTTATTTAACAGGAGATTTTGAAATGGGATTACAACCAACTGATTTTGTCGGAGTAACCTTCTGGCTTTTATCTGCAGCAATGGTAGCTGCAACGTTTTTTTTCTGGGTAGAAAGAGATAGAGCTGTAGGAAAATGGAAAACATCACTTACAGTTGCTGCAATGGTTACAGGTATAGCAGCGATTCACTATTTTTATATGAGAGGAGTTTGGGTAGATACAGGCGCTTCTCCAACAACATTTAGATACATAGATTGGTTATTAACAGTACCGCTTCAGATTGTTGAGTTTTATCTAATATTAGCTGCTATAGCAGTTGTTGCTGTATCAGTATTTTGGCGACTTCTTATTGCTTCAGTAGTTATGTTAGTAGCTGGCTATCTTGGCGAGATCGGTAGTGTAGATGTTTGGTTAGGTTTCACAGTAGGTATGGTGGCTTGGTTATATATCATCTATGAAATATTTGCAGGCGAAGCTAGTAAAATTAGTGCAAGCAAGGGTACAGCAGCAAGTAAAAAAGCATTTAATGCTTTAAGACTTATTGTGACTGTTGGTTGGGCTATATATCCAATTGGCTATTACCTCGGTTATACCGACTCTGCAGATGTAAATACATTAAACATAATTTACAACTTAGCTGATTTTGTTAATAAGATAGCATTCGGTGTAGTTATATGGGCTGCAGCAACATCAGGTTCAAAAGCTTAATAAAGGCTTTGGTTCTTGAATAAGGTAATTAAGAAAACGCGCCATGTTTGGCGCGTTTTTTTTTAAAGCTACAAATTAGGAGATAAGATGGAAGTAGTAGATTTCAACTTAATATATAACTCACTATCTTTTGCTATAGCAACATTTGGTGCAAGTACGGTTTTCTTTTTTGCACAGCGCTCCCAAGTCGCTCCAGCATACAAAACTGCTCTTACATTATCCGGTTTAGTATGTTTAATCGCTTTTTATCACCACTTAAGAATGTTTGAAAGCTTCAATGATGCCTATACATTATTATATGGTGAAGTTGTAACAACGGGTACCCAGTTTAATGTTGCTTACCGTTATATTGGTTGGTTACTAACTGTACCTTTGTTGTTACTTCAGCTAGTTCTTGTGATGCGGTTAACTAAAGAAGAAACATACTCTAGAGGTACTAAACTGGTTTTTGCCGCAATACTTATGGTCATTTTAGGCTACCTTGGTGAAGGCTCAGTTACCTTAAGTCAACTAGGTGCTCGATGGATTTATTGGACGTTAGCTATGATTCCATTTTTATATATTCTTTATTGTCTAATTAAAGGCTTAGGCCCTTCGATCTTAAAACAACCAAAAAATGTTCAAAGTTTGGTAAGTAATTCAAGATGGCTACTTATTATTTCATGGGCTTTTTATCCAGTCATATATTTATTTCCAATGATTAACCAAGAATCTTCTTATGTGAGCATTCAGCTTGGTTACACAATAGCTGACGTATTATCAATTAGTATTTTTGGTGTAATGATTTATATGATTTCCCAGCGTAAATCAGATGTAGGAGCTTAATTCGTTTTAAATTTGTGACTAAAAAGTAAAACAATGGCACTCATTTTTTATGGCTAAATAGTAATTATGAAAAAAAATTATTGGAATGAATCTTTTGTACCACCAGAAGCTGACGAATTTCTTGATGTTGTTAAACAAGAGTTTGCTAAAAGTTTTGAGGTAAAAGAAAGCTTCATATCTGATTGGTTAAAACACCATAATAATTCAAAAGGGAAATGGATTAGAGCTAGGCTAGCGTTAGCATCTGGAGGACTTTTGGGCTTATCAAGCCAAACCTATATAAAATGGGCGGTTGTATGTGAATTGATTCATAGCGCCTCACTTTTACATGACGATATTTGTGATGAGGACTCAACAAGGCGAGGTAAAACGTCACTATGGAAAGAGTTTGGAATCCCAGCAGCTGTTTGCACAGGTGATTATTTGATTGCTGAATCTTTTAGAAAGTTGACTGAAATAGAACAAGGGTGGCATCAAAATATACTATTAAAACTTTTATCATCCTCAGTGAAGGAGATTATTTTCGGACAATCATTGGATGTAAGCTTTAATCATCTTGATATGAATAATTCTCAGTTAAAAAAGATAGCAATCGAAAAAACAGCACCACTAATTGCAATGCCTATGATGGGTATGTTTCAATGCAAAGAGCTAACTGAGGATGAATGTTTGGCTTTAAAAAAAATTTCTAACGAACTCGGACTTGCCTATCAATATTTGAATGATATTGAAAATATTATTGGTTGCGAGCAGGAAGCTTCTTCTGATTTTCTTAAGGGGCGTCCAAATTTAATGGTGATTAAAGTTTTAAAAAACCTATCAAGCATTGATAGAAAAATAATAATAAATCAACCAACCAAACTAGGTAACTTTATTTCAAGAAAAGACTTTGAGAGATCCCAATACGAGATAGGTAAGATACTAAGTAGTGCTATGTCAAATATCCATCGATTACCAATAATTATCCAACCCGTTATCGAATCATTAAAAGATGAAATTAATAAAAGACTAAAGTTGATATGAAAAAAATTGCAATTATTGGAGGTGGCTTTGGAGGAATTGCAGCAGCCATAAGACTTAGGGCGAGAGGAAATAAAGTAACAATATATGATAGATTAGAAAAATTAGGTGGTAGGGCTCAGGTTTTTCAAAGAAAAAATTATATTCACGATGCGGGACCTACAGTGATAACAGCACCTAATTTGTTTTATGAGTTATTTAGCTTGTTGGGAGAAAATTTAGAAGACTCATTAGAATTTAAGGCACTAGATCCTTGGTACAGATTCCATTTTAACGATCAAACTGATTTTGATTATGGTCCAAATCGAGAAAATATGCTCGACCAAATAAGAGAAATATCACCTGAAGACGTAAAAGGGTATTTGAATATGCTTAAAGAGTCAGAAGCAATATTTAAACTTGGATATGAAAAGTTAGCAGGTCACCCTTTTAATAGAATAGCAACGATGATTCGTTATGCACCAGCGATAATAAAAATGCGAGGTTATCAGTCTGTTTACAGTTTTGTATCTAGGCATCTACAACATCCCAATCTACGACAAGCATTTTCAATACAGCCATTATTGGTTGGAGGAAACCCTTTTAAAACCTCTTCAATATACTCACTAATTCATGCACTTGAACAAAAATGGGGTATTTATTTTTGTATGGGAGGAACAGGGAAGTTAGTATCAGAGTTAACAAAGCTAATGGCTCGTAACAGTATCGAAATCAAATATAACTCTGATGTCAGTCATTTCTCTACATCAGGAAAAGTGATAACCAGAGTTAATTTTAAAAATAGGAAAAGTGAGGCGTTTGATTATGTTGTTAGTAATGCAGATCCAGTCCAGGTGTCAGGCGAGCTCCTAAAGAATGAAAAAATTTCAATCCATAATTTTTTAATTAAAAAATATGCAAAACACTCAATGGGATTATTTGTATTATTTTTTGGTTCTGTTAAATCATATAAAAATATTGCGCATCATACAATTTGGATGGGACCAAGATATAAAGAGCTCTTGAAAGACATTTTTGATCGCCATCATTTAGCAGATGATTTTTCGATCTATTTACATAGACCTACATGCACAGATCCATCATTTGCACCAAAAAATGAAGATAGTTATTATGCACTCGTACCGGTTCCAAACTTAAAAGGAGATCAAAATTGGGATGAGATTAAAGATTCATTTTCTAAAAAAATATTAGAAGAGCTTGATAAGACAATCATGCCTGGTATTCTTAAAAACGCGAGAGAGATTTTTTCAATGACACCAAAAGATTTTAAGGAAAATTATAGAACTCCATTTGGTAGTGGATTCTCAATCGCACCTATTTTATCTCAGTCAGCATGGTTTAGAACCCATAATCAAGATGATAGATATAAAAACTTATTTTATGTTGGGGCAGGAACTCATCCTGGAGCAGGGGTGCCTGGCGTTATTAATTCTGCTAAAGTTGTTGAAAAAATTATATATCCATGAAGAATTATTCAAATGTGATGCGAAAGCATGGGAAAACTTTTTTTTGGGCCACATGGTTTTTAGAAAAAGACATCGCCTCTCTTTTATTTGCAGTCTATGCATTTTGTCGTCGCTTAGATGACATGGTCGATAAGAAAGGAGATAAAAAAAGTTTAAAGTATGCTTTCTCTTTATCAAATAATTTGGCAAGTAATGAATATTATGAGGCATTTGATGAGTTTAAAGGGTTTAACAGTAAGCTTCTACCAAGAAAAATTATTGTTAAAGAATTTCTTAAGGGGCAGATAAGTGATTTGACTTATAAACAACCAAAAAACATAGATCAGTTACTTGTATACTGCTATCAAGTAGCGGGTAGTGTTGGTTTAATGGTGTGCGATGTTGTTGGGATAAAAAATAAAGAATTAAAATACTATGCCATTGACCTTGGTATTGCGATGCAGCTAACTAACATTTGTAGGGATGTCATGGAAGATGCTGAAATGGGTAGAGTATATTTACCAAAAAATATGGTGAAAAATTTATCTATTGAGAAATTTAAAAAACCTTCTGATAACGATAAAAGAATTATTAATGATGCAAGAAACCTTCTTCTTAAAGATGCAGATAAATACTATAAGAGCGCTATGAAAGGAATTTGTCATTTACCACCAAAAACTTCTAGAGCAGTAATTGTTGCTGCCAAGCTTTATCAAGCTATCGGTAAAAGTATTTTAAGAGATAAAATATCATATCAAGCCCCTAGAGCTTATATAAATAAAGTTGGTAAAATAGTTATTACATTTAAAGCTCTTTTTCAATTAAAGAAAATCGTATATATTAAAAAACACAATCAACACCTACATCGTTCTTTAGCAGAACTTCCTGATGTGCATTTAAAATGAAAAAAACATATGACTTAATAGTTATTGGTGCCGGCTTATCAAGCTTAATGTTTTTAAGCCAATATATAAAAAAGTTTAATAACCAATCAATTCTGCTTTTAGAGCAAAAGAAAGTAATCAAACAAGACCAAACTTTTTGTGTATGGGAGGGACCTGGCTTGCAAAGCATCACAAACAATTTTGAATTAACGCCAAAGAAAATTTGGAAAAAAATTATTATTCAAGATGACGAAAAATTAATTATCAAAGATATTAGTCCCTACAGATATGTTTGTTTTGATGGCAAGGAGACACTGGAAAAATTACTTAAAGTTTGCAAAAGTAAAGTTACAGTTATCAATAATAAAAAAGTAAATAAAATAATTTATAAAGATAATGTCCATAAAGTAAAGACAATTAATAACACTTACCATGGAAAATTTATTATCGATAGCCGTATTAACTTTAAAGACCATGAAGTTAAATCGGTACTTGTTAAGCAGGCTTTTATTGGCCATGAGATTGAAGTTAAACAGTCAACTTGGAATAAAAATGAAGTTAGATTAATGTCATTTAGAAGAAATAAAAAGGAAGTTGAATTTACTTATTTACTTCCCTTTTCAAGTAAAAGAGCGCTTGTCGAAACTACTGTATTCTCATCATCTCCAAATCTGAAAGATATAGCAAAGAAACACAAAATACAACTTAAAAAATATGAAGTATATAAAATCAAAAGAATAGAAAAAGCAATTATCCCTATGGCAGTCATATGTCCTGATGATGAAAGAGGTATATTGAAGATTGGTACCAGTGCCGGAATGGTAAGAGCTTCCTCAGGTTACTCTATGAGGAGGGTGGCTAATTGGGTATTAAAATTAAAAACTACACAGATAAGTAGTAACAGTTTGTCCAAATATAAATTTCAATCTAATCCTTTATTAAATTGGTTAGATAAAATTTTTCTAAATGTTATTTATAATTCCCCAGAAAAAGGCCCTCATCTTTTTATGACACTTTTTAATAAATCGAAAACATCTTCCTTAATTAGATTTTTATCAGATGAGGCTTCAAAATCTGATTTAATAAATATATTATTAAGTATGCCTAAAAGAACGATGCTTAAAGGTCTATTTAAAAAATGATAACTAAAGCCAACAAACATCAAATATTCTTCATTCTTTTTTCTTTATTATTGCTTGTTGGATGTACAACTTCACAAATTATAACTTCAGACTTATTTCTTTTCGGATCATTTATTAATTTCGAAAATATTACAACTAGTAAAAGTATTATTTCCCTCTCTGTTTTCTTAATTGCTACAATTGGTGTAGCTCATGGAGCAATGGATGGTAAGATAATTTGGCAGCATTCGAAAAAGAATAGCTCTAGATTTAAGTTATATGCTCTTTATACACTCTTGGTTATTTTGGGCGGAATTTTTTGGCTAAATTCCCCTGTATTTGGGTTAGCTTTACTCTTGATTTTATCATGTATACATTTCGGATTATCCGACTTAAGCTTTATATGGGTGGGGAGTTTAATACCTAAGATTTGCTGGGGCTTTACTATGACATTTTTGCCAGTTTTTTTTAAACCCCTCTTAGTTAATGATTTATTTAACGAATTAACATTAACAAACATCGGCTCTGAAATTTTCATTTTAATAAGAATATTGACAGCTTTTACTATTTTTATTTTTGTTACTTATGTTATTTTTAAATTATTCAATAGCAAGGACAGGGATAATAATACTTCGCTTAAACTCATCATACTCGAATTACTTCTTTTAATTTTATTAGCATATTATCTAGAACCACTGCTATGGTTTGCCCTCTATTTTTGCGGACTTCATGGTTTGAGAGCTATTTTAAATTTAAATTTTAAATTGGTTCCTGATGCATTCTGGATGATATTATTTACTGCGCCAATCACTTTACTAATTTTATTAACTGATTGGAACTATAGTTCCAGTTATTTAATAGCTATCTTCCCAGTATTAGCAAGTTTAACTATCGCTCATATGTTGTTACCGAAACTTAAAAGTTTAATTAAGACCTGATTTATTATTTGACACAGTGCTATAAAGTTGACACAGTAGTAGATAACGAAGGAAAAGATTAAACTTTAGTTTCGTTATTGAACGTAATTTTATTTAAACTAAACAGGAGTAGTTAATGAATAAATTATTATTAATCACAATTTTAGGCTTCCTTATAATTGGTTGTGCAGCACAAGAAGAAGTTAAACCTTATCATCCAACTGACGATATTAGCAACCAATCTCAAGGTGGTAAAGGCCATACAAGCGATGGATCAGAAGTCTATCTACCTTAATTATTAAAGTAATTTTATTTAAACTAAATAGGAGTAGTTTTTATGAGTAAATTATTATTAATCACAATTTTAGGCTTTTTAATGGTTGGCTGCGCCGTACAAGAAGAAGCTGTTAAAGCATACCATCCAACTGACGATATTAGCGCTCAATCCCAGGGTGGCAAGGGACATACGAGTGATGGTTCAGAGGTTCATCTTGAAACACCAGAGCCAGTCAAAGCAGAATCTTCAGTTAAAGCTTTCCATCCAACTGACGATGTTAGTTCTCAAGCACAAGGTGGTAAGGGACATACAAGTGATGGATCAGAAGTTCAGTTACCTTAATGACGCAGATTTAGGTTATTTAGGTAATTTTAAAATAAAAGAGGATAAGATTATCTAATGATTTTACTTAGATAATCTTCATGCTCATCATCATAGTAGATACTTGATTCAGGAATAATATAATTAGTGTAAATCTCAAGTTGAACTTTTGTAGTTACTTGTAACTGCATCTTCAATGATCTGCTTTATGTTTAATGTATTTTATTAACCATAAAAAAGGAGAAATACTATGTGGACACAACCTCAAGCAACTGAAATGCGTTTTGGTTTTGAAGTAACTATGTACGTTTGCAATCGCTAATTTCATATGAAATTTAGCAATTCTAAAAATACAGAAATTACTCTTTGGCCGTTTCATAATTGGAAATGTACTTGTCCAATTTGTTCAGCCAAAGCTATTTAATTAACTTTTCTTTAAGGAGAAATATTATGTGGACAACACCAGCTGCAACAGAAATGCGTTTTGGTTTTGAAGTAACCATGTACGTAATGAACAAGTAATTTATTTGTTCTGATGAAAAAGCCCGATTTTTTATCGGGCTTTTTTTATTTCCATTAGAATGTAGGGTATGAAATATATTTTTACATTAATAATAATTTTTTTACTTTCTGGTTGTCAATCCATTGACCCAATCCTCAAAGAAAATCCTACCAAAAAAGAAACTAAGATTAAAGAATCAGGTGCTTACTACTTAGATGATGGACCAGAAAAAAATCTAGATGAGATTCCAAATGCTAAACCAAAATATGAAGCACTCTCAAAATGGACATTAATTTACGAATCTTCTGATTCAAAAGCAAAGTATTATGCAAATATTTTAGAAATAAAACCAAATAAGAAATTTTCTAAATTAAGGTTGTGGACAATCGAAGACTTTAATTTATTACAAGAGGTAGCCAGCTATAAGTATTTATCAGTTAAAAGTTTTAATGAATTTGATTGCAGGTACTCTAAAATAAGAATTATGGCGTATTCACTTTATGAAAAGAACATGGCTAAAGGTGACATAATATTTTCAAAAGGCACGCCATTTGAATGGCAAAAGATTAATAAAAATACAATGAATGAAAAGTATTTAGATATTGCTTGTAAAGAATCCGGCTTAAGTTAGTTAAATTCAAAAAAGAATTTCCCTCTGAGGGATATAGTTACCTAATTTTTCTTTAAAATCATTTTGTATTAATTTTAAATTTTTACTTGAATTTGCTTCGAAACGTAAAACTATAACAGGTGTTGTATTAGATGCTCTCATAAGACCAAAGCCATAATCATATTCAACTCGTAAACCATCTATTTTAATAATTTCAATTGCATTC